>ERZ795045.4215-NODE-4215-length-11775-cov-5.165188_pt1 | contig 11775 bp, 15 predicted proteins | sample MGYA00375129_ERZ795045 | MGnify/ENA primary metagenome ERZ795045 (study PRJEB30174, sample SAMN05720166) | activated sludge metagenome | isolation source: anaerobic digester from wastewater treatment plant | place: Japan | collected 2015-05-15 ... | reverse complement strand
CGGAAGCCTGCCGATTCGTGTCGGTAGGCAATTTGAGGCGGCGCGTAAGCTCGGCAAGACGCATCAGAATGTACTCGTGTTCATCAAGGGCGACCCGCGCAAGGCAACCGCAGCGGTGGGCGCGGTCGAGTATGGCGAGCTAGGTGATATGTACGAGGCGGACGCCTGATGGCCGCACCGTCGAAGCTGACGCCGGACACGCAGGGCTACGCCTGGGAGCAGCGCGCGGACGAGAGCGCGAAGGCGTATGCGGCGTTCTGTAAATACCGGGCGCTTCCACCGGCGGAACGGTCGATTGACGCGGCATGGAAAAAGTACAAAGAAGGTACGGAATCCATAACGCCTGGGTACTTCCGCGCATGGGCCGCTAAGAACGAGTGGGTGGCACGCGCCCGCGCTTATGACGCTTACCTGGAGGAGCAGGTGCGGGTGCGCTTTGAGGCCGACCGCCTGAAGCAGCGAGAGCAGCGGCAGAACGTCGTGCGCGCGCTGGTGGGGCAGTTGGCGCGAACGATGCAGGCGTATAGTGGCAAGGATGCCGTACTCGCCCCGTCCGAGATTAACGCGCTGGCAGCAGCGGCGGCGAAGGTACTCAACGAGAGCCGCGCGGAGTTCAACGACCTGCCGACGCAGCGCACGCTGATCGGCGGGATCCCTGACGCCGATCCGGTGCCGATTTCTTGGGTTCGTGTGGTGCCCCGCGGGGCAGGTGATAGTGGTGGCGATGCAGGCAACAGCGCCGGCGGTTGACGCGCCGACGCTCTACGAGGTGGTGGAGGAAGTAGTCGGCGAGCGGTTGACACGCGGCGTCGAGCTGGGCTTCCACGACGCCCAGGTAGCGGCCTGGGACAGCACCGCGCGCATTGTTGCCATGATCGCCGGCAGTCAGGGCGGCAAGACGTCGTTCGGCCCGTGGTGGCTGGCGCGCGAGGTCGAGACGTGCGGGCCGGGCGACTATTTAGCGGTCACGGCGACCTACGACTTGTTCAAGCTGCGGATGCTGCCGGAGATCCGCGCGGTCTTCGAGGACGTGCTTGGGATCGCGCGCTATTGGGCAGGCGACCAAATCCTCGAGCTATGCCTGCACACGTGGGACGGCACGTCGTGGGTTCCGCAGCGCGGCGAGTATTTGGCGCGGAAGGCCAGCGATCCGATGTGGGGCCGCCTCATTCTGCGCTCGGCGTCGTCGCCGGGCGGCCTGGAATCGGCGACGGCCTTAGCCGCGTGGCTGGATGAGGCCGGCCAAGACGAATTTTCGCTGTCGGCCTGGGAGGCGGTGCGCCGGCGCCTGGCGCTGAGCCGTGGCCGTATTCTCATCACGACCACGCCGTACAACCTCGGCTGGCTCAAGCAGCAGGTGTACGACCGCTGGCTCAAAGGCGACAAGAACATCGACGTGATCCAGTTTGCTTCCATTCTCAACCCGGCCTTCTCGCGCGAGGAATTCGAGGAGCGCCGGCAGGAGATGGACAACTGGAAGTTCCGCATGTTCTACGAAGGCCAGTTTGAGCGCCCTGCCGGCCTGATCTACAACGCCTTTATCGACGCCTACAAGCACGAAGGCGGCCACAAGGTCAGGCCGTTCAACGTGCCGGCGAAATGGCCGCGCTACGTCGGTATCGACCCCGGCGGCGCGAACGTGGCGAAGGTGTGGCTGGCGCTCGACCCGGTAGAAGACGTGCTGTACCTCTACCGCGAGCAGCTTGACGGCGGCAAAAGCACGCCAGAGCATGTGGCCGAGGCCAAGCGCATCGCGCAGGACAACGGCGAGCGCGTGGTGTTCTACGTGGTCGGCCAGCCGTCGGAAAGCCAGCAGCGGCGCGACTGGCAGGCCGCCGGCGCGGACAACGTGATCGCCCCGCCGGTGTCGGACGTGGAGAGCGGCATTGACACGGTGATCAGCCTGCTCAAGCAATACCGGCTGTTCGTCTTCGACACCTGCACCGGCACGCTGGACGAGTTCGGGACGTACCAGCGCAAGCTCGACGAGAACGGCGAGGTTACCGACGTGATCCAGCACAAAGAACGCTTCCACCGGCTGGACGCGCTGCGTTACGCGGTGGTGGCCGTCGAGCGCCAGCCGGCGGGCCGAGTGGCGACCGCGCCGTCGGCGCTGACGCGGAGGCGCCGGTGATGAACATCTTACGGAGGCTAAGTCTTGCAATGCGCGCAGCGATCTTGACCTTTCGCTATCCGGCGCTGGCGCCGACCGGCAAGCCGGGCGCGCTGGCGCGAGACGACTGGGGCAGCTACGAATACCGGCTGTTCCGATACGGCTTTTACAACCTGCTCTATCACAACAAGGTCTTTACGGCGCTGGAACGTTATCGCCGGCAGCATTTGCGCGAGCGCGGCCTGTATCGTTTCACGCGCCCGATCTACAACCCGATCTCCCGCCTCGTCGAGCTGGAGGCGGCCAAAGCCTACGGCGGCGCGCTGGACTGGGACGATTTCAGCCACGGCGCGATTCCGCTGCAGAACGCCGACGACCGCGTGATCGAGGCGGTGCGACAGGTCTTCAAGTGGAGCAACTGGGGCCAGCGCAAATCGCTGTATGCGCGGAATGCGTCGCGCTTCGGCGATGCGGTGATCAACATTGCGACCGATTTCCTGTCGCAGAAGGTGCGGCTGGAGCTGCTGCACCCCGGTGTGGTTAAGGAAGCAGAATTCGGCCCGACCGGATTTGTCAAGCGAGTCGTCATCGAGTATGAGCGCCAGGACCCGGCGGACGAGAAGCCCTGGCTCTACACACTGGAGATCGACGAAGACCACTTTGCCACCTACCGGGACGGCGAGCCATATGCGGTCCATGCGGATCCGTTTGGTCGGCTGACCGCCGAGTGGGACAATCCGTATGGCTTTGTGCCGGTCGTGCTGGCGCAATCGATGGACATCGGTGAAGGGTGGGGCGCGACTTCGTTCCATGCCAGTATCGAGAAGATCGAGGAAGCCAACGACCTTGCCAGTGTGCTGCACGACCAGGTGCGCAAGGCGGTCACCGCACCGTACTACCTGGCAGGCGTGACGTCGCTCGACCAGATCAAAGAGGACGTGGCGACGGTCGGCGACGAGGACGACGAGGAAAGCGAGGAGGCGCGCAGCAGTGTGCCGGTCATCCTGGGGCCGGAAGGATCGTCAGCGCAAATCCTGGTCTCCAACATCAACATCGCCGATTCACTGCAGACACTGGAACGGCTGCTGGTTGAGATTGAAGACGACATTCCGCAGCTCTCGCTCAACCGCATGCGCCGCGAGGGCGGCAACCTGACGTATCCTGGTGTGACGACAGCTTACGACGACGCGATCAGCCGGATTCAAGAATTCCGTTCGAACATGGACGGCGGTCTGCTCCGCGCACTGCAGATGGCGATCTCCATTGGCGCATATCACCGCCTCGACGGCTTCCGGCCCTTCTCGCTCGACAGCTACCGGCAGGGCGTGCTCGACTTCCAGATCGCCGAACGGCCGGTGGTGCGTGACAGTCTGTCGAAGCGCGATCAGGTCGAGCTGTACACGCAGACGGACGCACCCAATGAGTGGTCGTGGGAGCTGCTGGGTCGCAGCGCTGAGGATATTGCGAAGGCCAAGATGCAGCAGGTCGACACAGCGCGGCAGGTGGCCGCGCAGCTCATCAGTGTGATGGCCGGCGACAACGGGCGGTCGCGGCTTGCGGCAGGAGATGACGACGATGCCGGCGCCTAAGCTGCCCCGCGAGAAGCTGCTGGCCGCTGCCGGCGCGCTGCGGAGCGCCCCGCTGGACAGCGGCGTCGCACGGGAGGTGATGGCGATCTTGCTGGAAGCGGCCACGCCCGACCGGCACAGCCTGGATCGGGTCGAAGGCGAGCGCGGCGAGAATATGCGCCAGACGGCGCGGCGTGTGACGTCACACACCAGCCGCGTGCTTCGGCGCGCGGCCGAGGGCCTGCGCAAGATCTCGGATGCGGAATGGGCCGAGCTGGTCGAGGAGGCGGCGCAGGCCAATGAAGAAAGCTGACTGGCTGACGCTGCTGCTGCTGGCGCTGCTTTCGCCGGCGGCTGGGCTGCTCTGCTGGTCGATCACGCGATGGATCGCGGGAGGGATTTAGATGGCAGGTTCTGCGAGTAATGACCTAGAAAACAAGGTGCTGGATCACATCTTGGGTGGTGACGATTACACGCGCCCAGCAGATGTGTATCTGGCGCTGTACACCTCGGCGCCGACCGACGCAGGCGGTGGCACGGAAGTGTCCGGCGGCTCGTATGCGCGCAAGCAGGTGGCGAACAACGCGACGAATTGGCCGGCAGCGGAGAACGGCCAGAAGTCCAACGGCGTGGAGATCGCCTTTGCGGAAGCGACCGCGAGCTGGGGAACGGTGGTCGCCGTCGGGATCCATGACGCGCCGGAGGGGGGCAATCTGATGTTTTGGGCCGATCTGCAAACGTCGAAGGAGATTGGTGCCGGTGACACGGCGCGCTTCCCAGCGGGCAGCATCACGATCACGATGGATTAACGCCGGCAGAGGAGCCGACGGATGGCGCTGATCTTCGAAGACCAGTTTAACGAGCCAGAGCCCACGCTGCTAGAGGACCACACGCCGGACCTGGGCGACGGCTGGTCGATCCTGTACGACAGCTTCACAGTCGCGGTCGTCAAGGTTAAGCCAGTAGGCAATACCGACGTCGAGAACGTCGTCGGGCCGAATATGAGCGACAGCGGTGCAGGGCGTGCTTATGCCATTCAGCCGGCGCCGGAGGCAGCCGACGTGGCGCTGGAGGTCGACGTCTACGAGTCGGATTGGTCGCGCTCCAACACCTACAACCGCGGCCTCTTTGCGCGAGACACCGGCGGCCACACGCATTACGCGGTGTCCATCCTGCCCAACGGCCACAGCCGGCCGTCGATCCGACTGTTCAAGACGGTCGCTGGCAGCTCGGACGTCATCGGCTCGTATGACGCCGAGCTGCAGAACGGCGACGTGATCCGCTTCGAGTGCTATGACGCCGCCAAGCGCGTGCTGCTCAACGGCGTCGAGGTGATCAGCGTCGACGACAACGCGATCAGCGGGGCAGGGGATGCCGGCCTGTTTTGGGGCAACTGGAACGGCCAGAACGGCGGCGGCCATCCTGACCGGCGCGGCGAGTTCGGGTCGATCACGGTCGAGGCAGCTAGCACCGAGCCGGTGTTCGTGGAACTGGCTGCAGCGGTCACAGCCAGCAGCAGCACTGTGGCAGACGTCGCGCCGGTGCGCTCGCTGGTCGCACAGACTGATGCGCAGAGCGCCGTGACGGTGGCGCTCCACACCGACCGCTCACTGGCCGCGCAAGCCGATGCGCAGGGCGCTGTGACGGTGGCACTCCACACCGATCGCTCGCTGGCCAGTGCCAGCGCGAGCACCACGACCGTGGCCGGCGACGTGGCGGCGCTGCGGAGCCTGGAGGCTGGTGCGGCGATGGATGTGACGGTCGACGCTGCGCTGGAGCAGAAGGGCCGGATTGTTCTTGCCGCGCATGCTGTCTGGGAAGCAACGGTGGCCGGCGATCTGGCGATGCTGCGCGATGTGGCGGCGGAGATCGCCAGCGGGGTGGTCGTCGATGCGGCACTGTCGGTCCTGTCATTCGTCGAATTGCAGGCTGCCGCGCAGGTGCAGGTGACGGTGCAGGCGCAAATGGCTGCGAAGGCCCTGGGCGCCGTCGGTGACGTGAGGACACATCTCGCGCCGGTGACGACCGCGCGGAGCACGCACGCGCTGGTGACGACCGTCCAGACGCGGGGCCGGCTGGTGTCGGACGTCGTGACGGCGGTGGAGGGATTAGCGTGATCAGCGATCGGTATGACGTAGGCGACGTGGTCAGGCTGACCGCGCATTTCACCAGCCGCGGCGCCGATGTGGATCCTGATAAGGTGGTCTTCAAGGCGCTGCCGCCGGATGGCGAGCCGCTGGTGTGGACGTACGGCGAAGACGCCGAGGTGATCCGGCTCGGCGCCGGCCATTACTACCTCGATCTGCCGCTGACGGCGGGTGGCGCGTGGCATTACCGGGTCGAGGGATTGGGCGCGTATCAGTGCGCCGATGAGCAGCAGTTCATGGTCAAAGAGACGGTTTTCGGCGAGGGTAACAGTGCGTGAGCGAGAAGGACACACGGCTGCTGCGCATTCTCAAGCTGCTGTACCATCAGACAGACGAGGATGTCAAGGCGCTGGCCGAGACGCTGCTGGAGCAGCGCAAAGCGGCCTGGGAGTCGGCGCTCCGTGCCGAAGCGGCGCAGTTCGGCTACACCGGGCCGGTCAACCCGCCCCGCCGCGAGGACTTGGCCGAGTTGCGCCGGATGAGCGAGGAAGACGCGCGCAGCATCGTGAACACCTGGAACCGCGACGTGGACCGGCAGCTCGCGCGGCTGTATCAGGCCAATCGGAGAGGCAACAGACACTACTACGCAAAGAACATGGAAGACTGGGCGGCGAAGCGCGACGTGTGGAAGTCGCGCCAGATCGCCGATTACACGGAATTCTCGACGATCAATTATGCGCAGCAGCGCTTTCGGCAGATGAACGGCCTGCGCGGGGCGCAGTACGTGCTGGACGGCCCCCCGCCGGTGTGCGACGACTGCCGGTGGCTCTACGGCCTCGGCGTGGTGGAGCAGGCGGTGGTGGATCAGCACCCGATGCCGCTGCATCCGAGCTGCCGGCACACGTGGCGCTTGCTGCCGTGGACGACCTCGGCGCTGAGCCCGCGCGAGCTGTGGGTGGGCTAGCCGGGTGACTTCAGGGGCGCGCCCGGGTGTGATCGGACGGAACGCCGGTCACGTCGGCGAAAGCCGACGCCCCTGACCTTGTTCAGCCGTTACCGCGAGACGGTATCTCGCGTGCATAGTGATAGGAGAGAAGAAGATGGGTGTCCGGAAACCAGAGCAAGACAATCCCGCACAGGTGACTGATCCGACCGGCCCCCCGACCGGCACTTCGGAGCACAACACGGATCAGACACCCCCGCAGACGCCACCGCCGGCGCCGCCGCCCCTGCACGAACATCCCGACTTCAAGCCGCGGATGGAGCAGGCGCAGCGTGCCGGCCAGCGTGCCCTCCTGGCGGCGCTCGGCTTCGAGGCGGAGACGCCTGAGGACATTGAGCGCGCGCGGCAGGAGATCGCGTCGCTGCTGGACTTTGCCCGGCAGCAGCGCGAAGCGACGCTGTCGGTCGAAGAACGTCTGAATGAGCAGATCGCGACGCTTACCAGCGAGCGCGATCGGCTTTGCCAGGAGCGCGACCGCCTCAAGGACGAGGCCGACAAGGCGCAGCAGGCGCTGGCCGACTTCAAGGCGGATCTCGCGCGTGGGTCGGCGGTGGAATCGGCAGCCGAAGCGGCGGGGGCAGCGCGCCCCTCTGACGTGCTGCTGTGGCTGCGCGCCAACCGATCGGCGGAGCTTGCTCAGGTCGTCGGCGAAGACGGCAGGATCGACGAGGCGCTGCTGACCGCGCTGGTGGATGCTTGCCGCGACGCGCGCCCCGAGTGGTTTGTGGCTCGGATTCCGGGTAATCCATCCCATGATGGCGCCAGGGCACCTCAGGCGCTGTCAAGCGAAAAAGAGATGAAGGAGCTTGCGCGGCAGGCTGTCCGGCGCGGCATGCGCTAGGCCGGCGACGCAAGCCTAGACCAGGAACGAGGTCAGGAAAATGGCTGATCTACCAGTAGTGGATCGCGTGAACCTCATAGAACACCTCGGCGAGCGCGCTGAGGTATCGGTCCCGGCGGGTGCGGCGCTCGCGCCCGGCGCGCCGGTGCGTTTTGACACCGACGGCAAGGCGGTGGCGGCCAGCGCGGCTGCGGAAGAGACCGCGGACGTCTACGGCCTCAACGCCACGCGCGGCGTCAATCAAGCCAATATCACCTGCCAGATCGTGCGGCGCGGCAAGGTCGCGCTGTACGACGCCGACGGCGCGAATGTGCTGGCCGGCGTGCCGTTTGGTGCGGTGATCTACGCCTCGGACACTGCTGGCCGGCTGGCCGATGCTGCCGGGACGGTCAGTGTGCCGCTGGGGCGCGTCGTGCCGTTTTGGTCGTCCAATCCGCCGGAGCCAGTACTCGATCTGGACACGTCCGTTAGTCAGGTTTTGGTCGTCCAATCCGCCGGACCCAGTACTTGATCTGGACACGTCCGTTAGTCAGCTGCCTGCTGGCTTGCTGGCTCTGCTGACGGAAGACTGAGAACAGACGGAGAAGGAAACCATGCCCTTCGATAACGTTGCCCCCGGTTTCTACGATCTCCAAGACGTCGCCAACCGGCGCATCAGCGAGATCGACGTGGAGCAGATCATCGCCGCGATTGAGCTGTCGGTGCGCCTGCACAACGAAGCGGTCGCGGACATGGAGTCTACGCTCATCGAGCGCGGCACCGCGTTCAAAGAACGCTATTACCTGCCGGTGGTGGCTGAACTGCAGCCGCTGGTGGGCGACACCGATCGCCCGCGCCCGGTCAAGGGACACGCGTTCTACGACCGCGCCTACCCACTGAAAGACGCCGGCCACGCCTGGGGCGGGGGCCGCAAGACGCGCGCCAAGATGACCGTCGCCGAGGCGAACGACCACACGCTGGCCGGCCTGATGGCCGACACGCGCTGGCGCATGCGGCACATCCTGGCCGCATGGCTCACCAACACGGAGTGGACATACGCCGACCCGCTGCATGGCGATCTCACCATCGGCGGTCTTGCCAATGGCGACGCGGTGCGCTACGTCGACGTGAACGGCGACGGCTTCACCGACAACCACTACCTGGCGCAGGCCAATCCGATCGATGAGGCGAACGACCCGTTTCCGCTGCTCATCGAGGAGCTGGCCGAGCATCCGGAGAATGACAACGGCATGACGCCGGTCGCCTATATCCCGACCAATCTGGTCAAGTCGGTGGCCGCGCTGCCGAAGGTCTACAATCGCCTGCCGGCGGAGCTGCAGGAAGGCGCCTATCAGACGCGCCTTGTCACCGAGCAGACCGGCTCGCCGATCGGCGACAAGCTGATCGGGTTCCACGAAGACGGGATCTGGCTGGTGGAGTGGAAACGCCTGCCGGCCAACTATATCCCGTTCCACGTGCCCGGAATCCGCTTCATCTATATGCGCGAGGAACCGGAAGCTGAGCTGCAGGGCCTGCGCCCGGAGTTTTACGACGACGACGGCGTGACCTGGGTCAGCGCCTTCATCCGCACCGCCGGCTACGCGGTCCGTAACCGGATCGCCGCTGGCGTGCTGCAGATCGGGGCGGCTTCCTACACCGCGCCGGCGGCCTTCAAGGCGCCGCTGCCGCAGTAGGCGTCACCCGTTGAGACAGCGGGGGCAGGGGCAGCCCTGCCCCCTCAGTAAAGCAGGAAGAAGCACATGGCGACACTGGGTTCTATTGCGACGCAGATGTACATGGCGATGCGCGATATCGAGAGCGCGCTTCAACAGCTCGCGTCGGCGCTCAACCTGCCGCCCTACGAGGCGCCGGCCGGGAAATACCGCGACCGGGCGTACGCCGACATGGTCCGGATGCGCTCGCTGGCGACGTATCTAAACGAGGCGGTCGGGCGGCTAGAGCAGCTTCCCGCGCATCTTGTGGCGCAGGTCGGCGAGCAGCAGGTGGCCGCGATCCAGCGGCTGCTCGCGCCGCTGACCAAAGAACAACTCGTCAAGCTGGCGGCTGATTTCGAGGTCGAGATCAGCGGCGACGCGAAGAAGGATGCCATGATCGCCGCGCTCGTCGAGGCGGTGGTCGCGCCGGCGGATCAAACGCCGGAAGACGCGCCAGAGCCTGGCGAGTCGGAGGAAGCGTAGGATGGGCCACTACACGTCCGGTGCTGAAGTGCTGGAGCTGCTGCAGAGCCTTCAGGTGGGCAAGCCGGCCCGTATGCAGCCGGCGGACGTCGAGAAGCTGGTGGCCGGCGTCGAGGCGGAAGTCAACGGCCTGCTGAAGGGCCAGGGCTATCCGGTCGTGCCGGCAACGGGCGAGAACGACCGCGCGCTGCTCGGCTTGCAGGTGCGGCGCAAGGTGGCGGTGCTGGCGTATCTCACGCTGTACCAGCCGACCGGGCGCGCGCCAGACTGGACGCGCATGTGGGACGCCGATTACGACAACTTCAAGGAGGCGCTGCAGGAAGGCAAGCAGCGTCTCATCGACCAGGATCCGACGGCGGCGCAGAGCAAGCAGGCCGTCGGCACGCGGTTCCGCGTGCTGCCGAAGGTGCGTGACTGATGGCTGACCAAATCGCGCTGGTTGCCAAGCAGATCGGGCGCAAGGCGAAGCTGCTGGACGAGCCGGCGTTCCGGCGTGAGATCGCGGCGATCAATCAGAAGTTCGCCAAGCGCATGAAGCGCAGCTTTGAGAAGACCACGCGCACGTGGTCGCGCGATGTGCGCTTCCAGCAGCTTACCGAAGTGCGACCTGATCCGGCGGTCGCGGTCTACACGACCGACGAGATTTACGGCTACGTGTCCGGCGGCACGCGGGTTCGGCGCGCGCTGATGTCGCCCGACTATGACCCGAAGACCAAGCCGGGCGTGCTGGATAGCTTTCCTGGCCGTGGGCATGTCGTGTTTATCAGCCGCGATCTGAACCTGCCGGGCATCGAGGCGCGCAACTTCCCCGAGCTGGTGGAAAAGAAGCATGGCAAAGCATACCGGCGCGAGGTCGAGCGTGCCATCAAGCGCGCGGCACGAAAGGAAGGATAACGATGAGCGAAAAGCAGAAGCCCGACGTGGCGGCTGCGCCGAAGGCTGAGCAAGCACCAAAGCCAGAGACGAATGCCGATCACCTGCTGCTCTGCCTGACGGACTGGTTCAAGCAGTTCTCGGCGCGTGACGCGGCCAAGCGGCTGCGTGCGGCGCTGGCTGCCGAGGGCATTGACACTACGGACGCGCTGGCGCGAGCCAGCATCACGACAGTCGCCAACGTGCTGCGCGCGGAGTTCCGGCTTGACGCGCAGGCGCTGACGGCGGCTGCCGCGCAGTACAAGGAGCAGGAGAATGGCTAATCGCGACGATCTGAACACCGCACGACGCCACGCCTATGCGTTCATCCAGCGTCGGCCCGGTCCTGCGTCGCCGCTGGAGCTGTTCAGCATCAACGGCTACGTGGGAGCAGTGTCGGAGCCGGTGGCGACACCGGAGCCGCGCTGGCGTAAATCGCTCACACGCCGTGGCGAGTGGGACCGCGTCGGCGAGACGAAGTCGCCGCCGTCGGCGTACACGGTCAGCCTGACCGAGAGCGTGCCGCGTGAAACGGCTGCGTTCCTCGAACGACTCAAGAAGTCGGGCGAGACGTTTGCGATCCACGTGGTGATCAGCGAGAACGGCGACCCGCAGGACTACAACACCTGGGATAGCAAAGAAGTCTACGAAGGTGTCAGCGTCACTGGCTTTGAGCGCGACGACGTTGAAGCCGACGAAGACGAGTACTGGACCATCACCAGCGAGACGCAGTATGCCTCGCGCGAGCGCCTGTTCCACCTGTACTTCGGTGCCGAGGCCGCCGCCGAGATCTCGAATGAGGTGGTGGGTGTGGCGGTCTACCCGCCGGTCGACAGTGACGACTATGACGTCAAGGAAATCTACCTGCTGACGAAGGTCGTTGCGACCACCGCCCCGAAGCTCGTTTACTCGATGGACGGAGGTCGCGCCTGGACGGCGGTCGATCTGACGACCATCGGCAACAACCAGCCGGACGCTATCGCCGTCGTGGGCGACTACGTCCTCATTGTTTCGGCGGCTGCCGGTGCGTATTACTTCGCACGCAAGGGCGCGCTGAACTCGTGGACGAAGATC
>ERZ795045.4202-NODE-4202-length-11796-cov-22.207137_pt1 | contig 11796 bp, 12 predicted proteins | sample MGYA00375129_ERZ795045 | MGnify/ENA primary metagenome ERZ795045 (study PRJEB30174, sample SAMN05720166) | activated sludge metagenome | isolation source: anaerobic digester from wastewater treatment plant | place: Japan | collected 2015-05-15 ... | reverse complement strand
CTGGAGACAATGAAATTTTAAAAAAAATGAATAGAAATTATACGGTAGAAGAATATAAAAATTTAGTTAAGAAAATTAGAGAAAAAATACCTGATATTAAATTATCAACTGATGTTATTGTTGGTTTCCCGGGCGAAACGAAAAAACAATTTCAAAACACAGTTAAACTTTTTAAGGAAGTCAAATTTAACTGGGCCTATATTTCAAAATACTCCCCTCGCCCGGGAACTGCGGCTTTTTTAATGGAAGATAATATTCCGCTGGAAGAAAAAAAGAGAAGAGAAAAAGTTTTAAGAGATCTTATAGCTAAAATTAATGAAAAAAGAAAATAAAAAAATAATCGTAATTTTAGGTCCAACCGCTTCCGGAAAATCTGAATTAGCAGTAAAAGTGGCTCGTTGGCTTTCAACTGAAAAATCCCAAAAAAAATTTGGCATTAAGGGTGCTGAAATCATTTCGGCTGATTCAAGACAAGTTTATAAAGGAATGGATATTGGCACAGGAAAAATAACAAAAAAAGAAATGCAGGGTATTCCCCATCATCTTTTGGATGTTGCCTCGCCAAAAAGAAAATTTACTGTTGTTCAGTATCGAAAATTGGCACTTAGAACAATTAATAAAATTTTTAAAAAAAATAAAATCCCAATTTTGTGTGGGGGCACAGGTTTTTATATTGAAGCAGTAATTGATGGAATTTATATTCCTCCTGTGCCACCAGATTGGAAATTAAGAAAAGAATTAGAAAAAAAATCTCCAGAGGAGCTTTATAAAATGTTAAAAAAACTTGATCCGGAGCGGGCAAAAACTATTGAAAAAAAGAATAAAAGAAGGTTAATTCGAGCAATTGAAATTGTTGAAAAATTAGGAAAAGTTCCACCATTTGAAAAAAATCCGCTCCCCTATCCGGTTTTAATGCTTGGAATTAAAAAAGATAAAGAAGAATTAAAAATCTTAATTAAAAAAAGATTAAAAAAAAGATTAAGAGAAGGAATGGTAGACGAAGTTAAAAAATTAAAAGAATCTGGTGTTTCTTGGCAAAGATTAGAAGAATTTGGTCTTGAATATAAGTGGATTACTAGATATTTACAAAATAAAATTACTTATCAGGAAATGTTTAATAATTTAGAAAGAGATATTGAAAGATATGCTAGACGTCAAATGACTTGGTTTAACCATCAATTTGATGATTTCACCGCTGATCAAAGAATTTATTGGGTAAAGAATTATGAAGAATCTCAAAATTTAATAAAAGATTTTTTAGAAAAAAAATAAAGGGAAGGTTAAACCTTCCCTTTTGTTTGTTTTTTTTAATCACCTCCTTTATGAATCTCATCGGGCCAAACTTTTTGTCCCAAAAAATTAATTAAAATTATTCTTCCCTTCTTAATACAACTTCTCTTCTATCGCCATCACACTCAACAGCAATACCATTTTCAAAAAAAAGTTGAGCTTCCTTTATTGTTATTTGATCATAAGGAATTCTTTCCTCTTCCTTAATTAAATTATCCCATATAAACTGAAGAAAAGACGGTGTTATTTTTGCCACTTTAATTACCCCCCTTTAATTTTTAAAACAGCTTTTTAATTCTGAATTTCTTCCTTTCTTTATAATTTGATTCCTTAAAACTTCTTTGCTTCTTCCATTTTCAAATTGAACTTCAAACGTCTGAAAATCTCCATAATCATAGATGTCAATAATTTGGCCTCTTGCTTTTTCTTCTCCTTCTTTATCAAGTGGCAATAACTCTACCCAAACAATATCTCCTACTCTAAATTGATCTTTCATCTTCTTGCCTCCTTTCTTTTAGAATTAATTTTTTAAGGCAAAGAATATTCCTCCTTTCTACCCTCTTCTTTTTCTAATACTTGCTTAATCCACTTTTCCTCACTCCAAATTTGAAGATAATCATTTTTTTCTACAATAACTATTTTTTTATCTTCCTCTAAATAAAAATTTTTAAAATCAGAAATCTTTAATTTTCCTTGTTTATCAATCTTTCTTTCTACAATGCTTGCTAAAAATGCTCTCTTTTGATCGTTATTTTTTGTTTTTTCGAGAAATTTTTTAAACTTTTCTTCGTTAGAATAAAGATACAAACAATTTTTTGTTTCAAAAATAAAAATTTCATTCTCTATTTTTTCCCGAAGTTTTAGTGGAATAATTATTTTTCCGTCTTTCCCTACCTTGCAAAAATATACTCCTATCAGCATTTCAAATTTCCTCCTTTCTTTTAAAATTTATTCTCTATTTTAAAAGAAAAAAATAACTGTTTCTTTTTCTTGAAAATAAAATTCTTCCCCTAAATTTCCTTTGAAACTTAGGTAAAATAATTAACCTTCTATGCCTACCACTCTTTAAAAGATAAATACCAATCACCATTTCTTTTTCCTCCTTTTCCTTTAAATTTTTAAGGTACAAATATATTTTAATACTTTCTGATAATTTTGTCAAGTGTAATATTTTAAAAAGGGCTTGTCGAAATTTGACAAGTCCTTTATTGATAAATTTATTTATCGTTTATTGCGACTCTATTTTTGTTATTTCTACCTCAGTAAATGGCTGTTTGTGGCCTTTTTTCACTCGATAACGTTTTTTTGGCTTGTATTTAAATACTATTACTTTTTTATCTTTTTCTTGCTTTAAAACTTTTCCCAATACTTTGGCATTTTTTACCAATGGCGTCCCTATTTCTATCTTATCATCTTTTCCCAATAATAAAACCTCATTAAAGGTTATTTCTTTCCCCTCTTCTGCATCTAATTTTTCAATTTTTATTTTATCGCCAGGAGAAACTAAATATTGTTTTCCTCCTATTTTTATTACTGCTAAGGCCATAATTTTAAAGTTTAATTTTTAAACCCTTAATTTACCTTTAAATCCGTATCGTAATTTGTTGATGTATTTGCATTCCTTAGATTCGTATCATATTAATTTTCTATTGTTTTTCTCTCTTCGCCTTCTTCTAACTCGCCAGCACTCTCAATTTTTCCTGCTAATTTTTCGTATTTAACATTAACTCTATCTGCTGCTGATTTTGCATTTTGAATATGCGAACTTAATACCCTTAATTCTTCTCCAAATTTTATTGCTTCCTGTTGGATTGATTTTAATGTAGCTAAAATTTTTTTTGATGCTTCTTCAATCTTCGCCCCCTCAAGTCCAACCATTACTATTTTTAAAAAATAATAAAAAGTATTGGGTGAAGTAAGATAAACTTTTTTTTCATATCCATATTCCAAAATTTCTGGTTGATGAGCAACGATTTCATAATAAACCGCTTCCGAAGGCACATACATTACAGCAAAATCCACTGTTCCCTCGTCTGGCAAAATATATTTTCTTGAAATATCATTAATGTGCTTTTTAATATCTCTTTTAAAATCACGCTCAAATATTTCTTTTTCTTTTTCACTCGCTTGCATCATCTTTCGAAAATTTTCCATTGGAAATTTTGAATCAATAGCTATAATACCTTGATTTGTTTTTAAAATAGCATCAACTACATCTCCTCCTTGAAACTTGTATTGCAAATTAAAACGGTTTTGAGGCACAATCTGCTCAAGTAAATCCTTTAAAACCTGCTCTCCTAGGTTTCCTCTCAATTTTGGCGATTGTAAAAATTCTTGAATTCCCTTCATTTGACTACCAATCTCTTGAAGCGTTCCTAACTCTTTTTGCATTCGAGCATATGATTCTGAAGTTTTTTCAAAGCTTTGTTGAATTTCTTTTTGGGTTGAAAACAATCCTTCTTCAAATTTTTTTTTCATCGCCTCGATGTCTTGTTTCAAAATACTCAAAGAATTATCATTCTTTTGAACTTCTTTTAAAGAGTTAATATCTTTCCTTAAATAAAAAATGGCTCCGATAATTCCACCACTTACTAAAACTCCCAAGACAATGAGCACAATATCAGACATACATTTTTATTATATCTAAATTTTCAAAACATTTCAACCCTTTCTAAATAATAACACGAGAACATTTCTCGTGCTATTAGACTATTATTAACTGGTGAAAATTTCAACTAAAACAAAAACAATATAAATTATAAGTAAAAATATTGCTTCTCTGCGGGTAATTTTTCTTCCGGTGCGCAAAAATATAAAAAAGAAAAGAGCGGATATTATTAAAAAAAGCCGGGCAATAGCAAATGGTGAAAAATCAGGAATTTCAATTGGGCAAATTAAAGCGACTATTCCCAAAACTAATGTAGCAGGAGTAATAACCGATCCCATTAAATCTCCCAAAATCATCCAGGTCTGGCCCTTCCTGGCAGAAGCAATTGCAAAATATGTTTCTGGTAAGGCATTTCCCAAAGAAACAATTAAAATACCAATTAAAGACAATGACAAGTTAAATGTTTCGGCAAAAAAAGAAGCTGATTCAACAATGCCTTTGGCAGCTAAAATTAAAATTATTATCCCTAAGATCATTTTCCCAATATCTTTTAAAAGCGTGGGAAGTCGTTTCGAAAGAGGGGTTTTGTTTTTATTATAAACTTTTGTAAAACGTTCTTGTTTTGAAAAAAGCCACCAAAGATAAAATCCAAAAGTTAAGATTAAAACCACTCCATCTCCTCTACCCAACCTACCATCCAAAATTAATAAAAGCGGCAAAATTGCAATCGTGGTGGTAAAGAGCGAAGTAGTTTGAACAGTTCGGCTATCTGCCGGTAAACTCTTTGCTACCAGGGCTGCTAAGGCAACCGCCAGAGTTAAATCAATCACATTTCCACCCACAATGTCACCAAAAGATAGCTCGGGAATTTTATTAATGGCTGAAGTAATACCAACAAAAAGATTAGGCAAAGAAGCAGCAAATGCAATAACAATAAAAGCTACTACAAACTCTCGCCAACCCAAAAATTTAGCTGTTCTCGTTAGAGATTCCACCACTAACTCCCCTGCAAAATAAAGTCCTGCGCAAGAAGCAATAAAAATTAAAACAGAAAGCCAAAGGGTCATACTTCTCCTGTTTTATGGCGCGTTATGAAATACCATTTAGTGGCTTCAATTAAAAGAATATTTAAAAATCCAATTCCTAAAATCAAGCCCCAATCAAAAAGATTTAAAGGTGTTGTTTTTAAAAGCGTTTGCAAAGGTGGAAAATAAATACCGGCTAATAACATCAAAACCCCAAGTAGCAAAGCCCAGTTTAAAAATTTATTAGAAAAAGGATTAAAATTCCAAATATTTTTTCTTAAGCTTCTACAAGAAAAAATATAAAAAAGCGAATCAAGAGCTAGTCCGGCAAAAATAATCGATCGAACATGAGAAAGTTCGTAACCAGAATATTTCATTAACCAAAAAAATAATCCTAGGAGGAAAAGATCGGTTACTATTCCAATAATAAAAATTAAAAATCTCATTTCTCTGGTTAATAAAGGCGTATTATAGCCACCTGGCTTTTGCTCCATCAAATCTTTCTCTTTCGGCTCAAACGCTAAAGATAAAGATAAAGGCCCGTCTTCAATTAAATTGACCCATAAAATTTGAACAGCAATAACAGGAAGAGGCAAGCCCAAAAATAAGCTTGCACCTACTAATATTACCTCAGTAAAGCTGTCAGACAAAAGATAAGTAATAACTTTTCTAATATTGTCTAAAATTGCTCTTCCTTCTTCAACTGCCGCCACAATTACTGAAAAATTATCAGTTAGTAATACAAGGTCAGCAACTTCTTTTGCAACATCGGTGCCGGATCCCAAAGCTACCCCAACATCAGCTTGTTTTAGGGCTGGTGCGTCATTAATGCCGTCCCCGGTCATTGCCACTACTTCTCCCCTCTCTTGCCATGCTTTTATTATTCTTAATTTATGCCTTGGCTCAACTCGAGCATATATTTGGATCTTTGGCAATATTTTTTGAAATTCCTCTTCTGATAATTTTTCTAAATCATTTCCTTCTAAAATATTTTCATCCCCAACTTTAATCCCTACTTTTTTGGCAATGGCTTTTGCTGTTAACTTATGATCACCAGTAACGATAATCGGTCTCATCCCAGCCTGATAACATGCTTGAATTGCCTCTTTTGCATCTTCTCTTATGGGATCTTCCAGAGAAAAAATACCAACAAGGGTTAAACCATTAATATCTTGATGTTTTAAACCCAAAGGCGCTTCTTTTAAATTTTTATAAGCAACTGCTAATAATCGATAACCCTTACTTGTTAATCCTTTTTGCTTCTTCTGAAATTCTTCTATTTTTTCTTTTGTTAATAATTCTTTGCCATTCTCACCTTCAAAATATCTTGATTTTTCAAGTAAAACTTCTGGCGCTCCTTTAACATATAAAACATAATCATCGTCAACAACCTTTCGCAAGCTCGCTGAATATTTATATTCGGAACCAAAGGGAATTTCATCTATTTCTTCCTCGTCTTTTGAAACTTGATTTTGAAAAATTCCCTTTTTTGCGGCGGCGATAACTAAGGCTCTTTCTGTTGGCATTCCCCGAATCTTCCACTTTTCCAGTGGGTCTTCTGGGTTCTCAACAAATGCTTCGCTTGATAAAATGGCAATTTTAAAGGCTAATTTTTCTTTATTTTGGGGGTAAAATTCCGCCACCTGCATTTTTGCTTCAGTTAAGGTGCCGGTTTTGTCAGAGCAAATAATGCTTGTGCTTCCAAGAGTTTCAGCCGATGCTAATCTTCTTACTAGGCCCTTCTTTTGAAAAATCCTTTGCATTCCAGTAGCTAAAATAAGTGTCATTGCTACCGGCAATCCTTCAGGAATTCCTGCCACAGCAACAGCAACTGCTGTTGTAAACATTTCAACAAATTCACCGCCAGTTAACATTCCTTCAACAAAAATTCCAACACAAATTACTCCAATTATTATTCCAATAATTTTTGAAAAATTAGCCAATTTCTTTTGATAAGGAGTTTTCTCTTCCTTTGTTTCTTTGACCAAGGCGCTAATTTTGCCAATCTCTGTTTTCTCTCCAATCTCAGTAACCACTGCTTTCCCTCTTCCATCTTCAACCACGGTTCCCATATAAACCATGTTGTCTCTGTCTGCCAAAGGCGTATTTTCTGGCAATAAATCTATTTTTTTGGTCGCCGGTAGCCACTCGCCTGTCAAAGCCGCTTCGTTAATTTTTAAATCGTGAATCTCGATTAACCTTCCATCAGCCGGTACTTTATCTCCCGCCTTTAATAAAATGATATCTCCAGGCACCAAATTATCAGCTAAAATTTCTTCTTTCCTACCATCTCTTAAAACAAGGGATTTGATGCTTAAAACTTTTTTTAATTTCCTTAATGCCTCTGAGGCTTTGTTTTCCTGAATAAAGCCAACAATGGCATTTAAAATAACTGCTGCAAAAATAACAATACTATCAGTATATTCCTTCAAAAATAAAGTAATAATGCCAGAAATTAATAAAATATAAATCAAGGGGCTTTTAAACTGCTCCAAAAATATTTTAAAGCTCGATAAAGTTTTTTCTTCGGGAAGTTTATTTTTGCCAAATTCTTGCTGACGTTTCTTGGCTTCCTTCTCTGAAAGCCCTTTTTGAGAATTGGTTTTTAATTTTTTGATTACTTCTTCAGGTGAAAGAGAATGCCACATAAATAAAATTTCTAATTTCTAATTTTAAATTTCTAGTTTTAAATTTTTAAAACTTTTAAATTAATTTTGAAACTTGAATTTTGTCTTTAATTTTTATATATTATCACATATGCTATCGCTATTCAACTTTTCATTCCGCAACGCTTTTCGAAAAAAAGGAGTGGCAATCCTTGCAATTTTGGGCGTGGCTTTGGGTTGCTCTTTAATGACTTTTCTTTTGTCTTTATCTCAAGGAATGAATCAAAGAGTGGAAAAAACTTTTACTGAGGTTGCCGGTACAATTGTTGTGGGGTCAGAAGGATCCATTCTTGGTGGTCAAATAACAACTACAAAAACTCCCTTGCCCGCTGACTATGTCGAGAGAATTGAAAAATTAAACTATGTTGATTCAGTTTCTCCTCGGGTGAATGCCTTAATTCCTCCCACAGCCATCAAAACTCCAAGCCCCATTGGACTTCCTATTACTGGTATTGATCCAGCAAAGGAAAAAGACGGTCCGCTAGCGCATATTATCGAGGGCAGGAGTTTTCAAAATGATAATGAAATTATTGTTGGCAAATCAATAAAACAGGACTTAGAATTTTTTGAAACAAAATTAAGCGTGGGAGATAAAATTACTATTCCTCAGGTTGATCCAAAAACAGGACAATTGTTGGGGCAAACCGAATTAATAATTGTTGGCACCTTTGAAACGGGTAATATCACTGATGATGCTGGTATTTTTGGCTCGATTGACCTAGCGCGGAAACTTTCTCAACTGCCTGAAGATAAAATAAATACAATTATTGTCAAAGCCGACTCGATTAACAATATCGATTTTCTTTCAAAAGAGATTGAAGAAGAATTTAAAAATGCGGATCCTGGTGTAAGGCTTTTGGTTTCAAAAGATCTCTTGGGCGAGGCAGAAAAAACTTTGGATATTTTGAATAACTTCCTTTTTGCCATCGCTGTTGTTTCTGCAATCGCTGGCGGTGTAAGCATATTAATTGTAATGTTAATTTCTGTAATCGAGAGAAGAAAAGAATTTGGAATTTTTAAAGCGGTTGGCTGGAAAGGAAGCAATGTTGTTTTTTCGGTTTTAATCGAATCCCTTACTTTAAGCATTATTGGGGCTTTGGTGGGAATTGGAGTTGGCTATGGCGGAATTTGCGTTGCAAGAAAAATGATTATTGAAGACATAGGAGTTATAACGCCACAATTATTTATAGGTGTAGTTTTATTTGGAGTTTTACTTGGAATTCTGGGAGGAATTTATCCAGCTTGGCGAGCAAGCCGAGTTGCGCCAATGGAAATTTTAAGAGAACCTTAAAAATAATTTAAAATTTTTAACCCCTTAATTTACCCTTAATTCATATTCGTAGATTCGGATACTCATTTGGATGCATTCGAATAATATATTCGTAAATTCGTAGATTTATTCGTAATTCGTTGATGAATATAATTCGTTGATTATTTATGACAATTATCAAAAACGGTATTAAAGAAACATTTAAAGGAGATATTTTAATAGAGGCAAAAAACCTTACCAAAATTTATGGTAAGGGGGATTTAGCAGTGAAAGCATTAGATAATATTAACCTTGAAATTAAAAAAGGAGAGTTTATTGGCATTATGGGACCTTCAGGTTCTGGAAAAACTACTCTTTTAAATATGCTTGGTGCCTTGGACAAGCCAACTTCAGGAGAAATTATTATTGATGGCATTGAAATTTCTAAAGTAAAAGAATCAAAGCTTTATGAAATTAGAAGAGAAAAAATCGGCTTTATTTTTCAAAGTTTTTATTTAATACCAACACTAAATGCTCTCCAAAATGTTTTAGTTCCTGTTCTTCCCTTAAGAAAAGACAAACAAAAATTGGAACAAAGAGCACATGAACTTCTAGCAAGAGTAGGTCTTAAGGGAAAAGAACATAGGAAACCAAATGAACTTTCTGGTGGCGAACAGCAAAGAGTGGCAATTGCCAGATCTTTAATCCTTGATCCAATTTTAATTTTAGCAGATGAACCAACCGGAAATTTAGATACAAAAACTGGTATGGAAATTATTGAGATTATGAAAGATTTAAATCAAAGCGAGAAGAAAACTTTTGTAATTGTCACTCATGATCCAAGAATAGCTAATTTTTGTCAAAGAGTTATTCAACTTCAAGATGGAAAAATAATAAAAAAATAAAATACTACGAGAAATGATCTCGTAGTATTTATTTTATATGCCGAGAAACGATCTTGGCATATTTTATTATTTTCTGAATTTTAAGGAGTAGTTTGAGTTTGAGTTTGAGTGTTTTGCTGATTTTCTGGTGTTTGCTGAGTGCCTTCCCTTAGGCCTTTAATACTTTTTATCACTTGGCTATCTGGAGAAAGATTTGCCCACCAAATAATTTGAGATCTATCAAAATAAATTGCATTTTTTGGTTCAAAAAACATTGAAGTAAAAGGCAAAAGTTGAGTGCTACTTTCTTCTCCTTCTTCTGTTGCTGGAACTTGTTTTATAAAATAAACATCGCTTAACTTGCAACAAGGAAACATTTGCAATTTTCCATAATAAACTTCACCACTCGAAAATTGAACTATTTGATATTTTTCTGTTGATCCAAAAGGTGGAATTTTTTTTCCAAAAGCATAGCCCAAATAGACACAAACTCCTATCACTATAACAAGCAAAATATAAGTTATAATTTTTTTAATTGAAGTTTCCATAGTTTATTTTACTATCATCGCTCCTTCTTCGCCATTGTTTTTCCGATGGCCGGGAATGTCGCAGTAAAATTTATATTCTCCTTTTTGCTGAGGCGCAACAAAAGAAATTCCTCTTGTTTCACCTGCCCCAACATCGATTTTGACCTTTTTTAAAATTTCATTTTCAAAATATAAAGTATGGGTGCCATCAATTGAAGTTAAAGCTAAGCTAACAGCCTCTCCTGCCTTAACGTTAAATTTGTTTGGTTGAAAACCTTGGTCTCGAGAAATTTTAATCTTAATAACGCCAAGAGGAATGTCTTTTAAAGGTAAGGTCATTTGTGGTTCTGTTGGATTAAATTCACCAAAAGGCGATTTAATAACTGTTGTTTTTCCTTCTTCGATTACTTTCGCTTTATTATTAAAAAAACCAAAATAAATAGCTGTACTCGCCAGTAAAACAAAAAGAATTATAAGAGGAATAAGAATTTTTAGATTCATAAAATTATTTTAGCAAAAAATAAAATAAATTCAAAATCTAATTGAAAGTTTAAATTTAAATATTAGTTTGGGTTTTTATGGTCTTATCTTGCAGCAAACTTTAATGTTATAAGCATCTGGGCTACTAATATGAGCATTGGTATCGCCTGAAATTGAGCAAAGAGTTGTTTCGCTTTCTTGACAATTTCCTTCCCGATAAGTACAGGTTATTTCTTTTCCCAAAGAAGTAGAAATACATGCAGAATTTGAATAACTAGATTGAGTGTTCTTTTCAATATGGGCATTTGTTGATCCTGATAATTTTAAAAATATTGACTTATTAGTGGCATTGCAATCATTACTAAGATCTCTTGGTCCAAAACAGCAAACGCAGTAATCATACTGTAGAGTTGCTGTTGGTTCTGGAGAGGTGTAATTGCGAATGAGAACTCTGCCGGGATAATTTTTTGTTGTATAACCTTGCCTATTACTACCAGCACCATAAAGACTAGCAATTTCATCAGCAGAGAGAGCACGGTTATAAATACGAACTTCATCAATGAGACCGTTAAAGTAACCCCTTGATGTTTGAATCATTCCTATAGTTATTCTCTGGGGGGCTGTAAGACTTTGTGTTCCTCCATTAGCTGAATTTGCTAAGTTATTATCTATATAAAGTTTAATTTGCCCATTGTTTCGAACAGCTACAATATAATGCCACTTACCATCTGCTACAAAATCAGAACTTATAGAGGTATCAGGGTTACCTGTCCCAAAATAGACCTTACCATCTTTTAAACTAGTACCAAAATCATTTGTTACTCCACTTACTTCAGCATCTACTAGCCCATACCCACAATACCAATAATTTGATGAGCATATATTGCCAACTTGAGTTGAATTAAACCAAAATTCAATACTAAAATTATCTTGTACAACCCTTGGTACTTCTACATAATCATCTACCCCGTCAAAACTCAATCCTGAGCCAAATTTACCAGTAGTCCAGGTTGGTCCATTAGTTAGAGTTCCATCATTATTGTTTCCTGAAGTATCGTAAGCAGTTG
>ERZ795045.4191-NODE-4191-length-11824-cov-3.064576_pt1 | contig 11824 bp, 9 predicted proteins | sample MGYA00375129_ERZ795045 | MGnify/ENA primary metagenome ERZ795045 (study PRJEB30174, sample SAMN05720166) | activated sludge metagenome | isolation source: anaerobic digester from wastewater treatment plant | place: Japan | collected 2015-05-15 ... | reverse complement strand
CCTGCCGGAGTACGTTCAGGGTAACCTGCTCGCCGGGCTGTTTGCTTTCGATGAGGCTTAGAAAATCATCGGCGTTTTTGATCTTCTGGCCGTCCACGCCTACGATCAAGTCGGCGGCAGTGCGATCCACGGTGGTGTATTCATAGACCAAGGGTCCTTGCCGACGCCGCTGGCGAATGACCTGAGGTCCCCGGATGCCAGCCTTTTCCGCGGCGCCGCCCGGGGCCAAAGCCGCCACCAAAAGGCCCCGTTCCGTCTGATAGACCCGCAAAATGCCCACGTCCGGTCGGCGCACGCGGCCGTTTTCGATCAGTTGCGGCACGACCCGAGCAATCGTATTTACGGGAATGGCAAAGCCGACGCCGGCGCTTTCGCCGGTTCGGCTGGCAATGGCCGTGTTCATGCCGATCATCCGGCCCTGGGTGTTCAAGAGCGGGCCGCCGGAATTGCCCGGATTGATTGCCGCATCGATCTGAATGACGTTTTTAATGGTGCGGGCCTGGGATCGGCTCGGAAGCGTACGGTTGAGGCTGGAAATAATACCCGTGCTCAGCGTCCGCTCAAAACCGAACGGGTTGCCAATGGCATAAACCCGCTGGCCCACCCGAAGCCGATTGGAATCGCCAAACATCACCGGAAACAACTCCTCCGGCGGGGCCTCGATCCGCAAAACCGCCACATCGGTTACCCGGTCCTGCCCCACCAGCCGGCCCACATACGATTTGCCGTTAAATAGGGTTACCTGAATCTCCTGGGCGCCTTCCACGACATGGCAATTCGTGAGGATATGCCCTTTGCGGTCCAGAACCACGCCGCTGCCCTCGCCCTCGGCGGGGATTTCCACCGCAAACAGCAACAGCGCCCCTTCCCGGACGCTTTTGGTGGTAATATGGACTACCGAACGGTTGCAAAGCTCATAGACCCCGATATTCACCCGTTCTTCGGGCGTTAGTTCCGCCAGATCGGGCGATTCCTCTGGATTGGGGATCGCATCCTGCTTTGCCGGAGCGGGGACGCCAACAGGTGGAAGAACAGGTTGGCCGAGAAAGCCCCCGCCGGTCGGCGGAGGCAACGGCTGGACCTCCTGGGCAGCCACCGGCTTTCCCCGCTCTGCCCACAGCAACCAACCCATCACCCCTATCCCCCCCAGAAAACCTACCACGGTCCATCCTACCGCCCAAAGCATCCTTCGCGTCATGGTCTTAACCTCTTTGTTGCCAATGCGTTATGGCCGAAACCGGCGAATCCATCCGATCTAGAAAAACCAAGCGGTCGCCAAGAAGCATTCGCGTACTGGATTCCTCATTTTTTATAAACCGAGAATGGCAGATAATGCTTTGGAAATTTGTTCCAGATACGGGGTATCCAGACGTCCTAGAACCTTGATGATCCGACGCTTGTCAATGACGCGAACTTGCTCACAAAGCAGAACGGAATCTTGAGTCAAGCCGCCTACCCCCGCTGGAACCTGGACATGCGACAGCAACATCGCCTGACGAATTTTTGTAGTAAACGGGGCGATAATGGTATGGGGACTCGCTGCATTGGCGCGGTCCACTTGGAGGACGACGGCCGGGCGCACCCCGGCCTGTTCTGTGCCTACTACGGGATTCAGATCGCATAAGACCACATCGCCACGATGAATGGTTACCATTGGATTTCTCCGGCTGCCAGACGATTTTCGTAGTCTTCAAGGTTTGGCAAGTAGTCGGAGAAACCGGCTTCGGAAAACTCCATCCCCTCGGTAAACTGATTCCAAAGTTGCCATCGTGTGCTGTCGTGTCTTGTCAATAAGAACTCGATGAAGTCGCTCACTTCCTGAACAAGCGATTCTGGCAACTGGCGTATCTTTGTCATCGTCGTCTCATAGATGCCCATAGGTTGTTCCTCGAAACAGTGGTCTGACTGTTCTGGCCATTCCAACAGTGCCCAGAAGCTCCTTTCTATCTGCCCGGCAGGTAGGGATTTTCAGAGCATGTGGCGGCGCCTTGAATCGCGATTGCTCTAACTCCTTGGCGCACAAGAACTTAAAAGTCTTTCCTGGTCCACGATATGCGACGATCCCCAAAAGATATTTTACCTCCGGCCCCCTAAAAGAACCAGATCGAAGTCTTTCCCCCCAGAGCCGGTTGCGGCATCGCCTCCGACCTACAACCGCTTGTGCTAGAATCATGAACTGAATGAGGTAGCTTCAAGCTATAGTGGTTGACGGCCCACAACGCAATCGGCTCCTTGTCCCCTTCCCATGAGGAGCAAGACATTCATGTTGCGAAGGCGAGCGGAAGAAGTTTGAAAAAGGTATCCTCACGCCCCCCTGTAAGTGGCAATCCCCCCCTACTCCCGATAGAAGTCGATCCAATGAATTTGCAGTTTTTTTGGGGATTTTTCTAAAAAGGCGGGGGGGATAACCACCTCAAAACACCCCCCTTCCGGTGGGGGTTTCGAGGTAGGTTTGCCGTCCGCATCGAGCATCCGTACTTCGACCCAATAAGGACTTTTCCTATCCACCGGCGGCATCGGGTCGGGGCCATGCACTCGCAACCGGGTTTTGTAGGGCGGATAGCTCATCACCGAAGCCTCGAACCCCCACTGGCCCGCCTCCACCCGCAGCGATTCCAAACCCCGCAAACGGAGCCGAAGGATCAGCGGCTTTGGCCAAGGGCCGCCAATCCGTTCAATGCTGGCCTGTCCGATGCCCCTTTCGGAGGAGATTTCCAGCAGGACGCCTTCTTTTTGAGGGATAATTTTGAGGTGGTCCCCCTCTTTGGGGCAGTCAATTTTCCAGTCCTTGGAAGGTTGTTCCTTGGGATGGGGAGGTTGTTCCGTTGGCTCGGCGAAGCCGCTGGCAGAGGCCGGCCAACCCCCGTTGGCCCCCCACCAAAAGATCATCCCCAAAAGCCCCCACCAAACAACGGAAGGATTCTTTCGTAGGGAGGAGTTTCTTCCCCTCAGGGGGATGAGTCGATCAACGAGGTGGAGGTGAAAGAAGTCTGCTGAGGGAGCTTTTCCTTTCCTATCCCCCGTCCGAGCAGCCTTGGCGTGGAGGAAAAAGGCGGCCATGAGAGAGTCTCCTTAAAAAGAGGAGCGTTTTGGGGGGCGTATCTCTCGCGAAAACCGACACGACAGCCCGTCTTCATCCCGTTTGGCCCCATCGGTTTTTATAGACCCGATCAGGCCGATACCGATCCTCCGGTTGGGGGGATTCGCCAGGATAACCGACAAGCACCAGACTATGAGGAATCACCCGCTCCGGGATGCCTAGCAACTGGCGGATGCCATCCACCCGAGGCTGCCGGGGATAGATGCCGCACCAGACCGCTCCCAATCCCAAGCCGTGAGCAGCCAGGAGCATGTTCTGAATGGCCGCCGAGCAGTCGATCACCCAAAAGCCTTCGGATTTTTCCAGGTCCAAATTGCCACACACGAGGATTCCCAGGGGGGCATGGGCTGCCATCGGGGCGTTGGGACAAATTTTGGGAATCTCCGCCAACAGGTTCCGGTCGTCTAAGACAACAAATTCCCACGGTTGGGCGTTTCGGGCGCTGGGGGCTTGCATGGCGGCCCGGAGCAACTTTTCGATCAGTTCCTGCGGCACAGGTCGGGCTTCGTATTTTCGCACACTTCGGCGGGTCAACATTGCGGTCATTACATCCATCGCTGCGTTTCCTCCTAGGGCTGACTAATGATTTGGAAGGACCTCTTTCTGGAGAAACTCGACGGCCAGCGGCCAGTAACCGGCGGCTGTTTGGAAATCGACTTTGATCGCCTTGATGTCATCCGGGCCGCGGATCCGGGAGAGAGCGGTAACTTCGTAGTTGAGCGGTATATGGGCGGCCGGACCGTTGGCAAGGAGCGTTTCCACTTCGGGCGAGAGGAGAACGTTGGCCAATTGGCGGGCGGCGTCAGGGTGGGCGGCTCGGCGGAAAATGGCTATGGTGGTGGGGAAAAACAACGTGCCGGATTGGTCTTCCCGTTGGTCCGGATAGACGAGTCGGACAGAGCTGCCGTTTTCGATCTGGCGGATGGCCTGATCGGAATCGGTGAGGGCCAGCAGGCAGCGTCCCTCGGCGACCTGGCGGGCGGTTTCGGCTTCGGAACCAAAAAGCTGCACCTGATTTTCCCGGAGTTGGCTGAGGAATTGTTTGGCCCGTTCCGGCCCCCACAGGGCGAACAAGCAGGCCAGATGAGCGGCGGCTGTTGGGCTGCCCATGCCCGCCATGGCCGCTCGGCCCCGGTACTTCGGATCCGCCAGGTCCAAAATGGAACTGGGCGTTTGGTCTGGTTTTTTGTCTTGAAAGGCCGGACTATAAAGCAACAGCACCCTCGCGCGGGCGGCCAAGCCGTGCCATCGGCCGTCCGGCGATTTGGCCCATTGGCTAAACCGCTGGGTGTCCGGCCAATCGTAGGCGGCCAAAAGGTCCTGCTGGCGGAGGAGGGCCATCTGGACCGGCTCGGCGTGCCAAACCAGGTCGTAGATCGGTCGGCCTCGTTCGTCCAAAACAGCGTCCCCAAGGGCCTTCGGGGCGGCGCCATCTTCCGGTCTTCGGCAAACGACCGGAATCCCGGTCTTTTCGGTAAACTTCTGGAAAATAGGTTCCACTAATTCCTTGTCTAAAGTGGTGTAAACCACTACCTCGGGAGAACTCAGCCATTGGCATCCCCAGATCGCCGCAGCCGCTGCCAGAAGAGCCAGTCCTCCCATACCCATCCCAAGCTGGCCGATAGGTCGCCGTATCATGCTGAAAAAGGTTTTGCTCATAATATCCACCATTGCCGCCCTATTGAACACCCAACACACCAAAGGAGGTTAGCCAATTTATACGACATTTATCCCAAAGGAAGGAAAAAGACCATCCCTGGTAAAAAAATACGTTGTTTTCGCGGAAAGGGTTCGACGTTTGCTCCTGGTTTCCTTGGACGCTCAACCGCCGAGGAAGAGAGGCCGACACGTACCGCTTTCCATTCGGCGGAATGGTTCTAGGTAGTATAATACCAATAGACCGTGGGGGGAAAAATCGGCGGCCAAGGCCAAAAAACGAGGAAAACCAAAGGAACACTAGAATGGGCTTTGGGACACCAAAGGCGTCGATGCACGCAATAGGGCGTAGGTTAGGGCTGGCCTCCGGCCTAGGAGCGGCCCTCTGCATAGGGAGTTGGACAGCACTGGGGCTCCTGGGAGAAATGCAGGCGACGGAATCGCTCGGCGGGGAACCGGCGATGGAGCCTCAGAGAGCTGCGGTGGGGGATCGCCTTCCTGTCGGGGCGTCGGCGGATCCGCAGCGGATCACGGCCGCCGGGATTCGACGGCTCGAAGGGAAACATCTTACGTTGTACACCGATCTGGAGCCGGACCCGGAAGTCGATTGTTTGCCGGAAGTATTCGATTTGGCCTTTGAGCCGTTCTGTGTGTATTTTGCCCTGGACCCGGATAAACACGCCTCTTGGAAGATGACCGGTCGCCTGATGCGGGATGCGGAACGGTTTCGGCGGGCCGGGCTATTGCCGGAGGGGTTGCCGAAGTTCGCCAACGGGTTTACCAAGTCCTATGATTTTTGGATTTATGAGCAGCCCAGTACGTATTACCGTCGGCATTTGATGTTGCACGAGGGGGTTCACGGCCTGATGCTCACCCTGCTGGGTTCATGTGGGCCGACCTGGTACATGGAAGGGATAGCCGAGCTTTTGGCCACCCACCGCTGGGAGGAAGGAAAACTCGTCGTGAAATACCTTCCCCGCAGTTCGGAAGAGGCGCCGATGTGGGGACGGGTGAAGATCGTCCGGGACTCGGCCCAGCGCCGAGGGCTGCTTTCCGTCGAAGAGTTGATCCAGATGACGCCGAAGATTTCGGGTGAAAATGAATTGTACGGATGGTGTTGGGCGCTGGCGGCGTTTCTGGACAACCACCCCCGGTACCAATCCCAATTTCGGCAGATGGTCGCTTGGGTACGGGCCGAGGATTTTACGCAGCGGTTTTTTCGATCCCTGGGCGAAAATCGGCCCCTTCTGGACGAGGAATGGAAACTATTTGTAGATGAGATTTGTTACGGCTATGACTTCGGCCAATGTGCGATCGAATTTCTGCCCGGCCGACCGATCCCAGCCGAAGGCGTGGAGGTGCGGGTGCAGGCCGATCGGGGCTGGCAGTCGAGCGCTTGGCGGGTGGAAGCAGGCCGCACCTACCGACTGATCGCTTCGGGCCGGTATCAGGTGGCCCAACAGCCCCGCATCTGGTGGTGTGAGCCGGGGGGGGTGAGCATCCAGTATTACCGAGGCCGACCTTTGGGTATGCTTCTGGCCGCCGTGCGCCCAGAGGATGGTTCATCCGGCGGCGGGGCCTCCGCGAAAGGCCTCGGTTCCTCTTCCGAGGAGCGTTCTTTTTCCGAAAGGTCGGGTTCTTCCGGAGGGCGTCGCATTGCCGAAGCCGCTCCGTCAGAACAAGCGGTAGAGCCGACCCGCACAGGACTTCTCCACCCGATTCCGATCGGCCTGGAAGCGAAACTCAGGCCAACGGCGTCTGGCGTGTTGTATTTTCGGATCAACGAATCGCCCGCTCGGCTTTCGGATAACGCCGGCGAGTTGGTCGTGCGGATCCAACCGGAGAAATAGACGCCGTTTCCTCCGAAGAGAGCGATCTTGTTTGTTCGCCTCCTCGCCCTGGTCTTCTCGATAACCAGAACGAGGACGGCAGAAACGTTCTCCGGCATTCTGCGCGGTTTCGGCTCTGCGGAGAGTTTTAGGTGGCGGGGGATACCGCCGCCGAGCCAAAGGCAGATTCCGGCGACACCAACCAGCCCGAAGGAATCTCTTGGCGCTCCCGTCGAACGATTTCCAAGATGTCCTGTTTGGCTTGGAAAAAGGCTTCGACGACTTGGGGGTCCCATTGGCGGCCTGCGCCGGCCTGGAGGATCGTTTCGATTTTCTCGATGGGCATCCCTTTGCGGTAGGGTCGATCGCTGCTCATGGCGTCAAAGGCGTCGGCCACGGCGATAATACGCGCCCCCATGGGGATCTCTTCCCGGGGCAACTGGTCCGGATAGCCGCTGCCATCCCAAGCCTCGTGATGATAGAGAATGATCGGAAGTACATTATCGAGCTTTTTCAAGTCCTGTAATATCCGATGGCCGATCCGGACGTGTTGTTTAATGTGTTCGTATTCTTCTGGGGTGAGTTTTTCCGGTTTCCGGAGCACGCTGTCTTCGACGCCGATTTTGCCGATGTCATGGAGCAGCCCGGCCAAATAGATGGTCTCTTGCTGTCGGGCGTTGCAGCCGAGCTGTTGAGCCAGGCGTACGGCAATCTGCGCCACCCGCTCACTATGGCCGCAGGTATATTTATCTCGGGCGTCCAAAGCGGAGGTCAAGGCCCGCACAATACCGGCCAAAAGCTCCGATTGCTGGCGATAAAGTTCCAAGTTCCCGCTATGAATACCCAGGATGGCGGCGATCGAACTTAACAGGTTGGCCTCCACGGTGCCGAACTCGCCGTCGTCCACATGGTTGAATCCCGCCACCCAACCGAACAAGTTTTCTCCTTCCACCAGCGCCACCAGAATCATTTGCCGGATTTGAGGCGTCGGCCAATCGGGCCGTCGGGTGATGGCCCGATTCAGTACGACCGGCTGCAAAGGCACGCCGAGATTCAAATACCTGATCAGTCGGCTGAACCCGGCGCAATCCACCGGGCATTGACCTGCGGTCAGAAGCACCGCTTGGGTTCGACCCGGAGCGCTTAGGTTGCTTCGGCCCTCGGCCACCGGCAACAGTTGGATCGCCACCGCCTCGGCCAACAGGACCTCTAAAAGCCAATCCAATACGAGCCGACCCAGTTCCTCGTCGCTGCGAGAGATTTTCAAGTTCCGGGTCAACCGATGCAGCAGGCTGATCTCTTCGTAGGTGCTGGCCAAGTGGGCTGATAGGCTTTGGGCCTCCTGCTCGAAACGAGTCGCCTGCTCCATCTGATCCACATACTGAACGGCCAGATCGCCTAACCGTTGGAGGGCCTCCGGCGACCAGACCACTTGTCGGCTCGCCCATGCACGGAATTCCGTTTCGGTAGTCCCCAAAAGAGCGGCGGCCCCGGCCAAATTATCCCCCGGCCCCACCGGCCGACACAAAAATATCCCTACCGCCACGAAATGGCTTCTCTCCGACCGACCCAATGGAAAGGCAAAGACCACCACGGGGTCTTCGTCTTCCAAAAACTCCGGTCGGCCATGCTCCGCCGCCTGCCGACACAAAACTCCCCACAACTCCCACCGGCCGCCCCCAGGGGGATGCTGCATCGAACGCACCACGGCGCCCGTCTCCCCATCCACCACAGCCAATTCCGTACCAAAAACCCGCTCCAGCACCGAAAGTACCTCGGCTAAGCCCGCCGGTACATGGGGTTCTAGAGGAACATTCTTTTCAGGGATCGAAAGTTCCAAGCCCATAAGATTCCCCCGACACCCACATCATTCTTTTGTGTATTCCGGTCTGGGATGGAAACCGCACGTTTGGGCGGCAGAAATCCCCATCCACCCCAGGAGGCGTTTCGAGAGAACCTCCTTGGCAGACCGGGATACCCCGGCCTCCCCTCCTAGGGCGGGGGTGGGCAAGGAAGCCAGCAGCCCCCCAGATAGGAGTCATCGCCACTGCGCGGCCGTTTTTTCCTCTAGTCAACTCTAGGTCATAACTAAACTGTCTGAAAAACCCCGACTCAGGAGGGGGCCCCTTTTCCCAAACAAAGACTTTCCATCCCCCTAAAAAAGATGATTCCTAAGAGCCCCTTTTTAAGGGGAAAACAGCATCCGGGGCACAGCATTACCACCAAAGAGAGGGGAAACCAAACACCCTATCCGGCTGATATATGAGTAGTTTTCTTTTTCTGGGCCATGACCTTTCTGGGGGCCGGATTCTCTACTCGAACTCCTACCGGTACCATGAATAGGATCTGGTCCGATGGGCTGAGGAGGAAATCGACGATGAGTTTGGCATGGGACAGGATTTACCACGAAGATTGCCTTCAGGGGATGAAAAAACTCGAAACCGCCGTCGTGGACCTGGCCTTTGCCGATCCGCCGTTTAACATCGGCTACTCCTACGACGTGTATCAGGACCGGCAGAAAGAAGAAGAGTATTTAGCGTGGTGTCGGCAATGGTTGGGGGAGATCGTGCGGGTGCTGAAACCGCATGGCACATTTTGGTTGGCCATTGGAGACGAATATGCGGCGGAACTCAAGCTGATCATGCAACGGGAATTCGGACTGGTCTGCCGCAATTGGGTAATTTGGTATTACACGTTCGGAATGCATTGCAGCCGTAAGTTTAGTCGATCCCATGCGCATTTGTTCTATATGGTCAAGGACAAGAAACACTTTGTGTTTAACGAAGATAAGATACGGGTCCCCTCGGCCCGGCAATTGGTTTACGGCGATCGGCGGGCCTGTCCCAAAGGCCGAGTGCCGGATGACACGTGGATACTTCGGCCCCAAGATTTGCCCCAAGGCTTCCAGCCTCATGAAGATACGTGGTATTTCCCCCGGGTCTGCGGCACGTTTAAAGAACGGGTGGGCTGGCACGGCTGCCAAATGCCCGAACAACTCCTGGGCCGAATTATCCAGGCTTGTTCCAACCCGGGCGATCTGGTCCTCGACCCCTTTGCCGGCAGCGGCGCCACGTTGGCCGCAGCCAAAAAACTCCATCGACATTTCCTCGGATTTGAACTGTCGCCTCAATATGCCCAGCAGATACAGGCCCGCTTGGACTCGATTCAGCCGGGCGATCCGTTGGCCGGGGAACCCGACCCCCTCCGCAGTGCGCCCAGCACGATGGAGGGTGTCCGGCTCGAACAACGGACCCGCAAACCGCCCCGCGGCCGGCGGAAATCCATTTCCCAATCTGCTCCGGAGAGTTTCCCCCTGCTAGAAAAAAAGCCGTAATTCTTCTCCCGCCTCTCCCGGAGCATTCCCCCTCTGCTCAAGGGGGAATCCTTCCTCGAATGGGAGTCGAAGAGGTCTTCTGCAACCTTGTTTTCCTCGAAAGGACCCAACTCGATGAAGTTTGCTATTTGCAATGAAACATTTCAGGACTGGCCCTTGGAACGAGGATTCCAATTTGCGGCGGAGTGTGGGTATGAAGGGGTGGAAATCGCCCCGTTTACCGTAGCGCCCTATGTTACCCAAATTTCTCAGACCACCCGCCATGAGATTCGTAAACAAGCGGATCAGGCTGGCCTGGAAATCATCGGACTGCATTGGCTTTTGGCCAAAACCGAGGGCTTCCACCTGACCAGTCCCGATCCGGAAATCCGCCGCCGCACCGCAGATTATCTGGCCGAGCTTTCCCGATTCTGCGCCGACCTAGGAGGCCATATCCTGGTGTTCGGTTCCCCCAAACAGCGGGACCTTTTAGAAGGCGTCTCTTTGGAGAAGGGCATGGATTATGCGGCAGAAGTATTCAGCCGGGTTGCTCCGGTCCTGGAAGACCATGAGGTCGTTTTGGCCATCGAACCGTTGGCCCCGGCGGAAACCAATTTCCTTTGCACCGCGGCGGAGGCGACGGAACTGATCGAACGGATCGGTTCTCCGCAAGTTCGGCTTCATCTGGACTGCAAAGCGATGAGTTCGGAAAAAATACCGATCCCCCAATTGATTCGGCAGTATCATCCGCTGCTGGCCCATTTCCACGCCAACGACCCGAATCGGCAGGGGCCGGGGTTTGGCCAATTGGATTTTATCCCCATCTTCGAGGCCCTTGGCCAAGTAGGATATCAGGGGTGGGTCTCGGTGGAAGTGTTCGACTATAGCCCCGGGGTGGAGCGTCTGGCCCAAGAAAGCCTCCAGTACATGCTTTCCTGCTTAGAAAAAATTGCCCACGGATAAAGGGCAAAAGAGAACAAAGACACACCCCTCCACGGTGGAACCACCCTTTTCTATTTGACCCATTTGCCCTATTTCCTCCTGGCGGCATTCCCCCGCCAGGAGGTTTTTTTATCATTCCCGGAACAATTTATATCTTCGGTTATCTTCAAAAGCCGACGCTTTATGAAATGAGGTTGACCCCTGCTGCCCTTTCATGGTAATTAAGAAGTCCTTGAGGATTAAGCAAGGGGATTTCTCTTTCAACGGCCCCCTGCTTACGCATTTTTTCCAGGTTATCTATTTTTCTTTTTGCCGGTTTAATTTTTTCCGTCATGGATGGCATTCAAGAACCTCAAAATTCTCTTTCTCCCCTTTGGGAAAAGAGTCCTTTTACTCCCCTTTGGCAGAAGAAAGGGTATCCGTCCGTCCGCTCCCCCCGAGCATCCGACTGGAAACACAGCTTCGGCCGAATCCTTCGGGATCTGGTTTGGTTAATCCTGATGGCCCCTATTTTTGGGGGAATTTTTTATTTCGCCTATTGGCTTCGGTTCGATGGAGATATTCCCGCGAGGAATTGGGAAAGTTTCCAAAGGATGTGGCCCTGGGTAATCCTGATCAAGCTGATGGTCTTTGGGGGCTTGCGGTTTCACCGGGGTTGGAGTCGGTATGTAACGTTTTATGATCTGGTGTCCCTTATCCAGGCGGCCACGGTCAGTGGGGTAATGATTGCCTTAGCCGACCGACTTTGGCTCACTCCCAAATTCATCCCGCGTAGCGTCCTTTTATTAGATTGGGGAGTAACGGTCGTAGGGATTGGGGGCATCCGAGCGTTACGACGGATGTTTCATGAAAGGAGCTGGGCGCCATTTTGGGTAGGAGGGAAAATACCCACTCTCATCGTGGGCGCGAACGACGCCGGGGAAGCCCTTTTGCAGACGATTGCCCGGGCAAACGGTCGGTGGAATTATTTTGTCGTCGGTTTTG
>ERZ795045.4185-NODE-4185-length-11844-cov-7.942319_pt1 | contig 11844 bp, 10 predicted proteins | sample MGYA00375129_ERZ795045 | MGnify/ENA primary metagenome ERZ795045 (study PRJEB30174, sample SAMN05720166) | activated sludge metagenome | isolation source: anaerobic digester from wastewater treatment plant | place: Japan | collected 2015-05-15 ... | reverse complement strand
TGCTATCGAATCCTTCCAACTGGCTCACAAAAACAGCCAATCAGTGCCGAAAAGGCTATGAGAGTCGCCTGAGTGGCTCTCCAGTAGGGCCGATTACCGACTCGATCAATTGACACAACGCAATCCACCTCTTGTAGTAGAGATATTTTGACTTACCCACAAAGGAGGGAACTAATGCCATGATGTCGAATATTAGGAAGGAAAGGAAGACTTTTGGTCCCGACCGGGATTGCTCTACCTTAAGATATATACGTTTAGATATACGTTAAAACATACGTTAAGATATATGCTTGGTTTCTTACGATACCTAAATACTTCTTTTTTTTGGTTTTTGAATACCTATAGCGAGGGAGTATGAATAACCATGGAAAGAGACATGGATTGTGTCTTCTGGGGTAAGTTCGTCACTGAAAGCCGCCGCTGCCTACCCCTCACTCTCCACTGTCTAGACGTTGCACTTGTCTTTCGTGAACTCTGTAATCTGAACGCTATTCGCCGTTCCCTCAACTGTTCAAGCAACACCGACCTCACTAGTCAGCAACTGGATCGCCTAGCAGTCCTAGCTATGTTTCATGACGTAGGCAAAGCCAACCTAGGTTTTCAACTGAAAGTCTTTGACAAGCAGGCTATACAGGCAGGACATATCAAGGAATTAGCGCCTCTTTTGGATTTCGAGGCTTGGGATGAAGATTTGAACGAAGCCTTTATACAAGCGCTTCCACAAGAACTTGCCACTTGGTTTCCTGACGGTTCGGCTGCCTATAGCTACTTGCTTGCATCCCTTTCTCATCACGGAAAACCCTTAAGGTTCCGCGGAGAAAGAAGCGGCACCTATTTCGAGGCAAAAAACAAATGGTGGCGCCCTCAAGGCCAATGGGATCCGATGACCGCCATTAGAAAGATCACGGAAGGAGCACGAGAAGCATTCCCAAAAGCGTTCGAGCCTGGAGGGTTACCGTTACCGAAGGATCCTTCCTTCCATCATCGCTTTGCCGGGCTCGTGATGCTTGCAGATTGGCTGGGTTCCCACCAATACTGGTTTCCCGTCGAGAACGTGTCTTTTTCGGCAAGGCTCGAACATGGCAGAAGAATCACCCGCTCCCTTCTAAGCGCAGTAGGACTTGATGTATCCACAGTCCGCACATTTCTTGACTCGAAAAAACCTGAGCAATTCCGAGATTTCAAGGACCGTTTTGGGTTTACCCCTCTGCCGCTCCAGCAAGCAGTCCATGAGCTTGACCCACATGATGACAATACAAGGCTCGTAATCGCTGAATCAGAGACAGGCTCGGGAAAGACGGAAGCTGCACTCAACTGGTTTTTTGATCTTTTCGTTGCCGGCAAAGTCGATGGGTTGTACTTTGCTCTGCCAAGTCGCGTAGCAGCTCGAGAACTGTACATTCGAGTTGATAACACCACAAGACGCTGGTTTCCCGATCCGGACAATCGACCGGTTACAGTTCTGGCTGTGCCAGGATACGCCCAAGTAGATGGCATAGCACCTGAACAGACCCTTCCGGAAGAAGATGAAGCCAACCGCTGGCAAGATGATGGAACACTGCGCTACCGCGAACGCCGGTGGGCAGCTGAGCGTCCCAAGAGATTTCTTGCTGCAACGGTGGCGGTTGGTACCATCGATCAAGCCCTACTATCGGCGGTGCAGACATCACATGCACACCTTCGCTCCGTATGTCTTGATAGGAGCTTACTAGTGGTTGACGAAGTTCATGCTTCTGATTCTTACATGTCTCGCCTTCTTGAATCCCTGTTGGAACACCACTTAAGCGTAGGAGGCCGAACCATGCTGCTTTCTGCTACATTGGGCTCGCGTGCTCGCACTGCTTATGCAAGTATTGCTCTTCACGGCCACTCCCGGACTGTGAAAACGAATCCCGTCCCTTCGTTGGAACAGGCCATAGCGGCTCCTTACCCGGCCATTACTCTTGCTGATGGCATCCCCTGCTCAACCGGTGCAGCGATCCAACGAACCAAAAACGTGCGCTTTGAGCTCCTTCCCTACGCATTCAAACCTGAAGAGATTATCGATACCGTGGTTTGTGCTTTGAAGTCAGAAGCTAGGGTGCTAATTATCCTAAACACAGTGGGACGAGCAAATGCATTCCTTCGCAAACTGGAGGAACACCCTGCTGTAAGCCCCAACTACTTATTCAACCTAAATAACGTCATCTGTCCTCACCACGGACGCTTCGCACCAAACGATCGAAACCACCTTGACAAACACATAAGCCAACGTCTCGGTAAAGGAAGTCCACCGGGCCCGCTCCTTCTCGTCGGCACTCAGACGCTTGAGCAAAGCCTTGATATCGATGCCGACCTCATGATTACCGACCTGGCGCCTGCAGATGTTCTGCTACAGCGTGTTGGACGATTACACCGCCATGATCGCGTACGTCCCGAACAATTCCAGGCAGCTACCTGTTTGGTACTGGTGCCGGAAGGCGGTCTTGAAGCTGCCCTTGACAAAAGAGGGAACGTAGCAGGTGCCTACAAGAGCATTGGCTACGGAAGTGTCTATGAAGACTTACGCATTCTGGAACTGACCCGTCAGGTATTGGTTGAACACCCCGAGGTGTCCATTCCAGAAGACAATCGCTTCCTGGTAGAGATGGCAACTCATCCGGAAAGACTGGAAACCCTGACTCATGGCAATTGGAGCAAGCACCGGGACGTTATTGAAGGGGGTGACCTTGCTCGAGCCATTGCAGCCAGTCATGCTGTTGCGATATACAACCAACCCTTTGGCGTGTGTCAGTTTAACGAACTAGGGGGTAAAGTCACTGTGCGCCTTGGTGCTGACAGTCTAGAGTTTAAAGTTGATCGCCCATTTCAAAGTCCTTTCGGCCAAATCATTGATAAACTTGTGATTCCGGGACACATGGCACCCAACGAACCGGCAGAGGTTATTGCTGTACAAGAAGAACACAACGGTATCACTACTCTGAAATGCGGTGATCGCTTTTATCAATATAGCCGCTACGGATTGGAGGTGAAAGAATGACAAGAAGTAAGCCTGAGAGAGAATGGAACCTGTTAACTGAACCTATCCTGAGAGTCGTAACCGATCAAGGGACAAGACACATGAATCTGCCTGAACTCATGTCTCTGCTAGGACGAGATGAAATCCACCATTACGAAGGAATCCAACGCCATCAGGAAGATGCTTTTCACGTTTTTCTGTCATACTTGGCAGGCGCAATTCTCGCTCGACAGAACCTGGCAGATCCTGTTCAAAGTGAGGAGTTCTGGCGGCAAGGGATGAGAGACCTGACGCAAGGAATAGGAGACGACGCTTGGAGCTTAATCGTAAACGACTTTACCCGACCCGCCTTTATGCAGCCACCGATACCCCCTGAAGACCATGCTAGGCTTAAACCGCTTGGCAACGACAACGTGTTTGCTCAAGCCTCTGATGCAATGGATCTCCTGGTTACATCCAAGAATCATGATGTGAAACGAGCTACAGCTATTAGATCGACCCCAGATAACTGGTTCTACACGTTAGTTAGCGTACAGACTATGAGTGGTTACTACGGAAGTGGGAAGCATGGGATTTCGAGGATGAACAGCGGGTACGGTAACAGGCCTATAGTAGAGCTGATTCGAAGTCCGCGCCCGGGAATCCGATGGCAGGACGCTGTTGTAAGATTGCTTGCTCATCGCCAAAACGTTCTCGCTGAGACCTATGGTTTTGACCCACGAGGTCTAGTCCTTGTCTGGCTCGAGATATGGGATGGTAACACATCACTCTCGCTTTCTCGATTGGATCCTTTATACATAGAGATTTGTAGACGCATTCGCTTGAGAAAAGAGGAGGCTTGTATTTACGCATTTGAGGTCCGATCGGAATGCATGCGCATCGCTGCTAAAGAACTCAACGGGGTCGTAGGTGATGCATGGATGCCTATTGACTTAGATACCGGGAAGTCCAAATCCAAAGACACCCAGGCTCTCACGTTTTCTGAACAAGGACTTACTCCAGAAAAACTACGTCGTATCGTTTTCGAAGATAAACTAAGACTGACTGCCCTACAGAAGCCTCTTCCAACATGGCAAGGGCGTATGCTATGGATGACAGTGTCCGTCTTAGTTCGAGGGCAAGGAAAAACGGAAGGCTTTCATGAGCAGCAGGTTGCTATCCCGCCGGAAAAACAACCTGTCTTGTTTGGCTCCAAGGAAGAAAGAGAGCCCCTCTCCCAGCTAAGCAGAAGTGCGATTGAATTCGCAGGCAGAATGGAACACAGAGTTCTGAAACCTGCTGTATTTACCTTCCTCCAGGGGGGAGGTGAAGGGATCAACTATGATCGTGCAACTGTCAATGCATGGTGGTCCCGCCTTTCAAAGAGATTTAATGCTTTCTGGTCAGGCGAGTACTTCCCTTGGCTCTGGTCAGTTCCCGAACCGATTGATCAAGAGGCTGCTTTAAAAGACTGGGCAGAACGACTCAAGGGATTCGCTGTGGAGGTATTAAACGAAGCCAAGGACACCATGCCTCAGCATTCAGGAAGACGGTTCCGTTCTCGTTCTCGTACAGAACTTGTTTTCAGAGGCCTTTTACGCAAGAACTTTCCGCAATCGAAGGAGGTAGAGCATGCAAAGCCAATCGCTTAGTAGTGTAATTGGGACTATTGCAGGGGTCATCAGCAGTGACCGTTTCCCCACAGGTGAGCGGGCAGCGCTACGTAGAATGACCCCAAGACAGCCACCGCCACTGGCTTTCTATCGCTTCGCCCTCAGTCACCTTCCGGACGGCTGGGATCACAGCAAAGAAAGTCAAAAGGACTGGATGACCCTCATGGCAGGCATTTCCATAATGAGCCCGAATGCTCATGATCCTAAATCCAGCCTTGGAAGAGTATTAGCCGAGAAGAATTACTCCGAGGCGAGGTTGGAGCGGTTGCTAAGCGACAGTGCGGTGGGAGATGTTCGGCGTATCCTGGTGTTACGGGTTGCACGCTTTTTAGGTTCAAAGTCTTCACCCTTCAACTGGGTTCACGCTGCCAGGCTTTTGCTAACCCAGGATGACGAAAAGCTTATGGCGGTTCGCGAACAGATCGCTAAGGATTATTACGGATCCAAAAGAGAAACAGAATGAGGTGATAAGGGTGTTTCTACAGGTTCACTTTCTCACAAGCCACCATGCCAGCTTGCTGAATCGTGACGATGCAGGCCTTGCCAAGCGCATCAGGTTCGGTGGCTCAGAACGTCTACGTGTGTCAAGCCAGGCCCAAAAACGTAGGTGGACTGAATGGATAAGGACACAGACGTCTCTGCCAACCGCTCTACGTTCCCGTCACTTCTTTGCTCGTGAACTTAAGCGACGCCTGATAGACATGGGAATGGACGAAGAGAATGCGCATAACCTCATTTCTTACCTGGCGAAAAACATCCTAACAGCCGCAGGCGAAAAGGAAGCACTGGATAAGAACCTTGCAATGAAACAGCCGGTCCTATTCGGAAAACCTGAGGCGGATTTCTTTGTTAAACTCCTCTTAGAGGCATATCAACAGGAAAATGAGGCTACAGCTTTTATAGACGCACGTATCAAAGAGGCAAAAGACAATTTTCGGGCACTCTTACAACAAAGCGGTATTCCAGACCCTTTTGTAGGTATAGAAGGCGCACTGTTTGGACGCTTTGTTACTTCTGACATCCTTTCTCGGGTAGACGCTCCCATCCATGTAGCCCATGCCTTTACTACACACGCAATTGATACTGAAGTAGATTTCTTCACAGTTGTGGATGACCTGCTTATGGACGAAGAAACCGGAGCTGCTCACGCAGGTGACATGGAGCTTGGCTCAGGGATTTTCTATGGATACATCGTCGCAGACGTACCTTTGCTTATATCTAACCTGACTGGATGTGACCGCAATCAATGGAGAAAGGAAGATCCTCACGATGCTTCTACCTTGCTTGACTTGCTTATTCAAGGAGCAACTCAGGTCTCACCAGGCGCTAAGCTCGGAGCAACTGCACCCTATGCCCGTGCAGAATTTGTCATGCTGGAAGTCGGACAAGCCCAGCCACGAAGTCTTGCCAATGCCTTTCTCGATCCGGTAGACCTCAACGCTTATAACGGACACCCAATGAAGCAATCCATAGACAAGATGGCAGACTATTTGACTGCTCTGGAAAGAATGTACGGCAACGCAGGTGAAAAGCGGTTCATCTCTTCAGTACACAGTTGGAAGCGGGATGAGGAGTCGGTTATGCCCTTGAAAAGCGCTGTGGAAGGAGCTCTTAAGGTACTGTTTGATAGTGAAGGAGATCGATCATGAAAGCGCTGATTATACGACTGGATGCTCCGATGATTAGTTTTGGATCTGTAATGGTAGATCAACATGGCTACATTCAACAGTTTCCAGGCTTAGCGATGCTAACTGGGTTGATTGCTAATGCGCTCGGGTGGGAGCACAGGGAGTTTGAACGCATCCAGAAACTACAGAACCGTTTAGATTTTGCGGCACGCTGGGACGCACGACCTGAGCGAATGGTCGATTATCACACTGTAGATCTGAGTCAGCCCAAAATGAAGGAGACGGGCTGGACAACACGGGGAAAGCCGGAACGCCGGCGCGGCGCAAAAGGCACGCGAGGAGGCACACATCAAAGGTATCGTCACTACTGGATTGACGGTCTTATGACTGTGGCTCTTGCGTTAAAGGGTGATGATTCACCTAACCTTGACACAGTCTATGATGCTTTGAGCCATCCCGTACGTCCGTTATTCATCGGACGCAAGACATGCTTACCTGCCAGACCTCTGCTTGATCCGGAAACACCGATAGTAGACGGAGAGAATCTCCTCGAGATCCTAAGACAAGTTCCTGCCTGGGATAGACAGGGTAGGAAACAGACCGGAGAGTGCTCTGTGGTTGCCTGCTGGCCGGCAGAACTAGGAGCTACTGACCGCGACTCAGTCCGTCGAGTGTTTGACCTGAAGGACTGGTTTAACAGTATCCATGCAGGTTCTCGGTGGCAGGCAGAGGGGATGTTGCAGGTAAAGCCATAGGTAAGGAGGGAAAGCCAGATCGATGCTACACATGATTGAACTCCGTCCTGACCTTGAAGCACTTCTTCGATACATTTCAGACCAGGGATTTTGCATCCAAGATGATGACCTGGGCTATGGTATTCACGCTTGGATGGCAGCAGCCTTCGGTGACATGGCACCGAAGCCGTGGCGGTTGTTTGGCGGTCGACGCCGACCTCCTCGTATCCTCGGTTACTCATGCCACGATGCTCAAGCGTTGCGGAAGATGCTGGAGGAATTTGCTGATCCAAGCGTCTTTGTGGTAACTTCGGAGCCTAGTCACATGATCAACAGTCGACCCATGCCTGCCTTCAATTCAGGTAGGAGGCTTGGTTTCGAGTTGCTTGTCTCCCCGGTAGGACGTAAGGCATCAACAGGAGTGGAGAAAGACCTGTTTTTGATAGCAGCCGACTCCGGCGAAAACGAGAACCTAAATCGAGAAACCGTTTACCTTGACTGGGTGCGGGAGCGAATGGAGAGAGGGAGTGCTTGTACCGTTACGAAAATCGAGATGTCAGGTTTCCGCTTAGTCCGTACAACCCGTCAGACTCAAAAGAAAAATGGCAAACGAATTCGACCCAATCTCAGACGTCCACATGTACTTGTCACCGGTCAGCTCATGATTTACCAGCCAGATGCGTTTAATCTACTACTTTCTCAAGGAGTTGGCCGTCACCGGTCCTTCGGTTACGGCATGCTCCTGCTGAAACCGGTGTCATGAGCAAGTCGTTCCTGATTCCTGGGCGACTCGGGTTGGCGGGTTCACGGATTCCTCATGTGGAACGCCACGGCTTGCTGTGGCTTTCCAAGGGAAGGCTATACGTTTCAGAGGGAACACTACGTTTTCAGACCGCCGGTGGTGAAGATTTTGATGCAGGAGATTATGCGATTCCGTATCAGTCTGTATCAATGATCTTAGCCGGTCCCGGCACATCCATAACCCATGATGTACTGCGTATTCTTGCACGTCACGGGACTTTACTTGCGGCAGTTGGCGAAGGCGGTGTAAAGTTTTATACGGCACCGCCTATGGGCCAGGGGCGTTCAGACGTTGCCCGTGCACATGCTCGCTTATGGGCTGATGAGGACTCACGTTTGTTCGTTGCCCGTCGTATGTACGCTATTCGTTTCGGTGAGGTTCTACCTCACCGAAACATAAGCGCTTTGCGCGGTATGGAAGGGGGAAGACTCAAGAGGCTGTACGAGATAATCGCCCAAAAGTACGGAGTAACATGGAAAGGTCGTCGTTATGACCGTCAAAATCCATTAGCTGCTGATCTTCCTAACCAAGCCATTAATCACGCTGCAACATTTGTTGAGGCAGCGGCAGATATTGCTGTTGCAGCAGTAGGTGCTCTGCCTCCTCTTGGATTCATCCATGAAGACTCCAGCAATGCATTTACACTGGATATTGCAGATCTTTGGCGGACCGAAGTGACACTCCCTCTTGCATTTTCTGTAGCCGCTAGAGTGGAGAAAAACCCTTTGTTGAAGTTGGAGCGCGAACTACGGTTTGAAGCCGCCCGCTGGTTCAGGAAACACAAGTTGATTCCGTCTATGATCGAACGGATAAAGGAGCTTTTGACAGTAGATGACAGTGATCGTGACGCGTAACGTGTCAGACAGAATTCGCGGCTTTCTCGCTTCATCTATGCTGGAGTTGGCGCCGGGTGTATATACTGCTCCCAGACACTCTCCCGCAGTACGTGAGCGTATTTGGAATGTCTTAGAAGACTGGTTCGTCTTTGAAGAAAACGCGAGCATCGTGATGGTGTGGTCAGAACACACCATGCCCGGCGGACAAGCAGTTAAAGCGCTGGGTGTTCCCCCTGTAGAGTTGGTAGAAGTAGACGGACTTGTTCTAACCAAGCGGTATCTATAAACATTTGAACCTTGAAAACTGAATACAATCCTGGAACCGTATCCGCTTTAACCATGCTTCACTATACCGTACCTTATTATTATATCACCGTCTTTCCATTTGTCTAGAGTCTACCCCGCATGCGCGGGGATCCACCCACCGCCAGGGCATCGCAACGCCGGAGCATCTCGTCTACCCCGCATGCGCGGGGATCCACCCGAAGAGCCTGCAAAGACCCTACGTGCATGGCTGTCTACCCCGCATGCGCGGGGATCCACCTCATCATCAAATACTGTCTAGCACTAGCAGACTGTCTACCCCGCATGCGCGGGGATCCACCCACACGCCAAGATAGCGCCCTTGATTACCACGAGTCTACCCCGCATGCGCGGGGATCCACCATAGTAAGAGCCACATTTTTGATATTATGGAACGTCTACCCCGCATGCGCGGGGATCCACCCAAAGCAACAGACTGGACACCAGCCCCTGAAGAGTCTACCCCGCATGCGCGGGGATCCACCCCGGGCCTGGAGGATAGATGGGTCAGGCAGATGGTCTACCCCGCATGCGCGGGGATCCACCTCCGGCGGCTGAAGCGCAAGAAGCTGGAAGAACGTCTACCCCGCATGCGCGGGGATCCACCTTCTCAAGAAGAGGTTGGGCGCGGGGTTTGAGGGTCTACCCCGCATGCGCGGGGATCCACCCGTGCTGAGATCGCCTTCGACTGGTTCATTCGGGTCTACCCCGCATGCGCGGGGATCCACCTATTGGATGGGCTTGAGCGGGCCAAGAGATCGCGTCTACCCCGCATGCGCGGGGATCCACCTCTTCAAAAAAGGGTTGACGGTACCGCGGTACCGTCTACCCCGCATGCGCGGGGATCCACCCATCCAACAGATGGGCGAAGAGGATAGCTTCCGGTCTACCCCGCATGCGCGGGGATCCACCTGTGGCCGGGGAGGGAGTTGGCGCTTTGTCAGTGTCTACCCCGCATGCGCGGGGATCCACCCAAGCACTTCAAGGGTTTGGTTTCTTACTCTACGTCTACCCCGCATGCGCGGGGATCCACCCCAGAGATGTCCGATGTTCCCCGGGTTAGTTGCGTCTACCCCGCATGCGCGGGGATCCACCGCAAGCAGGTCCGAAAGGGGGTTATATCGTGAAGTCTACCCCGCATGCGCGGGGATCCACCGTCGATCCTTCTGTGTGGGAAGTCGAGCACAATGTCTACCCCGCATGCGCGGGGATCCACCATAGACCTATCCAAGACCCAGTCCGCCGAAGCAGTCTACCCCGCATGCGCGGGGATCCACCCCGCCAGCCTCGGCAGCGATACCTACGGAGGATGTCTACCCCGCATGCGCGGGGATCCACCCCAAAAAAGAAAGGAGTAATCACGAATGTACGCGTCTACCCCGCATGCGCGGGGATCCACCTGTCTACACGAGCTCCATGAAGTCCTACTTCAAGTCTACCCCGCATGCGCGGGGATCCACCCTTTGTTAGCCATTTTTCTAACCTCCTATGAGTGTCTACCCCGCATGCGCGGGGATCCACCTCCAGGTAAAGGTTATGGAGTTGCCCCAATTGGGTCTACCCCGCATGCGCGGGGATCCACCATGTTTATATTGACCCTGATACAAGAAAAACAGGTCTACCCCGCATGCGCGGGGATCCACCCGTCAGAGTCTTGAGGACAGAGCTAGAGAAACAGTCTACCCCGCATGCGCGGGGATCCACCCATCTTGAACATCTTGAACTTCCCTGTAATATCGTCTACCCCGCATGCGCGGGGATCCACCGTTACTCCGCGTCGGCGACTATAAGAGTAAGGAGTCTACCCCGCATGCGCGGGGATCCACCCGGGAGTAAAGTTCCTACCGCAGAGGCCAACTTGTCTACCCCGCATGCGCGGGGATCCACCCGATGCCCGACATGTGGGCGGAAGATGGATAAGGTCTACCCCGCATGCGCGGGGATCCACCTCACCTATGCCGGCCACTGGATTGACGCACGAGGTCTACCCCGCATGCGCGGGGATCCACCGCTATTTTCCCACTCCTCTCTCTGGAAGTCATAGTCTACCCCGCATGCGCGGGGATCCACCTTCTCAAGAAGAGGTTGGGCGCGGGGTTTGAGGGTCTACCCCGCATGCGCGGGGATCCACCCGTGCTGAGATCGCCTTCGACTGGTTCATTCGGGTCTACCCCGCATGCGCGGGGATCCACCTATTGGATGGGCTTGAGCGGGCCAAGAGATCGCGTCTACCCCGCATGCGCGGGGATCCACCTCTTCAAAAAAGGGTTGACGGTACCGCGGTACCGTCTACCCCGCATGCGCGGGGATCCACCCATCCAACAGATGGGCGAAGAGGATAGCTTCCGGTCTACCCCGCATGCGCGGGGATCCACCTGTGGCCGGGGAGGGAGTTGGCGCTTTGTCAGTGTCTACCCCGCATGCGCGGGGATCCACCCAAGCACTTCAAGGGTTTGGTTTCTTACTCTACGTCTACCCCGCATGCGCGGGGATCCACCCCAGAGATGTCCGATGTTCCCCGGGTTAGTTGCGTCTACCCCGCATGCGCGGGGATCCACCGCAAGCAGGTCCGAAAGGGGGTTATATCGTGAAGTCTACCCCGCATGCGCGGGGATCCACCGTCGATCCTTCTGTGTGGGAAGTCGAGCACAATGTCTACCCCGCATGCGCGGGGATCCACCATAGACCTATCCAAGACCCAGTCCGCCGAAGCAGTCTACCCCGCATGCGCGGGGATCCACCCCGCCAGCCTCGGCAGCGATACCTACGGAGGATGTCTACCCCGCATGCGCGGGGATCCACCCCAAAAAAGAAAGGAGTAATCACGAATGTACGCGTCTACCCCGCATGCGCGGGGATCCACCTCATCTGGAATATGATCCACGAATCCC
>ERZ795045.4183-NODE-4183-length-11847-cov-25.492961_pt1 | contig 11847 bp, 7 predicted proteins | sample MGYA00375129_ERZ795045 | MGnify/ENA primary metagenome ERZ795045 (study PRJEB30174, sample SAMN05720166) | activated sludge metagenome | isolation source: anaerobic digester from wastewater treatment plant | place: Japan | collected 2015-05-15 ... | reverse complement strand
CCCTTAACTGTGCCATACATGCCCTTATGCCTATGCCAACACTTAGGTGTGTCTTTTATGGTTGTATGGATGGTCTTATTTATACTGTCTGTATAGGCAGATAACCTCCTGTCAAATTCTTGAAGATCCCCAACCTCACACCCCTTTAGGAGGTGTTCCTGGATATGGTAGAAGGGTCTTTCTATCTTACCTTTGGTTCTGGCCCTGTAAGGTATGCAGGCATCAGGGGTTATACCCATTATGCCAAGGAACTTGAGGAAGTTATCATTATAGCGGACTATACCATCCTTCTCATGGGTAATGACCATCTGCCTGGAGTTGTCTATTATGATCTCTTTAGGCACACCCCCAAAGAATATGAGGGACTGGTGGATGGCACGGATAATTGCCACTCCTTCCAGTCATACTGCATCTGGTATCCTGGAGGGGTCTCATATCTGGTTGTTATCTTTTCTGACCTTTTTATATCCTCTTTTATACCCCTTATTAACCTGTGGACAGTGGATAGAGAACCATTAAATCCCATGGCAGTAAGCTCTTCATGTATCCTTGTCCCTATGTAGCCCTTCTGTATCATCTCCTTTATATCATCCACATAGGGGTCAATGATCCTTGTGTAGTCCCTGGGATGGAACTCTGGTGGGAGGTTGCTCCTCAGATACTTCCTCACTGTGTTCTTGGATATTTTTAGTGTCCTTGCTATCTTTTTTATCCCGATTCCCTGTGCATTCATTGCCTTTACCTTTTGCCACTTATACATTGTTATCATCCTCCTTTTCGTCCTCCCCTCATATAATATTATTGAGGGGGTATTTTACCCCTTATGGGGGTCAGTTTTAAATGACGAAGGGGGGTCAATTGTATTTTACGATTAATATTAAAAAATTTGATTTTTGTTTTCATTTACTTCATAATCATATGACGTTAAGTATAATAAACAAGCTTAAAAGAAGTTAATTAAATTTCTTCTTATTTTTGCTGCGGCTTTTTATGGACTTAAAAACAAAACAGTTTATTACAAAAGAAGGGAATAAAAGGAAGTCACATGACCAAAGAACAAAGATTTTATAAAGCGTTACAGGATGTTTTTATCGGTGCCAAGATTGAAGGAACAGGTGGTTTTGTCAATTTGATGAGGATAAAATCAAATTACTACAGTAAAATTGAACAAATTTTAAAAGAAGATGTTAAAAAAGCATTAGAAAAATATCCTTCATTCAGAGATGAACTTTTTGACAAACTCTATTCATTTTTTAGTCGCTATTTTACAGAGAGTGGCTCAATATATTTTAATTCAACACCATTTCACAATAATGTTTATGAAAAAATTTATACTAACGATAAAGATGTTATTTTGTTCTGGAAAACTCAAATGCTTTATTATGTCAAAACAGACAGGATTTTCAGAAGTTTACCTGTTGAATTCCCCTCTGATAGAGGGGTGCCTGCGTCAGCAGGCGGGGTGTTAAAATTCTATTTTGACGCTTCAAAGATAGAAAACAAAAGAGCCAATGAAAAACGTTCACTTATCTTTGAGTTGGATAACATTAAAGAAGACCAAACAATTGTTTTTAATGTTTTATATTCAGAAAAAGGCACAAAGACAAAGACTGATGAGATATTAAAAGCCATAAAGAAAAAAGGCATTGCAATTACCGAAGAAGAGTTAGAACGAGCTTTTAGAGTTTTTGAAAAGCAAAGCGAAGTAGATTTTTTCATTAATAAAAATGCCAAAGCATTTTTACAGGAGCAATTTAAACTCTGGAGTTATCAATATTTCTGGGAAGGAACACCCCTAACCCCTCTACCAGAGGGGAATTATTGGAGTGCTGATAGAGTGAATGAGCTACAAATTCTCAAAGATATTGCTTTCAAAATCATAGATTTTATATCACAGTTTGAAGATGAACTGGTAAAAATTTGGAACAAACCAAAGTTTGTCAAAAACGCAAATTATGTAATCACACTTGACAGGATTGTCAAAAAATTCCCCTTCAGTGAAGGGGTGGCAGTCCGTAGGACTGACGGGGTAGTTAAGTGGAATGAACTGCCTTTTAATCCTAATCTTAAAGAAAGAGCCAAAGAATTACGAAAAGCAGGTAATTTATCAGAAGTTTTATTATGGGAACAGGTAAAAAATAAGCAATTATTAGGGTTAGATTTCGATAGGCAAAAAATTATTGGAAATTATATTGTCGATTTTTACTGTAAAGGTTTGGGAGTTGTAGTAGAGATTGATGGCATAAGTCATGATGGAAAGGTTGAATACGATAAAGAACGAGACGCATACTTAAAAAGCTTAGGCCTTAAAGTTATTCATATTTCCGATTTGGATGTGAAGAAAAATTTAAATAGTGTGATAGAACTTTTGAAAAGTGAATTGAAAACACCCCGTCAGGCTACGCCTGCCACCCCTCTTAAAGAGGGGAATGACACCCCGTCCCTTCAGGACACCCCTCTACAAGAGGGGAATTTGTTAGAGAAAATTTTTAATCATAAAAACATACAGGAGCAAATAAAAGAATGGAATGGGTTAGGAATTGTCGAGGAGAACTTCAAAGTAAAAGATGTTTTTGAAATTGATTTAATGGGCAAACATTTGGCAGAGAAATACGAGCATTTGCCGATTGATACAAAATATTTTAAGGATTTAGAGCTTGAGATTTTAAGTCAGTTTGAAGATTTAGATAAATCTTTGGATGGATGGCTTATAAAAAGTGAAAACTATCAAGCATTAAATACAATCTTGCCAAAATTCAAAGAAAAAGTACAGACAATTTATATTGATCCGCCGTTTAATTTAGATTCATCCGACCAGTTTTTATACCGGACAAATTACAAAGATGCCAACTGGGCCACTTTGCTTGAAAATCGTTTAAGAATTGCCAAAGATTGGCTGAATGAAAAAGGAAGCATTTTTGTAAGATGTGATTACAATGGAAATTGGATTGTAAGATGTTTGATGGACGACAATTTTAATAATAATTTAAGAAATGAAATAGCAATTAAAAGGACAAGAACACTTAAAGGGGAAAGTGGTAGATTTCATACAGCGTGGGAAACTTTATATTTTTATGGGAAATCAGAAGATATTATTTTTAAGGGGTTTCGAAAGTTAAAACCTGAGAGCGATTGGGAATGGGTCGAAATGCATTTGCCAGGCACTAGGAAAGACGAAGATTTACTTTATAGAAATTTCTTTGGGAAAAGAATCAAGGCACCAGCAGGAAGAAGATGGGCTTTGAGTCAAGAGGCTTTAGATGATGCCATTTCAAAAGGATTAGTTAAGATGGACGAAAAAACCGGAATGCCTAAATTTTTAACAAAATGGGAAACGCTTGGTTCTAATTGGACAGATATTTCTGGTTATTCACCCACACACGGCTTTACTACAGAAAATTCAGAAGAATTATTACAGAGAGTCATAGAGTCCACTTCTAACAAAGGTGATTTAGTTATGGACTTTTTTTTAGGAAGTGGCACAACAACCGCCGTATCCCATAAACTTGGCAGAAAGTGGATTGGTGTGGAGATGGGAGAACATTTTTACAGCGTTGTTTTGCCGAGAATGAAGAAAGTTTTAGCTTATGATAAATCAGGGATTTCAAAGGAAGTCAAAGAATATCAAGGCGGCGGCTTTTTCAAATACTACGAGCTTGAGCAATACGAAGAATCCTTAGCAAATTGCATATATGAAAACCATGATTTGCTTATTGCAGGTAATAAAAGCCCTTATGAACAATATGTTTTCTTGAAAGACGAAAAAATGCTTAGAGCACTGGATATTGATTATGAAAATAATAAAGTGAAAGTAGATTTGCCAAAACTTTATGACAACATAGATATTGCTGAAACTTTATCTAACTTAACTGGCAAATGGATAAAAAGAATAACACCTCGTTCTTCGAACACCCCTCTTAAAGAGGGGAATAACACCCCGTCCTTTCAGGACACCCCTCTTAAAGAGGGGAATAACACCCCGTCCTTTCAGGACACCCCTCTTAAAGAGGGGAATTATGAAATTGAGTTTGAAGACGGAACAAAAATAAACACCAAAGATTTAGATTATAAACTTATTAAGCCATTAATTTGGTGGGAGTAATATGAGTAAACTATATCTTCAAAATATAGTGGAAAGTATTGTGTGGGAAAACCTTCCCGCAGAATGGATTAACTTTGACTTAGCAAAGTTTTCTTCCAAAAAAACTTTGTTTGACTATCAGCAACAGGCACTCAAAAATGCCCTTAAAGTTTTATATACGTATTACAATAACTTGCAAGCCAATAAATCTCAGTTTTTTAAACTTTATCAAAATAACGGTCTTTCAGAAAACTTTGATCTTGACCTGAAAAACAATAAAAATAGAAGAATATTCGAAGAGTATGATAAAGATTATACTATAAATGAGGATAAAATAGCATTTTATCATTTCATTAACCGAATGAGCTTCTGGATGGCTACAGGTAGCGGTAAAACACTGGTCATTGTAAAGCTTTTGGAAATTTTAGGCAAACTGATAAAAGAAAACAAAATACCTAAAAAAGACATTCTGTTTTTAACATATAGAGAGGATTTGCTTGAACAATTTAAAAATCATATTAATGAATTTAACAATGCCAACAACGATGTATATATAAACTTCTTTGATTTAAAAAATTATGAAAATGAAAAAAGAAATAATACCTTAAAATTTGGTAATGAAATTGATGTTTATTATTATCGTAGCGATTTAATTGCTGATGAGCAAAAAGACAAAATTATAGATTTTAGAAATTATGATAATTTTGGAAACTGGTATATATTGCTTGATGAGGCACATAAGGGAGATCGTGAAGATAGCAAACGCCAACAGTACTATTCCATTCTTTCCCGTAATGGTTTTCTGTTTAATTTTTCAGCGACATTCACAGATCCTATAGATTTAGTAACCTGTGTTTATAATTTTAACCTTGAACAATTTATTCAAAACGGCTATGGGAAAAATATTTATATCTCTCAGAGTAACATTGATCAATTAGTAGCCAAACAAGATTTTAATGAACAACAAAAACAAATTATTATCCTGAAAATACTACTTCTTTATACCTATATAAGCTACCAGAAAACACAAATTGAAAGTAATTTTTATCATAAACCATTGCTTCTTACTCTGGTTAATTCTGTAAATACGGATGATTCTGACCTTTTTCTTTTCTTTAAAGAATTAGTAAAAATTGCTAGCAACAATGGTGATGTGAATATACTACAATCTGCAAAAAACGATTTAAAAAATGACTTAACACATCGTTGTGAATTTACAAATGAACAAATTCACTTAAGTTTAGATATAATTGATCAGTATACTTATCAAGACATCTTAAAAAATGTTTTTAATTCAGATCGCCCGGGAAAAATAGAAGTGCTTAAAATTCCTGGTAATAAACAGGAAATTGTTTTCAAGCTTGCTACAAGCGATACCCCTTTTGGACTTATCAAAATTGGAGATATATCTGAGTGGATTAAAAACAAATTATCTGGTTATGAGATTATTGAAAAGTTTGATAATGAAAGTATATTCAAAAAAATAAATCAAAATGATTCAGATATAACCATTCTTATGGGCTCCAGATCATTTTATGAGGGATGGGATAGCAATCGCCCGAATATACTACTCTACATTAACATAGGAAAAGGAACCGATGCAAGAAAGTTTGTATTACAATCAATAGGCAGGGGAGTTCGTATTGAACCACTACCAAACAAAAGAAAAAGGATGCAATTTTTATTAAACAATAAAGAAATTTCATCTGAAGATTATAATACGATAAAAAATTATATTCAACCTATAGAAACATTATTTGTCTATGGCACAAAGGCAGAAAACTTAAAAGAAGTCATTGAAACTCTTAAGCAGGAAAAACAGGAAGAGCTGCTTGGTGATCTGTTTGAAATAAATCCCGATGTTAAGGATAAGTTACTTTTAATTCCAGTTTATAAAGATTCGCAAAAAATTCTCGTAGAGGAACAGAATGTTGTAAAATTTCAAATACATCCAAATGATTATAATTTAGTAAAAGATTATTTTAACTACTTAGGTGAAAAAATATGTTTAGTAAAATATGAGTGCGATTTAAAAGTACTCAATAAAATTAAAGAGGGATTTAATGGCAAAATAAATGATTACTTCATAGTAAACAACGAAGAACAAGAAATAAAAAACCCGGATTTCTTGCTAAAAAGAATATTCAACCATTTTGTCAATAAAGTAAAAGAGTTTGATTCGTTTAAGAAATTAGAAGAAGAAATTATCCACTTCAAAAGGATTAGTATTTCGGCAGATAAATTAAATTCATTACGAGAAAAGATTGAAAAAGTAAAAAAATCAAGGGACACTAAAAAAATGGAAGAAGAATTAGACAAAGATTTTGATGAAGGGAAAATTACAAGAGAAGAATATAAAAATAAAATTAAAGATATTGAAAAAAACCTTGTTAAAGAAGCTGAAGCATTTTATAGTACCAACGAAAAACTAAAAATAAAATATTTAGCCAATCATTATTATCTCCCTGTTGCCTTAACAGAATCAGAACGTAGTGATTTTATTCAGCATATTATTAAAAATCAAAGTGAGGTGTATTTTATTAATCAATTAGAAGATTATCTTCAACAGAAAAATAATATTTTTAGTTTTTTCGAATGGTGGTATTTTTCAAAAGTTGATGAAACACTGGACGAAGTGTATATTCCTTATTATCAACCAAAGACAAATAGAATAGAAAGATTTAAACCTGATTTTATTTTTTGGTTAAAAAAAGGCAATAACTACATCATATTGTTTTTAGACCCAAAAGGCACCGAACACACCGATGGCTACAGAAAAATCGACGGATACATACGCATTTTTGAAGATGATAAAACCGGACAAACAAAACTTTTTTCTAAAGATAATATGAATGTGAAAGTTTTCCTTCAGCTCAAAGCAAATCAAATAGCAGATGTACTGGATGAATACAAAAAATATTGGTTTGATAATTTTGAAGATTTAGAAAATAAAATAAAAGCACTTACCTTTTCAGAAGAAAAATGAATGATAAAAAAATACGAAAAACTACGGTAACAACATAATTCACAGTATGTTTTCAAACTCTGCTATACTTTTTACCTTGACTTCACTTTGTCCTGGATACCCCCAAAGAGGTAAATTTATAAAAAGAAACTTGCTTTTATTTACTCATATAATCATATTATGTTAAACGTGATAAACTTTTACAAGCTCAAAAGAAATTATCCCCTACCCCCCATCCTTACATATTATGTGCCCCCAGTTTCTTAAGAAGCTTTTTTGTCTTTGTTGTTACCTCTGATGTATACCATGTGCCTTTATGGTGAGAGAGAACCCAGAGCCTTTCTTATAATACCCGGGATTATCCTGTAGTAGGGTAAGATTTGCTGAACATGAGATTAGCCTGGGTGATAAATTTATACTGGCTATTATATCCTATATATCCATGTTCTTTGATTTTGAAAATATATGGCATATAGCTATTATCAGTTTTTATTATGTGCTTTAAAAAGGTATCTATAAGACCCTCATATGACCCAGGTAGTTATAGAAGACATCTTCTTTTTTGTAAGTGAGACATCTGGATATAGTTTGGATAAATAGCTGTTTTTCAGAAACAACAACAGATTCAATGGCAGGTCTTTTTGATAATTCATACTTGGGTGAAGGTATAAAACCAGAGGGTGTGATCTTGCCTATAAGTCTATTTGTTATCTTCTGGGCCTTTTTTCTCTGGGTTCCACTTACTTGTTTAGGTGCCCCTGATTAATCCAGTTCCCTTTTTCTTATGTTTTAATGCCCATTCTGGATGTGTTGTAAGATAATGTAATTACGTAATTATAAAAAAACTGGTAATAATGTAAAAAAATTGAAGTTTTTTGGAGTTATATTGTGTAAATGGGGCGGATTTAGGGGTTAATCTACTTTTCCCTGATAAGGCAGCATTAAAATGGAAACCAAACAATATAGAAGACTTCCAGCTATGTTTTAACTTCTGATAAAACTCAGGAAACTCCAAATAATTTTAACTCCTGATGGCGGCACTATCCTGGACATATTTAAATCCATAGATTATTGATAGATATGCCTTTTTAATTCTTTCCCACCCTGAGGCCGTTTGCTATAGCAAGAAGCTCTGAACTCTCGTGTACAATAACTGCAGAGGCCACACTCATGATCCCTGTAAGGGCGATTGGAATAAGTACCGCCAATAGTAAAAGCGAAAATACGATATTCTGGCCGCTTATCTTCTTTGTCCTTTTGCCAAGATTTATCGCATAAGGAACCTTTGTTAGGTCATCTGCCATAAGGGCAACATTGGCTGCCTCTATTGCTGCATCTGTCCCGGCAGTACCCATGGCTATACCCACGGTGGCCCTGGCAAGGGCAGGGGCGTCGTTTATCCCATCGCCAATCATTGCGACAGCGCCATACTCTTTTTCAAGCTCCTCTACGGCTTTAATCTTGTCCTCTGGCTTAAGCTCTGCCCTCACATCATCTATGTTCAACTCCCTTGCAATAGCCTTTGTAGTAATAGTGTTATCCCCTGAGAGCATAACGACCTTAATCCCCATCCTGTGAAGGTCTGCAATCACATCCTTTGTTTGTGGTCTTATTTCGTCCCTTATGGCGATAATTCCATAAATCTCTTTCTCTGTTCCCACCAGAACTACTGTCTTGCCATAATTCATTAATTTCTGGACGATAGCGGCATGTTTATTAGCAACGCCAAGTTCTTCAAACAGTTCTGGTTTGCCCACATAGATTGTTCTATCCCCGATCCTTGCCTTTGCTCCTGCCCCTATGAGGGCGCTGAAATCAGTTACGTTTAGATATTCCATGCCCATTTCTTCAGCCTTCTGAACAATTGCCTGGGCCAGAGGGTGCTCAGAAAACCTCTCTATACTGTATGCAAGGGTCATTATATCGGATTCCTTTCTATTCAATGGAACAACATCCGTCACTACTGGTTTACCCCATGTAAGGGTCCCTGTCTTATCGAAGGCAACAGTTTTGATTTTGCCAAGGTTCTCTAAATGGATGCCTCCTTTAATAAGCACACCTATCATCCCTGCCCTTCCAATGCCAGCGGCTATGGCTACAGGTGTTGACATTACAAGGGCGCATGGCGCTGCTGCAACTAAAAGGACAACAGCCCTTGTTGCCCATTGAGATAAAGACAAACCAAAGAGTGGTGGGATTACAATCATAAGAATGGCGCTCAAAAGAACAAGAGGGCTATACTTTCTGCCGAACCTTTCGATGAACAACTGCGTTTCCCCTTTTTGTTCCTGTGCCTTTTCAACGAGGTGTATCATCTTTGAAAGGGTATTATCCTCAAAGGTTGCGGTTGCCTTTATCTCCAATGCACCTTCCTGATTCATCGTGGCTGAAAATACCTTCATCCCTTCCTTCTTTTCAACAGGGATTGATTCACCGGTAACTGGCGCCTCATTTATGCTGGAACTTCCCTTTAAAATAATTCCATCTGTAGGTATGGATTCACCCGGTCTTACAATGAATATATCTCCTACCTTCAATTCCTCTGCCGGTATGGTTACCTCTTTTCCATCTCTTATAATCCTTGCCTCCTTTGGAGCGAGGTCGAGAAGTTTTCTTATGGAATGTCTTGTCTTTACATATGTGTATTCCTCCAAACCCTCGGCAGTCCCGTAGAGGAATACCAAGAATGCTGCCTCATCCCACATGCCGAGTATTGCTGAACCAATCGTGGCGGCCATCATGAGGATTTCTATGCCGACCTCTTTTTCTTCAATTAATTCCTCAATCCCCTCCCTGCTCCAGTGATAGCCGCCCAACAGGATTGCTATAACATAGATTGAGATTTCTACAGGCGAAGGGATGACACCAAGATGAGCCAAGAGAAATGCTGTGCCTGTAAGAAGACCAGCAATTAAGGCATTCCTCATCGGAGGATGGGCATACCATTTGCCTTCAAAGATTTCTTCCCTTTCTTCCCTTTTACATCCGCATTTTTCTTTCATGACTTCGCCTCATTTAGATTCATCCACTATGCTCAAGACTGTTTCATCAACCTCTTCTGGTATTGCCTTAATGTCAGCACGAGGATAGAAACCTGCAATTACCTTTGGTCTAAGGGTGCTTATATAAGTCTTACCGCCTTCTACATAGACACTTGTGGGACATGGGAGCATTAACAATATGTTTATGTCTTTACTTAATACCTCACTTGCATATTTTTACATATCTCGATGATCTTTAACGGCACGCTGTCAGACCCTTTGTTTGCAAGTGTTGCCTTCACATCATGGATATGCAGCACCCCGAAGCCCTTCTCTTTACTCTTTGCCTCAATGGCTAAAACAGCCCCATTAAAACTCTTGCTTGTCTCTACTGTGTAATCAAATCTTTCCATTTTATACCTCAAAAGTTAAATGTTATTTTTAAGTAATCTACAATCTCACGTAGACATCCCTTGCCATTTCCTCATCCATCGCTACCAGCAAATGGCCTATCTTAAGGACATAAGAGGGAAACTTCTGTACCACCTGAATAAACACCCCTGGCATAATCTTTGCTGCTAAAAAGCCCACAAAGAGGAATATTATAGCCATGACACTTACAAATATCCATAGTCCTTTAACATTGCCTGCAAGAAGTGCTAAAATCACCCCCATCTGGGTAGAGTATGGGATTGCAAGAGATAACAGGAGGGTGGCTATAATGTGCTCTCTCTTTGTTTCCAGTGTCCATGTCACCATTGTTGCCATTGTGTTGAAGCCAAATCCAAGAACAATGAGGATAACAGCCCTTCCATTGAGCCCTATCTTTTTAAATAAACTGTCAATTAGCATGGCAAGTCTCGGCAGATAACCTGTATCTTCTATTATTGAGAAGGCGATGTAGAATGTGGTGATGATTGGCAGGATGATGGCTATGGCGTACCTGACACCGAGTGTGATGATACCATACTGATGGACAAAGAGTTCCTGTATCACTTTCCATGGGATGATAGATGATACCACCTTTGTGACAAAGGGGTTGATATATTTCCAGAAGATCCTATTTTCAAGGAAGTCCACAGGGATATGTGCCCCGAATACATAGAAAAACTCATATAGACCATAGATTGCCATAAGAAGTATAGGTATTCCTGCGAGGGATGCATCATAAAATGGCTCAGCCTCTCCTTTAAATCCATACCCTTTGAAATAGTAGAGATGGTTACTCTTTCAACTATACTGCTCACTACTTTCTGCCTTGCAATGATTATAACAAATTCAGTGGCTGACTGTATCTCTTCTTTGTTTCCTTTATTATCCTTCCTACATCTGCATAACCATTTTCCATCTTTTCTTTAACCAGTGCATTGATGTCAGTGTCATCCTGTAGCAGTAGAAGGGCAATAACCCTCTTTGAGATATTGTATTCAGCCTTCAGGGTCTTCTGGAGGTTATCTATCGCTACCTCTATAACCTCATCGTATTTAAAACCCTGCCCGCCTTCTTTATTGTATTTAATGATACCATTTTAAGGACATCTATAATGTTGTTGATATTATCTGTAAATATCTTATGTTTTCAATATATTTATGGGGATGTGCTGTGCAGAGGTCTTTAAATAGTAAAATAAAGGCAGCAGGTTTGAGCTATGTCTCAAGTTATTATTGCAATATCTATTTCACTGTTATAATCTTTTGTCTAAGTATAAAACAAGGAGGAGAGTATGAGGTCAGAACGAATGAAAAAGGGTATAGAGAAGGCACCCCACAGGAGTCTTTTCCATGCCATAGGCTATCTAAAAGATGAGATAGAAAGGCCAA
>ERZ795045.4182-NODE-4182-length-11847-cov-166.530953_pt1 | contig 11847 bp, 10 predicted proteins | sample MGYA00375129_ERZ795045 | MGnify/ENA primary metagenome ERZ795045 (study PRJEB30174, sample SAMN05720166) | activated sludge metagenome | isolation source: anaerobic digester from wastewater treatment plant | place: Japan | collected 2015-05-15 ... | reverse complement strand
GTGAGATAGCGGTAGCCTTTTATCCCGGGAGCGTTCAATTTTTGCGCCAGTTCATCCAGGTCTCCCGGCACCCTCTTTTCCAGCCCCACCGGTATAAAGAGACGAACGCGGCGACCGATGTGGGCTCTTAAGGCCGCCATCACGGTTCCACCCTGAGGGTGGCCGATGAGAATGGCGGCCTTTTGGTGGGCCATGTCTACGGCGTTTGCCCCCTTGAGAATCACGTCGCCTTCTTTCAATTCGTCCACGACGTCGAAGATGGTCTTTCCCTTCTCCCAGATGCCTTTACGTATGATGACGTCCCCGGGAAACCCTGAGGTGTCGGGCAAGGTCCCCGCCTCCGTGCGCGGACGATATGGTGGAAGGACGATACCGCGAAAGAACCGATCCCGGGAAAACCCCTCCGCCTGCCCTATGGATTTCAGTATTTCTTCGGCACAGTAACCGTTGGTCGTGCCCGCCACGATTACGACCGTACCGGAATGAAGGGCTTCTCTGATGGCGGCGCATGAAGCCATGGCGCGGCCGATGAGCCTTTTTCCTGCCGCCGTGGTAAGGGTGATCTGCTTCATGTTTACCTCCGTTGCGATTTTGAGTAAATACTATGCGGTCTTGCTCGAGAGGGCAAGTTTTTTCTTAAAATTTTGCCGGATATCGGATATGAAGGTGTTCTAAAAAAACGGGGTAGGCAGGATGATCGAATTCTTCAAAATGTCGGGCAGCGGAAACGATTTCATCTTGATCGATAACCGCGAGCAAATTCTGGAGAAACATTTAACGGGCATCTCCCTCGTGGATTTTGTGCGGGCCGTCTGCCGGCCGCATATTTCGCTGGGGGCCGACGGTGTCATTTTGATTGAAGGGTCGAAGCAGGCAGATTTTTCTTGGCGCTTTTTCAACTCCGATGGAAGTGAGGCAGAGATGTGCGGAAACGGGGGGCGATGCGCGGCCAGGTTTGCCTTTATCAAGGGGATCGCCCGTGCGCAAATGTCCTTTGAAACCTTGGCCGGCATCATAGATGCCTATGTGCACGAGGCCTGGGTAAAAATCAGGATGCCCGATCCGGCCGACATGAGGTTGTCCATGAGTATTCCCTTGGGGGAGAAGGTGTTGGTCGGCCATTTCATCAATACGGGCGTGCCCCATACGGTGATTTTCTTCGAAGACCTCGCTTCCTGTGATGTCAAGGGGTGGGGGCAGGCCGTTCGCTACCACGAGCTTTTTTCTCCCGCGGGGACGAATGTAAACTTTGTGAAGATCGTCGATTCCCATCACCTGATGATCAGGACCTACGAGCGCGGCGTGGAGGGAGAAACCCTCGCTTGCGGGACCGGGTCGGTGGCGGCCGCCTTGCTTTCGGGGGCGGTAGGAAAGACCTCGTCCCCCGTCGAGGTGAAAGTGGCCAGCGGGGAGGTCCTTCGGGTCTATTTCGAAAAGAAGGGCGATGAATTCGCACCCGTATACCTGGAGGGGGCCACACGCGTCATCTGTACCGGCCATCTCTGGGAAGAAGCTTACCATTGAGGAGTGAAGGAAAGTGGAAACGGCAGAAAGATTAAAGCGCATACCACCGTATCTGTTCATGGAGTTGAGGAAAAAGATCAACCAGGCCAAGGCCGCGGGGGTGGACGTAATCAGCCTCGCCATCGGCGATCCCGTGGAGGCGACGCCGCCCGGCGTGGTGGAAGAGTTGAGAAGAAGGGCAGGAGACCCCGTAAACCACCGCTACCCTACCGACGAGGAGAAGGGGATGCTCGCCTTCCGGGAAGAGGTAGCGAGGTGGTACGCCCGGAGGTACGGAGTTGAGCTCGATCCCCAGACGGAGGTCCTGGGGCTCATCGGCTCCAAGGAGGGTTGCCATCACTTTGTCCTCGCCCGGGTGAATCCCGGGGAGGTGGTGCTCATGACCGACCCCGGATACCCCGCCTACCGGGCGAGCATCCTTATGGGGGAGGGGGTGCCGTACAACGTGCCCATTCTTCCCGAGAACAACTACCTACCGGTGCTCGCCGATATCCCCACTGACGTGGCGAGAAAGGCAAAGGGCATGTTCTTGAATTATCCCAACAACCCCACGGGCGCCTGTGCGAACCGCCGATTCCTCGCCGAACTCGTGGAGTTTGCCCGCAGTTTTGATATCGCCATCTGTTACGATAACCCTTACGGGGAGATTATCTTCGAAGGCGCCGAGAGATTGAGCTTTCTCTCCGTGCCCGGGGCCAAAGAGGTGGGTATTGAGCTCAATTCCTTATCCAAGCCCTTTAACATGTGTGGATGGAGAATCGGGATGGCCTGCGGAAACCCGGACCTCATTTCCGCGATGAGCAAGGTGAAGGAAAACACCGATTCCGGCATCTTCAACCCCATTCAATATGCCGCCATTTACGCCCTGCGCCACGAGGAACCTTTCATCGATGAGATGATTAAAATTTACCGTCGCCGGAGAGAAAGGGTCTTAAAGACGCTTGAGAAAATCGGCATCTCATTCGAACCGGCGCCCGGTACTTTCTATCTCTGGGTACCGGTGCCGAAAGGCATGACCTCCCTCGAATTCACCAATCGCCTGTTCGACAAGACGGGCATCGTCGTGGCCGCGGGACCTGCCTACGGTAAGTACGGGGAAGGCTTCATCCGCATTTCCCTCACCGTGCCCGACGACCGACTCGAGGAGGCGATGGAACGGATAGAAAGGGAGTTTGTTTGATAGAAGGAGATTTCGATGGAAATCGGCATCGTAGGTTTGCCGGGAAGCGGCAAGAGCACCCTCTTCGAGATTATGACGGGCGTAAAGAGCCGGGAGCTTCACACGGAGACGTGTATCCGGGGACTGGCCGCCGTGCCGGATGATAGGCTCGAGCACCTGGCTCAACTTTACAAGCCCCCCAAGGTAACGCCGGCCAAGGTAACCTTCGTGGATGTGCACGCCGCAGGCGAGAAGGCGTGGAGTACCTTGAGGCAGAATCTGAGCGGGTCCGATGGGCTACTGCAAGTAATAGACGGATTTACCACGGGTGACCTGGCCGACATGGTAGATGCCTATCGGAAACTAAAAGATGAGCTCATCCTGGCAGACCTCCTCGTCGTGGAGAACCGTCTGGAGCGCCTGGGGAAAATGTCGAAGGCGGCCTTCAAGCCGGTGGACCGCCTCCAGTTAGAGGTTCTTCCCCGCGTTAAGGAGCATTTAGAGCAAGGGCAGGCGGTAAGACAGATGAACCTAACCCCCGAAGAGGCCCACGCCTTGCGGAGTTTTTCCTTCTGGACCATAAAGCCGGAGCTTATCGTCCTCAACATGAAGGAGGGCTTAAGCGCCCCCATTTCCGATTTTAAAAGGGAAACGCAGACGCCTTCGGAGGTAATGGGCATCTGCGTAGAGGTAGAGGCGGAGATCGTCACCCTCCCCTTGGAGGAAAGGAAGGATTACCTGTTTGCCATGGGCATTGAGGAGCCGGCTTTCAACCGCATCATTCGCGAGGCTTTTCGTCTGCTCAGACAAATATCGTTTTTTACCGTAGGCGAGGATGAGGTGAGGGCTTGGATGATTCCCGAAGGCACGAAAGCCCCGCAGGCAGCGGGCACCATTCATAACGATTTCGAGCGGGGATTCATCAAGGCAGAGGTGGTGAACTACGAGGAATTCGTGGCGTGTGGATCGCAGATGCAGGCGGTAAAGAATAAGGGAAAGCTTCGGCTAGAGGGACGCGATTACGTCGTTAAGGACGGTGATATCATTACGTTTCGTTTCCACGTCTGAGGGGTAAGAGGTGGGCATCGCAGAAAAACTCAAAGAAAAGTGCCTGGCGGGAAGAAAGATAACCGCCAACGAAGCGCTCATCCTATTCGAAGAGGGGGTTCAGCGGCCCTATCACATCATGGCCGTGGCCGGCGAAATCAGGGAGCACTTCAAGGGGCGTGAGATAAATCTGTGTGCCATCGTCAATGCCAAGTCCGGTCGTTGCTCGGAAGACTGTGCCTTCTGCGCCCAGTCGGCTCACTGGCGGACCGGTGCCCCCGTTTTTCCTCTCAAGAGCGCAGAGGAAATCGTAAGGGAGGCGAAAGGTGCTAAGAAAGCCGGAGCCGAGATGTTCGGCATCGTCACAAGTGGAAAGAAGTTGAGGCGGGAAAAGGAGTGGCAGGAGATGTTGAAGGCCGTGGAAATGGTTTCCAAGCTCGGTCTGAAACCCTGCGCCTCCCTCGGGATGCTGGAGCCGAAGAGGGCAAGACAGTTAAAAGAGGCGGGCCTGTTTCGGTATCACCACAATCTGGAGACGGCCCGCAGTTTCTTTCCCCGGATCTGCACAACCCATGATTACGAGGAGGATGTAGAGACGATAGAGGTGGCGAAAGCGGTGAATTTGAGCGTGTGTTCCGGGGGAATAATTGGTTTGGGAGAAGGGGTCTCCCACCGCATAGAACTGGCCCTGACCCTGCGGGAGTTGGAAGTGGATTCCGTCCCCCTCAATTTCTTAAATCCCATCAAGGGCACCCCCCTCTACAAGCAGGCGCCCCTTTCTCCCCTTGAAATCCTCGTCACCATCTCCGTCATGAGATTTCTCCTGCCTGATAAGGATTTGCGCCTCTGTGGGGGGAAGGAAAAGAATCTGCGCCAGCTTCTGCCCCTGGCCGTGATTGGGGGGGCGAACGCCATCATGACGGGTAACTATCTCACCACGACGGGTAGGGATCCGGCCTGCGACCATGAATTGATCCAGGACCTGGGACTTAAGGCGACGAGGGAATTTTCCGGTCGCTGCCGGTGCGAAGGCATGGTTGAAATTGAGGGCGACATGTCGTAAACTAATCTTAAATAGGGCGAACGGAGAGGTAATCATGGGTGAAGGCATAAGCGATTATACGAAATTCAGCGTGGATTTGAGGCGTCACATGTGGCTTTCCGGCGTGGAGCAGGAGTTGAGACGCCTCATCTGGCAGATAGCCGTGACGGGGAAGTACATATCTGCCAAGATACACGAATCCAATCGGAAGCTGGCGGGGGTGAAGAACATTTACGGGGAGGAACAGCTGGCCCTCGACCGCAGCTCGGATGAAATCCTCAAGAATCAGCTCAAATTTTCCGGTTTCGTGAGGGAGTACGCCTCCGAGGAACAGGATGAGGTGGTTCAAATCGGCCAGGGCAACGAATCATACGTGGTGACGGCGGATCCCCTCGACGGTTCCTCCCTCGTGGATACCAATCTGGCCATTGGGACGATTATCGGGATCCATAGGTCATCGGTCTTCGGCTGCGGGCGAGACACCTTGGTAGCCGCCCTCTATATTACCTATGGACCCCTCATAACCATGGTTTACTCCGCCGGGAAGGGCACCCATGAGTTTGTCCTGAACCGGGAGGGGGAGTATGTCCTTTCGGAAGAAAACATCAGGATGAAGGAAAAGGGGGACATTTACAGCTTGGGGGGATTGAGGAAAGAGTGGACGGAAAGGCACCGCCGGTTTATCGAAGACCTCGAGGGGCAGGGGTATAAATTGAGGTACAGCGGCGGCTTCGTGCCGGATATAAACCAGATCCTCATCAAACGGGGCGGTATTTTCACCTATCCTGCCCTCACTACGAGCCCTCAGGGTAAGCTGAGGCTTTTGTTCGAATTGCAGCCCATGGCCTTTCTCGTGGAGCAGGCAGGGGGGATGGCGACGGACGGCAGGACCCCCATTTTGGACATCCCGGTTGAGAAACTCGGCCAACGTTGCCCTATTTACATCGGCAGCCGGTACGAAGTAGAGTCGGCCAAGAAATATCTGGAGGGGGAGGTATGATATACGTAAATATCGGGGAATTGAAGGACGGCATAAAGGACACCATTCAGGTAAAGGAAGAGGGGGTAGAAGTCCTTGACCGGTCGAAGCTCGTTCAGAAGGTCATAGACAATCTGATTTACACGGCCGTTTTCTCTCCCGACGAGGAAACGAAAACGGCGGCCCGGTGGTTGATCCGGAGGTCGGCCGCGGCATGCGGGGCTTACCTATCTTCCATCCAGGGCCTCTACGAGGCGATGGGCCGGGGAGAAGTCGGGGGATTTACCGTGCCGGCCATCAATATTCGTACCCTGACCTATCAGGTGGCTCAGACCATCTTTCGCTCCCTTAAGAGGCTGAAGGCAGGGCCGGCCATCTTTGAAATTGCACGTTCCGAGATAGATTACACGCGCCAGAGACCGGCCGAATATGCCTCCTGTGTGCTGGCCGCGGCCATCAAGACGGGCTATGAAGGACCCGTCTTCGTCCAGGGCGATCACTTTCAAGTGAGTGCCAATCGTTATGGAAAAGACCCGGAGGCGGAGGTGAAGGCGGTAAAGGATCTTATCTGGGAGGCCATCGAAGCGGGTTTCTACAACATAGACATCGATACCTCAACGCTGGTGGATTTGAATCAGCCGACCGTTAAGGCTCAACAGCGCCTTAATTATAGCCTGGCGGCCGAATTTACGGTCATGATTCGTGATCTGGAGCCCAGCGATATCACCATCTCCGTGGGAGGCGAAATCGGGGAGGTGGGAGGAAAGAACAGCACCGTCGAAGAGCTGGATGCCTTCATGGCAGGTTACAGAGAACAGCTTTCTTCCGCTGGCGATGACCTCAAAGGGATAAGCAAGATTAGTGTGCAAACCGGTACTACCCACGGAGGAGTGCCGCTACCCGACGGCAGTATTGCCCAGGTGAAATTGGACTTCGCAACCCTCGAGGCCCTTTCCAAGGCGGCAAGAGAAAAGTACGGCCTCGCCGGGGCCGTGCAGCATGGGGCCTCTACGTTGCCACCCGAAGCCTTCGACAAGTTCCCGGCCGTTGGCACCGCCGAGGTGCATCTGGCGACGGGGTTTCAGAACATCATCTACGATAGCCCCCACTTGCCCGCAGATTTGAAGGAATCCATCTACCGATACCTGCAGGAGCACCATATCAACGAAAAGAAGGAGAAAGACACGCCGGAACAGTTCATCTACAAGACGAGAAAGAAGGGCTTCGGCCCCTTCAAGTACGAAATGTGGCATATGCCGGAGAAAAACAGAGAGGCCATCATGGCTGAACTGGAGGGGCAGTTTGCGTTTCTTTTCGAAAAACTGCAGATTGCAGGGACCTGGGATTTATTGAGGAAGTACGTAAGACCCGTCGACGTGCCCGTAGAGGCGCCGCGGGTACTTGCTTAGGCGATGGAAGAGGAATTGGGCGCCCGCCTGGAGAGGGCGATCTTAGAACGGATTGTCCTCTTCCGGCACGTGGATTTCGAATCCATTCAGGGTCTTTTCGACCTGTGCTCAACTGTCCAGATAAAGGCAGGCGAAGTGCTTCTCCGGGCCGGAGAAAAGAACAACTTTCTTTATCTGTGCCTTGCCGGAAAATTAACCGTACATTTGCCTTACTCGGAAAAGGAGGAGGCGAGCATCTTCATCGAACCGGGGGAAAGCGTGGGGGAAATGTCCGTTCTGGACCATGAACCCGTAAGCGCCCATGTCTACGCCCTGGAAGACAGTATCCTCTTGAAGATGGAAGAAGAGGTGGTTTGGTCGCTCATCCAGTCTTCCCATGCCTTTGCCTGCAATCTCCTTACCCTCTTGGCCAGCCGCCTCAGGCGGACCAACTTGCGTCTGGCAGGGAAGGAGGCGGATATCGATGTTTTGACCGGTCTTCGGAAGCGGGAATGGTTTCAAGAATTGCTGGCCCGTCACTTGAGACGGGCGGTGCAGGACGGCTATCCTACCTCTCTCCTATTGGTAGACATTGACGAATTCGCTGCCTTTGTCGAGAAACATGGCCGGATCATGGGGGAGAGGGTGCTTTACGTAATCACCTCCACCCTGAAAAACAATCTACGCCCCTCTGAAGTAGTAGCCCGATGGGGAGAAAGCAGTTTCGCCGTTCTTTTACCCATGACGGCGAAGGCAACGGCCCGCACGGTCGCCGTTCGCTTGCATGAAGCCATCAATCACGCCTTGAGCTGGGTGCCTTCTATTTCCATATCCATGGGGCTTTCCGAGGGAGGGCAAGATTCTTCTTCTCTCATCCTCATGACCGAGGCCGAGGATGCCCTGAGGCGCGCCAGGCTCATGGGTGGAGGAGCCGTCTCGGAATGAACTTTCTCTTACCTTATCCGGGCCCCGGGCTTTGGTGGACGGTCGAAGGAAACGAGGGAAAGTTTGCCCTCGGGTGTATCGGTTGCCAGAAGCATCCCCCTCGATTCGATGCCCATTAACTTTGCCGGTTTAAGATTGGCTACCACGGCTATATATTTGCCCACGAGCTCTTCCGGGCGGTAATGTTCCGCGATGCCCGCCACAATAACCCGTTCTTCTCCTATGTCCACGATGATCTTTAATAGTTTCTTCGCCTTGGGAATGGGCTCGGCGTGAATTATCTTCCCCACGCGGATGTCGAGCTTTTCGAACTCTTCGAAGGATATCTCCGCCTTTTGCTCGGGGGCTTCCCTTACAGCCTGATAGGCGACCCGGGGGAAAAGGGCCTCTATTTTCTTTACCGTGCCTCCCTCCGGCAATTTCCCGAACTCATTGAGGGAGGCGAGATCCATGAGGGAAGGGTCCTCCACCCCTATGTGGGAGAGGATCTTTGTCGCCGACTGGGGCATGACGGGCGAAACGAGGACGGCGACAAACCTGAGGGACTCGAGGAGATGGTAGATAACCGTCGCCAGTCGGGATTTGAGTTGGGCATCCTTGGCCAGTTGCCAGGGTTCCTCTTCGACGATGTATTTGTTGGCGCGGTTGATGAACTCCCAGATGGCGATTAACGCCTTGTGGAGGCTCAATTCTTCGAAACACTTTTCCACCTCCGCCTTGGTCCGAAGGGCCATTTCTTTCAGGTCGCCATCAGAGGGCGCTTCGGCTTCCGGGCGGGGAATGCGCCCCCCGAAATACTTGAGAGCCATGCTTATAACGCGACTCACCAGGTTTCCCAGGTCGTTGGCGAGGTCTGAATTCAGGCGGTTGACGAACGCCTCCTCGTTGAAATTGGCATCGAGACCGAAAACCATGTCTCGGATGAGAAAATAACGGAAAGCATCGAGGCCGTAGCGGTCCTTCAGTTCCAACGGCCTGACGACGTTGCCTAAGGTTTTCGACATCTTGCTCTGATCTACGTTCCAGTAACCGTGCACGTTAAGATTGCGATAGGGCTCGATTCCGGCGGCCTTGAGCATGGTGGGCCAGTAAACGGCGTGGGGTTTCAAGATATCCTTGGCGATGAGGTGTTGCGCGGCCGGCCAGAAGGTACGGAAGTTTTTTCCATCCGGATAGCCGAGGGCGGAGATGTAGTTGATGAGGGCATCGAACCAAACGTAGGTGACGTAATCGGGATCGAAGGGAAGCTCGATACCCCAGGAAAGCCTTGTTTTGGGACGGGAAATGCACAAATCCTCGAGGGGTTCCCTGAGGAAGGCCAAAACCTCGTTGCGATACCTTTCCGGGCGAATGAAGTTTGGGTGTTTGTTGATGTAGTCGACAAGCCAATCCTGGTACTTGCTCATGCGGAAGAAGTAGTTGCTTTCCTTCCTAAATTCCGGCTCGCTCTGATGGTCGGGGCACTTTCCGTCGACGAGTTCCTTTTCCGTGTAGAATCTTTCGCAGCCCACACAGTAGAAGCCTTCGTAATGACCGAAGTAGATGTCGCCGTTTTCGTAAACTTTGTTCAGAATGTACTGGACGGTCTTTTTGTGATTCGCGTCTGTGGTGCGGATGAAATAGTCGTTCGTTACGTTCAGCTCCGGCCACAAGGACCTAAAGAGGGCGCTGATTTTATCGGCATAGGCTTGTGGATCCATGCCGGCCTTGGAAGCGGCTTCGACGATTTTGTCTCCATGTTCATCCGTCCCCGTAAGAAAGAAGGTCCGGTAACCGGCCAGGCGATGGTAGCGGGCAAGCACGTCGGCCACGATGGTCGTGTAGGCATGCCCGATGTGGGGTGGTGCATTTACGTAGTAGATGGGGGTCGTTACGTAGTATACCTTTTCCATATCAAACCAGTTCCTCTATCTTGATGGTTTTTATGTTCCCGTCCTCCATCTCCAAGGCAATCTCCTCTTTGAGGACGTCCTGCCGAATCACCTTGCCTTGGCCGGCGGGGGTGGTTATGACCTTTCCGCATTTGGGCATTCTCTTTTTGAGCTCCTGGTAAGTCTCGTATTCGTATGCGAGGCAACACATAAGGCGGCCGCAGAGACCGGATATCTTTTCCGGATTCAGGGCCATGTTTTGCTCCTTGGCCATCTTCACGGAAACGCGATCGAGGTTTTGCAGGAGGGTGGCGCAGCACACCTCCCGTCCACAGATACCCAAGCCCTTTAGGATCCTCGTTTCTTGTCGGGCACCGATTTGCCTCAATTCGATGCGCGTGCGGTATTGCTGGACTAAGTCTTTGACCAATTCCCGGAAGTCTACCCTGTTTTCGGCCGTAAAGTAGAAGATGATTTTCGTCCGATCGAAGAGGTATTCTGTGGCGACGAGTTTCATGGGTAAGGCTCGGCTTTTTATCCTCTCCCGGCAAAACTCATAGGCTTTCTGCTCTAAAACCTGATTTTCTTTGAGGATTTGCAAATCATCTTCAGTTGCCTTGCGCAAGATGGGCTTTAGGGTCTCCGTCACCGCTTCGTCGGCCGCCTCTCTTATTTCCGAGACCACCTGCCCGAAGACGAGCCCCTGTTCGGTTTCACATATAACCGCGTCCCCTTTTTTCACGGCGAGTTCGCCGGGATCGAAGTAATAAACCTTACCTTCCCTTTTGAATTTAACTCCCACTACTTTGGCCATGTGTTAACACCTTCACGGGAAGGTTAAACTAACGAGTGAGGCTTCCAAAGTCAATGATTTATTTACGTTCTGTTCTAGGTTCAGGCTGGCTTGGGTGAGGGCTTGAATATTTTTGATGATTTGCCCGGGGGCGAGCCTCTCCGCGATAATTTTTACCGTTTCGAAGAAGTCCAGGTTTACTATGCCTTCTTTGGCGCGCGTTTCTTGGAACCACAGGGCATCGCGGAATAGGGTGGCCAGGAAGTGCAGTTTCTCTTCGAGCTCGATCTTGTCTTGGCCCAAGGCGCGGCTCAAAACGACGGGGGCCATGGGACCCACGGCCAGGGCCGTCTTCCAAATGGATTGCATCTTTTCGCGAAAGGACAGGTAGTCAGGGTGGCTTAATTTAAGGGCCTCGCTTACGCTTCCCCCCGCGCAGGCCGCGATAATTTCGGCTTTTTCTTCGGGTAATTTGAGGCTCTCCTTAAGGAACCCCATGATCTGTGCCTTGGAAAGGGGCGAAAACATAAGGGGTTGGCAGCGTGAAACGATGGTGGTAGGAAGCTTGTAAGGCCGGGCGGTAATGAGGAGAAAAAAATTACCGCGGGGAGGCTCTTCTAACGTCTTTAAGACGGCATTGGCCGCCGGTTCACTCATGCGTTCCGCCTCGTCGATGATAACCACCCGGTTGGAACCTTCCAGCGGTCGTACCTTGGTTGCCGTGATGGCATCCCTGATCTCTTGGATCCTGATGGAGGCCCCGATGGCCGAAATGGCAATGATATCGGGGTGGGTGCCCTTTAATACCCTTTTGCACGAGGAACACGCACCGCAACCCTCGCCCGCTCTGACGGGGTTAGGACACAGTAGGCTTGCGGCAAAGGATAGGGCGACCCTTTTCTTTCCTATTCCCTCAGGGCCAAAGAACAGATAGGCATGGGCCGTTCTCTGAGAGGAAACCACCTCTTTAAGAAAGGCTATTTGCGCTTCATGGCCGTGAATGTGGGCGTAAGTCATAGCCTTTTTCTCGAAAGAGCTGCTCTAAAAGAGCCATCACCTGCTCATGGATCGAAGATATATCTGGCGAAGCCTCGATGAC
>ERZ795045.4181-NODE-4181-length-11853-cov-6.567384_pt1 | contig 11853 bp, 16 predicted proteins | sample MGYA00375129_ERZ795045 | MGnify/ENA primary metagenome ERZ795045 (study PRJEB30174, sample SAMN05720166) | activated sludge metagenome | isolation source: anaerobic digester from wastewater treatment plant | place: Japan | collected 2015-05-15 ... | reverse complement strand
CAATTCGGCCTGCAATGGACCGACTCATAAAAAATGCAGGCATTAAAATGCCTGCATTTATACCTACCTTTTTATTATTGAGGAGAGACTAGTGTAGCTTCGTCGCTCACTTTGATTTTAAAATATTCTGTTTTGTAAAGAAGTGGGTTCCAGTTTATCTCTACTTCAAATACCCTCCTGTATCCATCGACTAATGGATAATAAACTACAAAATCATCCCCATCTAGCCATGGCGTGTCTCCGTTAACAAGAGTAACTCTTTCTCCTAGGGCATTCACATACGTAAAAGTGGCGTTAGTTTTGTCCACTATTACTCCTTCAGGAGCTGTAATCTTTACTCCAACATAGTTGCCATCTAATGGAGGAGTTCCATCTTCGTCGGCAGTATAATAGTCTATTGTACCTCCGAAAACCAGTGTATCCTGATCGAACGTAACTTGTGCCCCACCTGTGCTAGTTTTTGAGACTAATGATTTAGTTTCCTGTAACATAGGAATATCAGCAACTAATCTCGAGTCGGATGTTGCAACATGATTGTTAAGTTCTATTCTTCCAACTATGGTTCCGTTTTTAACTAGGTTTATGTTCAGTACTTTTGAACATAACAGAGTTACGTTGTCAGGAACTTCTTTCAACACATTTACGAGCTCTGAAGGGCTTATTCCTCTTTCTGGATTTGAGAACATGTTTACTTGTTCTTGTGGTTTCATAATATCACTCCTTTCATAAGTTATACATAGTATATGTGTACTATCTTACTTGAAGTACAAGGTATTTATATCACCTCACTTTATTTTGAAAAAGGAATGTCACTGGACAAAAAACATATCGAACGTAAATTGTTTTGAAGATCCTTATAATAAGTTAACTCGATATCTAATTCATTTATCTTCTGTTCAAGATATTTAATTTTTTCCTCAAGTTGTAGATACTCTGGATCGTTTTTTTGTAATTCAAGAAGCCTCCCTTGTCTTTTAGCCTCGTTGCTGTATATAGCTTTTCCCTTATCGTCTACTTCAGATGCTATCTCGTTCAGTGTTTGAAGTTCCCACCTTTTAAGTTCCATTTTAAGGTCTCCTAATTTAGTAGTCAACTCAACCATTGAAGTTTTAACTCTTTTAATAGTTTCTGGTAGCTCTAAAAGCTTTTCTTTAATTTCCATCGTATCAGATCCTTTCATAATATTATTTGGGTATTGACGTTGCGAACTACAATCTCCTTTCATATGTGTTATACATTACGATAAGAACAATTAAGATGAAAATACAAATGAAAAACCACTTCATTAGTTACACCCCCTCTCTTCAATAGTTGTTTGATAGTTTAGCCCATACTTTCATTCAGTATCTCCACTACACCTTAATCCTAATTGAATAGCTAAAGCTTTGTCTACCTTACGCATTGTATCGCTATCACAACGTCCTTTGAATTCTATAATGTTTTTTTTATCTATGGACATTATCTGCTCGCAAAGAATAATCGAATCAAATTTTAAGTGATTATATTGTGTCCGGGCGATTTTTACATGGGTAGGGATTGAAGCCTTTGTTTGAACTTTAGTAAGTGGTACGTATGTAACTACTGGCGAATGTGTGTTACAGATGTTATTACTAACAATTAGTATTAGTCTTCTTCCATGCTGTATACTACCTCCAGTTGTCGGTAAGTTTGCTATTACAATATCTCCTCTTCGAATACTTCTTACATGCATATTAAATGCCTCCTTTACTCATTTACACTAATTATTTGCATTAATATATACAAAGAAAGCTCGCTGAAAATACAGCGAGCTTTGATTTTTAAAGTTTACTCGCATTTACTGTATCCGCAGTAAGTACAGCTATAACATCCTTCTGTTCTTCTTAAAGTATGTCGTTTGCAACTAGGACATTCTAGTAAAGTTTGTTCAATTCCTTTTTGCTCGTTTAAATTTTCCTCTGACAAATTTTGTACTAAGCTTGGTGATACTTGAGTTTTAAACTCTGCAATAGTTTTTACTATACCGTTAAAACAAGACTTACCGCACAAATCTTTTTGTCCTTGGCCTCTTTTAAACTGATAGGATCCACAGTTTCCTGCTTCCTTAGACTTTTCAAGCAGTTTGTTGATATTGCCTCCCAATCTCAGGTATTGTGAAATTGTTATTGCTAAGCCTTGTATGTTTAGCTGACACCCTCCCGTTGAATTTACAATAGTGTATACATCAATAACTTTATTAAGAGACTCGCTCCACCCCACCATTAATATTATTTTTCCACATCCAGTGTTTAGCTTTACTTTCTTATATACAGTATCCTCTGGAACAGGAAGGCTTTCACCCCACTTAAATTCTGGCAATTCGGCCTCTAATGGATCTGGTAAGCTTTCTGGGTTATCCTTCGATCCTGATGAGCTTTCTGAGTTATCCTCAATTCTATTTAAGACTTGTGTATCCCTACTACCGTCCCTATAAATTGTAATACCCTTGCACCCAAGGTTGTATGCCATTTTATATAGTTCGTCAACTTGTTCAATGCTCCAGTCTGCTGGACAATTAACTGTCTTTGAAATACTGCTGTCCACATATCGCTGAACACCTGCCATAACTTTTATGTGTTCCTCTGGAGTTAGTTCCATAGCAGTTACAAAGTAACTTGGTAATTCGCTCTCATCCTTAAGATTGTGTTCAAACATATACCTAAGAGCAACTGGCTCGTATCGTATATCGTTTCCTAGTCGGCATTTGCGTAGATACTTCCATTGAAAGAATGGTTCTATTCCAGTGGAAGTTTCTATCATTGTACCTACTGTTCCTGTAGGGGCTTGCGTTAGCAAGGTCGAATTTCTTATGCCGTGTTTACGTATACAAGCTTTTATTTCTTCTGGAAGTTGTTCAATAAACTTGCCTTTCAAATATTTCTCTGCATCGAACGCAGGGAAGGATCCTCTCTCTTTAGCAAGTAAAGAGCTTGCCAAGTATGCTTCGTTTCTAATGAAACTGTAAAGTGCATCAATAAAGTCTAAACTAGTTTTGCTACCATATTTTATACCTAGCTTAATCATTAACTCCGCTAATCCCATAGTTCCAAGTCCAACTCTTCTGGATTGTTTTTGAACTTTTTCATTATCAGGTAAAAAATAAAATGCCATATCAATTATATTATCCATAAATCGGATAGCTTGATGAATAGTGTTTCTTAAATCTTCCCAGTTAATTCCGTAATGCTGATTAGGATCTAGTAATATTCTAGACAAGTTTATATGACCAAGGTTACATACTCCATAAGCTGGAAGCCCTTGCTCGGCACATGGATTTACTCCTATTATATCCTCGTAATACCAAGTATTAGACAGCTTATTATATCGATCCATCCAAACAATTCCCGGTTCCGCACTTCTCCAGGCACTAGTTATAATTTTATTCCACAGTTCTCGAGCTGGTAATACTTTATATGTTTTAACTGGGTATCCTTTTAACTTCCAATGATTAAGATCTCCATCCCATTCATCGTCGTAGTTAACAAAACTAGTATCTGGAAATTCTAGTTTCCAAATTTCATCCTTTTCTACTGCCTTCATAAAATCGTCTGTTATAAATACAGATATATTAGCATTCTCTATTTTGCCGGCCTGGGTTTTTGAATCAATAAATTCAAGTATATCTGGATGCCATACAGCTAAACCAAGCATTAAGGCCCCACGACGACTACCGCCTTGTTCAATCAAGCCTGTATAATAACTATACCCACCGCCCCACGAAATTGCTCCACTACTAGTTCCATTAACTCCGTGTACTGGAGCATGCCTTGGACGTAAACTAGATAAGTTAATTCCAACCCCACCGCCCCGTGACATAATTTCTATCATAGTTTGAAGTGTATCAGTAGCTCCTTTCCTACTATCTTTTGGGTACGGAACTACATAACAATTAAAAGGAGTAAGTTTATTTTGAAACTCAGTTCCTACAGAAGCTAAGATTCTTCCAGCTGGAACAAATTTCCAGTTCTCAAGTAGCTTGTAATACGCTTTGTAAGTTCCGTCTTTATTATTTATATCCTTGTACTGAACAAGCTCGAAATACTCCATTGCGTCAGCAATTCTACTCCAAATTTGTTCTGGGTATAGTTCAGTAGGTTCAGTTAAATCGTTAATGTGTAACTTATACTCTTCTGAATCGTCAAAAATATTTTTAACTCGATAATAACCTTCGTCCAAAACTTCTTCTAAAGTACAAATTTCTTTCTGCGGGTACTTTGGATCACTCTTATCAGTAGTAGCTACTACAACAGTTCCTTTTACCCCCTGTTTAATATTGGGTTTGGATAAATCCTTTTGTACATATCTGTCTAAAAATATTTTGTAAGGAAATCTATTCATTGGTATTCCTTTAATTAATTTCAAGCTAATCTCCTCCGTTACTTTTTGAATATTTTTTTATCTACTGGGTAGAAGACAATTGCTCCAACTATATTAGCTATAATAATATTAACTAAGGTATTTTGTGAGCCGGCCATGTTCATAACCCATAAGACCAATGCTATTAACGGCGAGCCCATCTGCCATTTTAAGGCGTAAACCATCTTACGCTTTATTTGCCAATTCCGCACTATTAACTTCCTCCTTTTTAGTCATTAGTTCATCGGACTTCTTAGAAAACGCTTCCATGAACCTATTAATTTGGTCGTCGCTAAAACTAAATTCTGTTTTTAAGACCTCTATAGCAGACGGTATAACAATGTCTGAAATTGTCAAGCTAGATATAGTCTTTGCTATAGAGAGTGCTTCCTTCGCCGCTTCTTTTTTTACTGTTTGTTGAAATTCCGAAATGTTCTTCATCAAATCGTTTCTTTTTTCTTTTACCATTTTTCTTTTCATTGACCTATTCATACTTGAGCTCCCTCCACATGTTCCATATTTTATATTGTTCTTTATATTCTAAAACCTTATTTACATACTAAATATCCGATAGTTTCTTATAGTTCAAGCACATCATCTTAGCGTGTCGTCCCTTACAAATTGAACATAAAATTCTTCTGAAACGACATACTGGAGCCTCGTAATCATGATTCCAATAATGCTCACACGTTTTACAGTCGCAGTGATCACATTCCCATACACGTGACCCGTCTTTGTTGCACCTACGTTTCGTCGGTACTCGCATAAATTACTCCTTTCCGCTACACATGATTAAATGTTCCATAGCTACAAAATCTTTAATCTGTCCAGTTTTAATCTTCCAATCAAACTCGTTACATTTAACCATTAGTTCAACCAACTTAGATGTTGAGAAGTTACAAATATTAAAATTCTTCTCAATAATAAAAGGTTTGCTATCACAAGCACTTGCAATATCGTAAACGCTATAGTTTTCAGCCTGCAGTAATTTTATTTGATAAAGTAATCTGAGTTGCTTGTATATAAGAAATAATATTACTAGGGGCGGTTCTTTTTTTAGCACTAGTTTATCGTATACATCAAATGCCTTTTCGTACTGTTGAGTAATAATATACTCGACTAGATCAAAAACTACGCTTCTTGTACTTCTAGAAACTACTTCCTTTACATCGTCTAAAAGAATTTGGTTTCTTGAAACGTAATTTATTAGTTTTGTTAACTCATTGACTATAGTATTATAATCATAATCACATTGTTCAACAAATTCTTTTATTACAGATTTAGCCATCTTTTTTTCGTGTCTCTCAAGAACTGACGAAACAAACTCAACTAACTGTGCTTCTGTGAGCTTTTTAAACTCGATTATAGAGTTTTGCCCCAAAGCTTGCGTCTGTTTTAGCGTCCAATTTATTTTGTCTTCCACGAATATACAACAGTTTAAGTTCTGTTTAAACTGTTGTGCTAAAAAGTTGATAAATTGATCGTCAGCTTTTTTATTAAAAAGCCCAGTGTCCTTTAAAATATACAATTTCTTTTTTGCTACAAGGGATTTATACTTCGAATCTTCAATTACAACGCCTACGTCTGAAGTTTCTATTATATCTTTGTAGTTAGCTTTTATCTCATTTAAATATTGAGTAATAAGACCTTGTTCTTCCCCAGTAAATAAATAGATAGGAGAAAATTGTTTTGATTCTATATCCTTATTTAGATCCTGCACTGAAGCCATTTAATATTCCTCCCCTCATATACATTAATAAATTTTCAATTGTCATTTCTAAATTACCGTTATATTCAAGTCTCAATTTTGCAAAATTAATTTGTTCAATTATTTCCTCCAGTTCCTCTAGAGAATATAATTCGCTTTGCTTTATTACATCGTTTAGTCTACTTTGATTATCAATGTTTTCTGTTTGGGCGGTTTGTTTATACACATACAAATCTTTATACCAGATTAAAAACATATCTAATATATCTTCTACGTAATCTTTCAAGTTTTTAATATGTTTTGTAATAGCAAATATCCGAGCACTGTGTAATTCTCTAATATGCAGTAATATTCGATAAGCTAGCTCTTCGATCTTTTCGTAGTTCTTATTTAAAATTAAAGATGTGTACTTAGTTAAAGTGCCGTCACATAATTTAATTATCTCAGGCGATGGTTCAATACCCTGGGATTTTAAGTATGTTTCGATCTCAGCATCTTTATACCTCTCAAGCTTTAAAATAATACACCTACTGCGAATTGTACTAAGTATATTAAATCTATCCTGCACTAGGATAAGAAATATACAATCCTGTGGAGGTTCTTCTAACAGTTTTAAAAAAGCGTTTTGTGCCTGATCTGTCATATCATCTGCATTCGGTATAATATAAACCTTTTTACATCCTCCAAAAGTCGACGCATATGAATCTTCCTTCATAGCTCTTATATCGTCAACGCTTAACAGCTTTCTATCTTCTGTTGGTAATACTACTGTAGTATATGTTGGAGTTGTTATTTCCATAGCAATATTTAAAGCTATGAAACTCTTCCCCATGTATTTAGGACCTTCGATAATATACCCATGAGAAAGTACATTGTTCTTTATTTCGTATGCAAAAAATTTTTTAAGTGTTTCCTGTCCAATTAAGTTATCAAACACTACAATACCCCCTATCGCCTATATTTTAAACTGTCGATTTGCATAAACAATATATCAAATTTGTCTTTGAAGGAGGCTTCTAAATCTTCCTTTATTTTTTGTACTATTTCGGGTTTAATTTCGGCGGACAAAGTATCTATTTTAGACTGGTCTACAGATACTGGGATACTAGGAAGTAAGGATGCTTGATCAGTAACTATTTCAGAGTCTACTGAAACTGACTTACTACAAAGCTGAATTAGTTTTAGTTCTGCTAGTACTTTCAATTGAGTAGTATTTCTAGCCGAGCTTAAAAAGTCAGCTAGTTTACTTGCTAGATCTAGTTCTGCTCTTATATTAGGATCCTGATTGATAACTCTTTTTCTCATTTCTTCAGTTAAATAACTAATCATGTCTCCAAATAGTACTTTTATATCAACTCCATCGGATACCAATTTATTAAAGTAGTTTACTGTATTTGAAATATTTTTTGAAAGAATGAAATCAACAAGTGTTTTTAATCGTGCTGGATCAACTGATCCCAAGGCATCAATAACTGTTTTCCGTGTAATTATTTCATCAATGGAAGAACACTTCTGCAAGAGCTTAATAGCGTCTCGCATACTTCCATTGGCGGTCCTCGCAATATACTCCAATGCATCGTTCTCGTATTGTATTTTCTCACGATCAGCAATATAAACTAGTCTATTTATAATATCTTCTTCTGAAATTCTTTTAAGTTCAAATCTTTGAACTCTACTCAAAATAGTTGGAAGAATTTTTTGTGGATCAGTTGTAGCTAAAATAAATATTACATGTGGCGGAGGTTCTTCTAAAACTTTAAGAAACGCATTCTGCCCAGCAGTAGTTACCATATGGAATTCATCAATAATATAAACCTTTAAGCTTTTTCCATCAGCTGGCTGATACAGTACATCGTTTCTTAAGTCACGAATACTTTCAACTCCATTATTAGAAGCCGCATCCAATTCAATTATCTGTGCATTAAGGGCGTTTGCAAAAACTCTGGCAGTAGTAGTTTTTCCAGTGCCGTGGCCCCCACTAAAAAGATACGCTTGCCCAACAGTATTAGTTTCTATTTCCTTTTGAAGTGTTTTAACTAAAACGCTTTGCCCAACAATACTGTCCCATATATCCGGCCTGTATTGTTTCGTTAAATCACGCATTTTCCAGACTCTCCTTTACTGCTTAGTAATTTATTATATATTACAAGAAGCCATAAAGAAAAATAAAGCGATAACACTTTATTTTTCAAAAAAAAACTTGTTATTTCTGTTGAGTTTCAATTGACTCCTCAAGTTTTTGTTTAGCCAGTGCAATTTCTTCAATATCGTCAGAAGATATGTTACTACACAAAAATTCACTAAACTTCTCAGCAAACTCTTTGCCCTGTAATTTATCTTGAATTGTAGTGTTGATTTGAAAATTATTCTGAATTGCAGTATGAGGCATTTTTTTAACATCTTCGTCAGTTCTCATAATTGTAACTGTTTTATTCAATAACTTAACTAAAGTTTCTATATCAAGATTCTCAAGTTCCCCTTTTTCTAGTTTAACTTCAATTGCATCTAAAATCTTTTTGTTTAAAGCCCTGTATGCTCTACTTCTTGATTTAACGCACTCCTTTGCCCAAATATCTGTCGCCCTCGACAGCTCTTGTACAAACTCAGAATTATTGTTCATCCAATTCCTAACAGTTTGAGCAGTGACTCCAACTTCTCGGGAAACTTCGTTAATAGTATGCCCAGTAACTAATAACTCAATAGCTTTTATTTGTTCTGGTCCTAACATTCGTCTCCCCCTTCGTACTCAAAGTTTTTAGAACGACATTCCAATTTTTGTTTTTTCGACAAGTTACTATATGGAATTTCCATTTTGTGTCTTAACTTTAGCTGAGACTCGCTAAGTATAGGATACTCGGATAATTTGCTCTTCCATCTTTGTTTGTTTTTCAACTCGTCTCTAAGAAGATGATCTGCGAGTCTTTCTAATTCTGTTGAATTAAGCATAAATGAACCCCCTTTCAGCTCACTTCCGTTTTAAATAGTGGTACATACTTACTACTCGCGAAACTGGTTTTCCTAGCTTATTTGCTATTTCATGCACATCCATAGATCCGTAATTTTGAATTAAGAAATCTTGTTCTTGTTGTGACCATTTTATCCAATTTATTTTGTTAGTTCTTAGATACCTTTGAATCCGGGTTAATGCGGATTTTAATATCAAGCTAACATTCTGCTGTGAAGTGTTTATCATATTTGCAATCTCTTGTTGCAGCTTATCGCGTATTAAATATTCTGTAACAACAAATTGTTGTCTAGGAGTTAAAAGGCCTGGAGTCTTAATTAATTGTTTAATATCGGCAATAATACAACATACTGTCGAGCTATTATTAGACAAGTTAGAAGTTGAAATGTTACGAATTAACTGTTTTAATGTGTTTATATCATCGTATTGAATATCTTCTAAAAAGTCTAAATGATTCTTCCCCTGTTTAAAATTTTTCATGTGCGTTGCATCTCCTTTGTTTTCTCCCCAAGTGAACTACCACCGCTTATAGAAGCGGATGGCTTCTTGGTCAATAGCAGCAACCTGCCAAGTTTACCCAAGCTCTAAAGGGCTGTTCCATCCCCGAATATACCATTCATATGGCTAATTTTAGTAGTTTGGTTTTCACTACTTTTTTAGCGACATTCATCTCCCACTTATAGAAGATGGGAGACTTCTGTCGTTGATTCTCCCCAATTAAAGATTTGATAATCCTACACAAACTCCGTCACAACGCTTACACCTATAAACAAATTTAAACAACCCAAATCTCCGTTCATTCTCGTTAGCTACATCTGCATCCTCTACTTTTAATTGTCTAGAAAAACAATAAGGGCATCTTTTCTCTGGGCGAGCTTTACCTTCCCGTTGTTGCGTCATTACCATTAGCATAGATATCCTCCTATCCCTAGTATAGCACATTTTATTGTAAACTGTCCACCACTTACTTACGTTCTAATTCTTCCTTCAGTCTGTTAATTTCTTCTTCGTATTCTTTTAAAGCTTTAAGCATATTCTCAAAGTCTACGTCCTCTACTATATAAAAGTCTTGTCTATTGTCGAAGCTTATACTTACTACTCCAAAGTCGTATCCTCCTTCAAAAGCTTGATGCTTTACTTCCTCTAACCATTCTTTTTTAAGTGTAAAACTTCTTTTTCCAGCCTGGTAATTTTTTACCATCGAAGTCTTTGCACTAACCAAAACCTTCCAGTCTTTGGAATTAGTTACCTTAACATCTGACTTTAAAGAAGCTATGGGTAAGGCTCCGCTTGCAGGCTGTGTCTTGCCCCCTAATTTTTTTGCTATTCGTTTTTCCTGCATGTTGGAAAACTTTTTAGTTGACATTATCACACCTCCGTTATTTTACTATTGACTTGCGTCTCAAGCCATTTTAAAATTTTTGGATTTTCGTTCAAAAATTGTCTTATTGAAGCCCGGCCTTGGAATTTAAGTTCCTCGTCATTTATACATACAAGCTCTCCACTTTCAGGATCAATTACTCTGTACCAAGCTCCTCCTTTATTAATAATTCCCAGTTCTATTGCCACGTCAATAAGATCTTCTACTACGTCGATACCTTTTGTGTAGTGCAACGTAAACATATTAAACCTTCGATCATTCTTAGTGAATTGATTTTTTAGCAATCGAACCTCAATCCAGTGTCCCGAAGTTTGCTCTTGTGTATTATGCGGCATTTGCGTGTATGCTTCGTTAAACGGATTTCCTCTACTAAGCTGTATTCTACACGAGCAGATATGTTTCCAAAAATGTCCAGCCGGTGTGTGTAATCCAAATCCCCCAATTTTATCCCGTACTTGGTTAATGCCTACAAACGTAATTTTTTTAGCATTAACTATTCCCGAACCGGATATTTTCTGGCTAAACGTAGACATTATACCAGAACTTCCACAATATGTTTTATCCTCCATATCTCCATTTAGCACGGATTTTGGGACTAACGATGCTACTGAATCTAGCCCTAAAAACTGAATTCCTTCTGCCATTAAATCTAACTGTAACTGTAATATGTCTTCTCCACTCATTCCAACTGGATTACATACTAATAAATTATCTATGTCAACTCCAAGCCATTTCCAATAATCGATATCCACTTTATTCTCTGTATCTGTAAATGAACATAAAAGCCCTTTCTTTTGTGCCTGCATAGTTAAATCAGCTAACAATGTTGATTTTCCAGAGGCCTCTGCTCCACTTATCTCTATTATTCCTGGCCACGGTACGCCCCCTCTTGTCAAATAATTTAATCTTGGAGAACTAAAAGGGATTCTCTCGATTTTGGGTACACAGCTTCCAAGTCCAAGTATCTCAGCCTTAAACTTTTTATTCAAACTCTGTTTGATGGCGTCAAGACTCATTGTCATCCTCCTTCCTAAAGTTTACTTTCTCAATTCATCTCGCTTGTAGAAGTGGAGGGAATTCTTGATAAGACAGGTCAAAAATACGAGCGGGTACGCTGGTACCCTCTCGCTAAAACTCTCTCTCTGGAGTTTTGTTCCGCAATAATATAATGATAAAGTGAACTACCACCGCTTATAGAAGCGGATGGCTTCTTGGTCAAGACTTCCTACGAAGTCAGATTACCCAAGCTCAAAAGGTCGTTCCGACCTCGAATAATTTTTTTATTTTTTACATACTATAACTTGGTTTTCGTATAGTATGCAATTCATCTCCCACCTAAGAGGATGGGAGACTTCTTGCTAGTGTTAGGTTAAAATTTATGTCAACTTAACTCATCATTAACTTCTCCTCCTTTTCCTTTATTAA
>ERZ795045.4168-NODE-4168-length-11906-cov-5.097291_pt1 | contig 11906 bp, 8 predicted proteins | sample MGYA00375129_ERZ795045 | MGnify/ENA primary metagenome ERZ795045 (study PRJEB30174, sample SAMN05720166) | activated sludge metagenome | isolation source: anaerobic digester from wastewater treatment plant | place: Japan | collected 2015-05-15 ... | reverse complement strand
CTGGTTCTGGGGAGATACCTTCTCCGTGGGGGGTAACGCCCGACTGCTGGGAACCGTCGAAGCCAAGTACAAGATCACGGATATCCTCCGCGTGTACGCCTTCATGGACGCGGGCGGTGTCTGGGCGGACACCGGCGAGTTCGACTTCGGCGACATGCGGTACAGCGCGGGGGTCGGTCTCGGCTTCAACGTGCCCATGCTCGGGCCTATTCGAGTCGATTACGGCTATCCCCTCAACCCGGATGATGACCAGAGTTCCAGCGGTCGCCTGCACCTGGCCACCGGGTACAAGTTCTGATTTCCATCCGCGACGGGGCTTTGACCGGAGGAATACTCCGGATTCATTCCCGTTGTTGTGAAGCCATCCATGGCCGGATCCGGTTCATTCGGGTCCGGTCATCTGGTTATCTGCCACCTGTTTCGCGGGAACACACCTGGTCAGCGGTTGTGGATGCGCTTCGGTTACAACTTTTCGTGTATTTCAAAGTAAAATTATATACTTGAAAAATAGTAAAAAATTCTATATACTGTCGGGTGGAGACGAAACCATGCTTGGCGAACTGGAAACCCTGATCAGGAAACTGGAAAACCGGGAAGACACCTGGGTGGCCCGGAGGGATGCCGCTGAAACCCTGGGAAAAGTAATTCATGCCGCCCTGGCCGCCCTGGTAGCCCATCGGACTGATCCCGACATGGACGTGCAACTGCAGGTGGAGCGATCGCTGGAGGGGCTCCGGGCGATCGCCCTGCCGCCCACCGTGGGTACCCGGGAATTCACGCTGCGCGAACTGGCGTACGCCTGCGAAAAACGCCCGGTCCGGGTGGTGGAACCCTGGGAGAATGGTTTTGCCGTGACCGTGAAACTCAGCGAGGACCGTTCTCAGCGCGTGATGGTGACCAGTTACGATACCCGCGAAAACCGTCTGGTCCGTATTTACACGCCCTGCGGGAGCGCTTCACCCGAAATGTATGAATGGGCCCTGAAAGCGAACGGGCGCATGACCATGGGCTTTTTCGCCCTGGTACGGACCCGTTCTGGCGATCGGCAACTGGTACTGCTGCACACCATTCCCCGCAAGGATGCCACGCCCCAGCTGGTCAAGACGGCCGTGAAGCATATCGCGGCGCTTGGGGACGAAATGGAACGGCATATTCACGGGGGAGAGGATAAACTCTGAATCACGGGGTCGGGGCCCCACCACCGCGCTTCCGGTGCCGGCCGGGCGGCATGGCGAGACCGTATGCGCGCATTTTCCGCCAGAGGGTGTTTCGGCCGATGCCGAGGCGCCGGGCCGCGTGGCTTCGGTTGCCGCCGCAGGCCTTGAGTGCGGCCAGAATGGCTTCCCGTTCCAGGTGACGCAGAGGGGAGGGTGTCGCGTCGGGGAGGGGTACGGCCGATCCGCTGGCGGCGGGAGCGTCCGGCGTGGCGGGGGGCAAGGCATTTCCCGAGGCCGCGGCCCGGGATACCATCAGTTCGAGTTCGCCCGCCTGCAGGGGCAACAGCACGTAACCGAACGCTCCCGCCCGCATGACGGTTACGGCTTCGGCCACGTCGGCCACCCCGGCAAACATGAGCACGGGACGATGGCGGTCCATGAGTGCCCGCGCGCGCCGGGGCGACTGCGCCAGGAGCACGTCACCACCATGGTCCTGTACGTGGTGTCCCGCCCGCTCCAGCAGCAGCCGGACGGTTTCCCGCAGCGATGGATCGTCGATGTACAGTTCAACGTTGGCCACGTTTTGTCTCCAGATGCCCCGGTTTCATGAAAAGACGTCTTCCCGACCCGTGCCGTGGACCAGTACCACGTCCGGTCCGGCCGGCATCAGGGACGCCTGGTGGCGCGCCCATTCCGTAAAGGTTTCTTCCGTCGGCAGTTCGAAGCCCAGCATGACCAGGGTCGCGTCTGCCGACTCCCGATGAATGATCTCCGCGATGGGATCGCGGGACACGATTACCGTGAAGTCGACGTCCATGCGGGCGCGGTGTATCAGGGATTCGAGATCCGCCTGGGCCTCCGGCACTTCCGCGGTATCGGAAACCACCCGCAGGACCCGGATTCGGGACCGCTTCCATTCCCAGTTCCAGGTGAGCAGGTGGGCCAGCAGCAGCATCAGCGCACCATTTTTCAGTCCCCGCCACCAGATATCTATCCGCTTGGGGATTTCCGGCCGGATTTCCGAGCGTCCCGGGCGCAGCAGCAGGACGCCCATGTCCAGGCCGCGCGCGAACCGGAGAATACCCGGGCGCAGGGATCCCATGCCCGGTTGGCGGGTCGACCAGCCAAACAGGACCAGGTTGGGCGCTGCCGGCGTGGAAGCCATGGTCTGCATGACGGCCCGAATGCCAGAATCCAGGTCCGGGGCTGCCATTACGATCGGAAAAGCGGGCACGCGCCGCTCACGGCAGAACTGCCTCAACTGGTTTTCGGCGTTTCCGCGGCGTTCTTGCAGATGATCCGGGTCGCCCTCGAGTACGCGGACAAGGTAGACCAGTCCCGCCCCGGCCTCGAACCAGCAGCCGTAGGAGACCAGGTGTAACCTCGATTCGGGGTATCCCGAGAACACCAGGCAGACCGGACGCCAGTTTCGAGGCGCGTCAGGACGCTCCGCCAGGGCCAGAAGACTGGTCCGCAGGTTGCGGTAATACAGTCCCCGGCGCGCGTCGCCATAGACCGTCTCCAGCCCCCGGCTCCGCAGGTACCGGTGCAGCAGCACGAGGATAACCACTACCACGGCGGTACCCCACGGGTTGATCAGGACGCTCGCTCCGGCGCACAGCAGGCATCCTGCCAGGGCGGTGCCCCAGTGAAAGAACCGGAAGCGAGGACGGAACGAAGGACTTTTCGCGTAAGATTCCACAAAGGCCGCAAGGTTCAACAGAAAATACGTGGAGAGGAAAAACTGCGTAAGCAGTCCGGCCACCTGGTTCAGGGACTCACCAACCCGTGATAAGGATGCCCAGGCCAGGATACTTCCCGCGATGATCCCGGTAAGCAGCGTGGCCCGTCGGGGTTCGTCATTGGCGTGACCCTTGGCGAAGTACCGCAAAGACGGCAGGAGATCATCCCGGGCTACTGCCTGCAGCACCCTGGGCGCGGACAGGTGCGTGCCCAGCGCGCTGGAGATACTGGCCGCGATGATCCCCACGCTGACGGTCCAGCGCAGGTACGCGGGCAGGACATCATGGAAACAGCGGTAGGGCTCTTCGGTCAGGGTGGTTCCCGGAAACGCCCCGGCGAACAGGCAGATCGTGAGCAGGTAGACGGCCGCGGCCGAACCGATGGCGAACAACATTCCCCTGGGTATGGAACGTGCTGGATCCGCGAGGTCACCTGACATGTTGAGTCCGACAAGGAATCCCGTCGCGGCCGGAAAGAGTATGGCGAAATAAGTCCAGAAATGGCGCCCATCATAAGACGCTGGCGGCATGAGGTTTGACAAAAAAATATCCGGAGTGAACCGGAACAGGGCGCCGCCCAGGAAGAACAGGATGGATCCTGCGAGGAGGCCGAAAATGACGTATTGTCCCCGGATGGACCAGTCCGCGCCCAGCCACGTAATAAACAATACCGCGATGCCCGTGCCGAGGGTGATTTCCCTGAACCAGGGAGCCAGGCCAGGAAAATCGAGCACCAGGGCCTCCGTGAACCCTAAAATGTAGAAGACCACGGAAACGGACTGGGCAAGGTAAAGGGTAAGCCCAATCGCCCCTCCGGACTCCGGTCCCAGCACCCGGGAGATCAGAAAGTAGGCCCCGCCACCACGTATTTCCATGTTGGTGACCACCGCGCAAACGGAGAGTATGGTCAGCAGAGCGATGCTGATGGCGATGATCATCATGATCAGCGTGAGGCCAAGACCTGCCATCCCCGTCACGTAGTTCATGCGCAGGTACAGCACCACGCCCAGTATACTCAGAAGGCAGGGTACATATACACCTGAAAAGGTGCCGAAACGATAGCCGCCAGCCTGTGATCTCTGCCCGCTTTCGCGCACGGGCGTCCTCCTTTGGATCGTGTGAGTCCTGGACAGCGGTATCCATGATACCATAAGGGTGTCCGTCCCGATTGTCCCGGTGGAAGGTTGGGCGATCGAACCATGGAACCGGCTTATGCTGATGGACTGGGTAAACATAGACGCCGTCTTCCAATTTATCGTGGCTCACAAGTGGTGGCTGGCCGCGCTGGTGCCCTTCATGATCGCCGTAGTAGTGCTCAAGGCGCGCGGTTGATGCTGTGGCATATGGTTCGAGCGGGAAGACGATCCCCGGTGGCCTGTCCTGGTGGTCGCGGGGGCGAAGCGCGCACGCAAGTTTAAGTCGCGCTGCGCGGTTTTGCTGGATTTCGTGCGGGCTGCATGGAGGGTAGGCGTTCGGGTGCCTGGTTGGGGTGTCTTGAGAAGTTCTATCTATCGGAACGTTGCGCTATCAATTGAATCGGTATCATTGTCATGTGGTGAGGCATGTATCCTGTCAGGATTTCTCCTCACTTCGTGCGTCGCAATGACAACGCATTGTCCGCGCTACCCGCCATGTTCCTTTCATCCCTTATCAATCGTGGCGTGGTATTTGAACCAGTGCTGTCCTTTCAACCGGCACATTGTCCTTTCGACCCGCGCACTGTCCTTTTGCCACACATTGTCATGTTTGCTCATGCATTGTCATTCGCCCATACATTGTCATTTCGAGCGCAGCGAGAAATCTTCCCCCACGCCCCACGCCCAACGCCGACATCGCATTCACCGATCCCTGGTCGGGTGGAATCTTCGCGCGGAATCTGCTATAATGAGTTCACTTTACGAGCGTGCCCATAGCTCAGTTGGATAGAGCGCTTGCCTCCGGAGCAAGAGGCCGCAGGTTCAAGTCCTGCTGGGCACGCCATTTTCTTTTATACCCCCGCGCGACATGCGCGCGAATGATGGCCTGTCTTCCGCGCGAGAAGGGAGAACATACGGGAACCGCGTTTTTCCAGGATACCCTTCCCCCCCGCCTTGCCGGGAGTACGCGCGCCCGAAATCCGTTTTTTATAGAGTTGCGGTTTAATCGGAATTCTGATATGATTATAAAAGTGTAATTCAGATTTCAAGGGTCTAAGAAGGAGTGGAATCATGGAATACGGGTGGTTTGGTCGACGGTTGAGGGTAGCATTGTTTCTGGCGCTGGCAGGCGTACTGCTGGCGCAGGGTGTCGCCGGCGCGGACCGGATTCCGCGTATCATGTTCGTCGGGGACAGCTGGTGCGGGTTTATGTTCGGTTTCCGGTCCATCAAGAAGGCTTTGGATGATCCGGAATTCGCGTCTGATGGCTTATCCCGCTGGATCGAAACTGGCGCCAGCACGGCGATCATGGGCGCGAAGGCGTACGAGTACCTCTGGCCCCAGCGTCGGCAGGACGTGATCGACGCGCTGCAGGCTTTACCCACGGTGGACATCGTGGTGATGACTCTGGGTGGTAATGACTTTTCCGGTAGTTTCCCGGTGACCTTTCCGGGGGGGTACGTACGGGAGGTGGACTGGTACGACTGGTACCGGGAAAACCACGATGGAGATCCCAACAACGACTGGCCGGAATCCATCCTGCACAATCAGTTCAAGAATGACATGCGCCAGATTATCCAGTACATTCTGGGCGTCAGGCCGGACATCAAGATTGCCCTGTGCGGTTATGATTTCACCTGCCGCAGGGTCAACGATCGGTGCAACGGCCTGTTGACCATCCCCGAGCAGACTGGCGGGCTGGTACGTTTCGAACAGGTCAAGCGGGAACTGGCCGAGGAATTTCCCGGGCGGGTGATCTACGTGCAGACGGCCGGCCTGATGCAGCACCATTTTGGCTATTTCACCAGCAACGAATGGGGCACGGGAACCAGCGGTCCGTGGCCCGCGCCGCGATCCCTGAGCGAGGTGGACGTGCCGCCGGGTGTGGCGCCGTTGCCGGGAGATCACCGGAACGGTTACACCCCGTGGCCGGGTGGCGATCCCAACTGGCAGGACCCCCGGGCCGCGTATATCGATGATGATATTCACCTCGTCGAGGAAGGGTACGACGTGTTCGCCAAGCACATCGTGCGGACCATCGTGCGGGAGTGGCTTAATTACCCGCGGGCGCTGTACATCCTGCCCCAGGCGCCGTCGGGAAACACGCAGCAGTTCCGGGTGATCTTTTCGCATCCGGTTACGGGCGTGGACGTGACGGATTTCAGCGCGACGGCGGCCAAGGCGGTTTCCGTGCAATCGGTGACACAGGGATCGACGGCGGAAGAATGGGTGGTTACGGTCGCCCTCAACGGGGCTCTCGAGGCCCAGTTACAGGTGGAAGACGACGACACGATCGTCCGGAGTGACGACAACACGCTTCCCCTGGGTGGGCCCGGCGTGGGGAACGGGGTGTATGCCTACAACGGCGAGTGGACCTTCACGGATCTGCTGCGGCCCGCCGATGACGATTTCGTGGGATCGCTCGAATACCTCAACACGGTGATGGAGCCCTACATCAAGACCTTTGTTCCCGACATCAGTTTCGCGCCGGATCGCTTCGACGTGAACGGCAATTTCGTCATGGACGGTGGCAGCATGCAGGAGCCCTACAAGATTCCGGGCAACGCGGTGCTTGAGTCCTACGAGTTCGGGCTGATCCGGTACTGCCTGGATCATCCGACCATCGACCTGTCCGGACGGGGTGGCTTAAAGGCGGCCGACGTGGTGGCGGCGTGGCAGAACAATATCGTGAAGGCGCAGGCCTGCCTGGGTGGTCTGGGTAGCATTGCCGATTCCTTCCTGCCCGGGCTGGACACGCTGGTAGCGGGATATTACACGCTTGGAGATGGGGATTCCACGTTCTTCGCGACCACCCTTCTGACCCTGCTGGCAGCCATTGATAACTTCCCCGTGGGGGTTACGGCTCCCGATCCGGCGGATTTCATCGGTTTTCCAGACCTGCTGTCCCGGACCGCCGACGCGGACAAGGATGGCTGGACGAACGAACAAGAATACGCCTATTTCTACCCGGATGGTATCGAGGCGTACGCGGCTGCCGCGCTGGATCCGTCCCGACAGCCCAGGCGCGGCGTGGGGATGTACGAAGAGGGGGAACACGTGCGCCTGGCCTTGCTGGACCACCCCGCGTATGACAGCACGTTCCAGTGGTACAGGGACGGCGTGGCCCTTGCGGCGAAGAGCATGAATGCAGGCGTCAACGAGCGATGCCTGGACCTGTTCCCCGTGACGGAAGCCGACGCGGGCAGTTACACCTGCGTGTACCAGGTGGGACAGGGTGTGGGCGTGAACCGTGTGCTGGTGAACCGCACCTACGGGCCGATTCAGATCCGCGTGGGGGCGACCATCCCCGCGGCGTCCGGTCTTGGCCTCCTGGCGCTGGGCGGCGTGCTGGCGGCCGTTGCCACGCGCCGGGCTCGCGGGTCCCGCTGATAGGTTAACGGTAAATCAAAGAAAGGCTCCCGCCTGTTTCGAAGCGATTCGAAGAGGCGGGAGCCTTTTTTGTCACGTCATCAAAAAAAAACGCCCATGGAACGGGCTTCCATCGGCGGTTTATCACGGTCATCGTAACAGCAACGTCAGGCCTCGGGAGGAGCGCCCTTGAGTCGTTCGGGATCGATGCTCGCCTGCCGCATGGCCTGGGCTTCGATCTGCTGCATCCGGGCGATGAAAATCTGCTGCAGTTCGGCCACGGTATCATTCAGCAGGGTTGCTTCACCCGGAGTCAGGTTGCCTTTCATCTTTTCCCGCAGCATGAGCAGCATTTCGATCGTCAGCCGGGCCTGGTCCAGGTTAACGACCACCCGGTCGGCGCCCTGCGAAATCATGCCAAGGGCAAACATGGCCTGCGTGGCCAGACTCCCCATGAGCATCTCGAAATAGGGATCAACGTTACCTTCCGGGGCATCGGGTGCCCCGGTTGGGGCCGTTCGCGCGTCCGCGGGAGTCCTTGCATTACCAACTCCCCCGGTCGTGGCCGCTGACCCGGATGATCCCGGCGCGTCCCGACCAGCGTCCGCGGCCAGACGACGAGCCAGTTCCTCCTTTTCCCGTTGTGCCCGGGCTTTCCAGTCTTCGTCCACGAATAGATTTGGTCCGCTGTCGGCCATGGAAAGACCTCCGCGTCAAACCGGTCCCGTGGCCGCGGACGGGATACGCTCCCGCCCCGGCCACGGGTTACCGGAACGCGTTACTTGTTCTTGTGCCGATTCGCGCGCCTGCGTTTCTTCCGCTTGTGCTTATTGATCTTCGCCTTGCGGACTTTTCTTCCGCCTGCCATCTGTCACCTCCTGGACGCGACAGCGTCCCTTTACGGAACGGGTTACGTTTTCAGACCGGGTTCCGGCAACTGGCGCTAGCGCGATCCGTCATCCTCCGGTAACGCGTAGTCCAGCAGTTCTTCCGGTTTGAAATACAAAGCGATTTCCCGCGCGGCCGTTTCAGGCGAATCGGACGCGTGGATGATGTTGCGCTGCTTGCTCAGGCTGAAATCCCCGCGAATCGTTCCCGGGTCCGCCTGGGCACTGTCGGTGGCTCCATTCATGCGGCGTACCACCGACACGGCGTCCCGTCCTTCCCACACCATCTGGACCGTGGGACCGGACGTTATGAACGCCACGAGGTCTTCGAAAAACGGTTTACCCTGGTGTTCGGCGTAATGGGTTTCCGCCATCTCTCTCGTCAGGCGTTGGAATTTCAGGCCGACCAGTTTCAGTCCCCGCCGTTCAAAACGGCGGATACATTCACCAACCAGGCCCCGCCCAACGCCGTCGGGCTTCACCATGACAAATGTGCGTTCCACAGTCATAAGAAACGGAAATGCCCTCTTTACACCGTTCCAAGGTTACTCGAGGACCCCTAGTTTAGCAAAAAAAAGCGCGTTTCCGCAAGTTCCCAAAAAGGATGGGCTGAGGCTGAATCAGGGACAATCCCTTTGCACCTCGACTTCTCGGGCTATCAGGGCGGGAATGTGAATCGAGCAGGAATCGGAGTTAAGGGGATTTCCGGTACATTCCAGCACGCGAGGAAAAAGGGTGGTGTCCGCGTCGATGAACGTGACGCCCGTGGCTAATGGGCCGAGGTCCGCGACCTGGTTGTCGCTGATGTCAAGATGCCGAAGTTTATTCAGGCCGGACAGGGGAGAGACGTCTACAACCTGGTTCCCCGCCAGGTACAGGGCCTGGAGGTTGCGGGCCGCTTCCAATCCTTGCAATGACGTGATGCCCATGTTAGGAATGTCCAGGGATGCGATGTTCAGCATGTTCTGTCGCGTGACAGGCGTGGCAGGGTCGGTAATGTTGAACAAACCCCGGATGAAACTCGACAGTGTCGTGTCGGTAATGGTCACGGGATCATCGCATCCTCCTGTCGCCAGCGTGAAGAACACGGTGGAGCCGGGAAGCATTGACGTGCCCGACGCGGGGGTTTGTGTCGCCACGATATCCGGGGGGAAGATCGGACTGCAGGTGTAAGACATTACGGGAACCAGCCCGACAGACTGGAGGGCGCTTTCCGCGTCATTTCGCGTCATGCCGACGAGATGCGGAACGGGTACGGGGCATGGTCCGGTGGAAATTTCGAGGTCCACCACGGCTCCTGGCATGACAACCGACCCGCCGATCGGGGACTGGTTGGCAACGCTGTCTGCGGCATGTACATTACTGCAGGCCGTCGTGACGGTTCCGACGGTCAAGCCTACATTCGCGAGGAGATCCCGGGCGGTTTGCTCTGAAAGATGGACCAGGTTTGGCACGACCACGGGACACGGACCCGCGCTCACGACCAGGTGAACCACCGATCCTTCCAGCACGTTGCTTCCGGCAATTGGATCCTGGGTGATGACGGCATCCACGGTAGTGTTATTGTCACACCGCGTGGAAATACTCGCGCCAAGGTTTAAACCCTGTAGCGTGAAAGTGGCAGTTCCCATGTCCACGTTTGACAGGTCGGGCACGGATACACAGGATCCCGCCGCAAAGTCAAAGTCGACGGCGGTGCCCAGGGTAACCTGTGTTGCCGCCGCGGGGGACTGATGAATCACCGTGTCCAGGGGATCGGTGTTACTGCAGGCGGCGTTCGCGGTCCCAACGGTAAGGCCAGCGGCGGTGATGGCGCTTTCGGCCTCGCCCCGGCTCATGCCCGAAAGGTTCGGCACCGCCGTGATCACGGGACAAGGCCCGGAGGACAAGGTAAAGTCCACGATGGAACCCGTGGTAACAGAGATGCCTGTACCGGGGTTTTGAGAAGCCACGGTGTCCGGTGCCGCGGTGTCACTGCAGGCGGTACTTACCGATCCAACGACGAGGCCAGCGGCGGTGATGGCGCTTTCGGCCTCGCCCCGGCTCATGCCCGAAAGGTTCGGCACCGCCGTGATTACGGGACAAGGCCCGGAGGATATTTCCAGGTCGACCGCGGTCCCTTTTCGGACCCGGATTCCCCCCGCGGGCTGTTGCGTTATGACGCTTCCCGCGGGCACCGCGTCGTGACAGCGAAGGCTGATCTGGCCCACCTGTAAGCCCGCCCCGGTAATGGCGGTTTCGGCCTCGACCCGCGCAAGCCCCATGACATCGGGGGTTTTCGGCTTACAGCCCGTGGCGATCAGTACCAGCCCGGAAAGAACGACCCATCTACCCCGCCGCGTGGTCCAGAAACTCCCCATGAATTTCATGTTTACCTCCCCGGCCTCGGAATTTCGGTCCTCGCCCTTGTTCCGTTGGCCTCTGCTCGTGCGCCCATGCGTTCAACCCCATTATACCACGTGTTCTTGACGAGGCATCCGAGGAGAGTGAACCGGGCCGGATTATCACCACAACTACAAAATGTGATAAACTACGCCGTGCCGGGGGCGGTTAGCTCAGTTGGTCAGAGCGCCTGCCTTACACGCAGGAGGTCGCAGGTTCGAGCCCTGCACCGCCCACCATTTTACTTTCAATCGAAATTCTCTATTCGTAAAACCTTGCCGGTGTGCGCGTCCATCACCATGGATCGCACACCGTTCTTTATTGATGTGGGCTTCTTATGATGTGTCTTACCTGGTACCGTGCCGTATTCAACAAGTTTCTGATCATATATTCTGTTTTTTCAAATTCCGGTCCGTCTCTGTTCTCGCGCCCTTTTATTCGCTGTTAACCACAATAGGCAGGGGTGGATGGAGCCAGGTAAATGCCCGGAATGATTTTTTCCAAAGGATCTGGACGCACCGCACAAGGAGGACGGCAGGCACGACGGATGTCCTGTTGGTCCTTGCGCGGCAGGGCCTGAGCGGATAGAATGACTTTCGCGCACAGCCCGCCCGGGTTGCAAAAAGCGCGGCGCCGTGGTGGAGGTAATCGAACCAGGCGCGACGGCACGTGTAAAAGGAATCTGGACCATGGAAGACGACGCAGTCGTTTCACGTCGGACGATGCTTGCGGCGGGCGCGGCAGGATTGGCGGGGGTGTCTGCCTTCGGCGCGGAGGTTCCGCCCGCCGTCGCGCCGGTGTTCTCCGTGCGGGAGTTTGGCGCGAGGGGGGACGGCGTCGCCGATGATACGGAATCGGTTCAGGTAGCGGTGGATGCCGCCGTGAAGGCCAAGGGGGGCCGGGTGCATTTCCCCTCCGGCTCCTACCGGCTCACCAAGACCATCATCATTGCTTCGTCGGACCGCCTGGACCTCACGGGAGACGGTTTCAGTTCTGTGCTGCTGCACGCGGGGCCGGAGCACTGTCTGGCGTGGCAGGAAGGAAGTGCCTGCCGCGAGTCGTCCGTGCGCGACCTGTGCATCGCCGCCGCCGGGCAGAGCAAGGACCCCGGGACCGCTGCCATCGCGTGTCTCGGTGGCGTGGAGCGGTCTCTCTTCTCCCACCTGCTGCTCACCGGCGGGGATATCCGCATGGGCAGCGGTATCCTCACGCGCGGGGTGGCTGACACGACGA
>ERZ795045.4162-NODE-4162-length-11925-cov-42.318197_pt1 | contig 11925 bp, 10 predicted proteins | sample MGYA00375129_ERZ795045 | MGnify/ENA primary metagenome ERZ795045 (study PRJEB30174, sample SAMN05720166) | activated sludge metagenome | isolation source: anaerobic digester from wastewater treatment plant | place: Japan | collected 2015-05-15 ... | reverse complement strand
TCTTTTCTGATATAAATAGACTACGAAGAGTAAAAAGGAAAGGACTAATCCAAATAGTATATGCAGGAAAATCTCATCCTAATGATATTGAAGCTAAAAAACTCATACAAGAGATCTTTGAATATAAAAAAGCTTTAGAGAACGACATCAAAATTGTATATCTACAAGATTACAATATGGACATGGCAAAAAAAATAGTAGCCGGCGTAGATGTATGGTTAAATACTCCTCAGAGACCATTAGAAGCTTCTGGTACCAGTGGAATGAAGGCAGCTCATAATGGAGTTATAAACTTTAGTGTTCTTGATGGATGGTGGATTGAAGGACATGTAGAGGGATATACTGGGTGGTCTATAGGACCTTCACCTTCTGAAGATAGAAGTCTTAAAAACCATATTCAAGAAGAGATTGATGATCTTTACAACAAGCTTGAATATATTATAATACCTACGTATTATCACCATCCTGATGATTGGATAAGAATAATGAAAAACTCTATAGCAAATATTGGATCATACTTTAATACTCACAGAATGATGAAGAGATATATTACCGAAGCATATCTTAAGAGATGGTAAAGATAGGGAAAGATCTATACTTTCCCTATCTTTTTATTACGTTCCAGAAAGAGACCCTGCAAGAAGTCCTCTCATAAAGTATTTACCTAAGAAGATATATACTAATATTGGAGGAAGTGCTGTTATCAAAGCTCCTGCCATCTGAATATTCCATTCCACAAAATAACTTCCTGCAAGATTATTTAAGGCTACTGTAATAGGTTGTACTGAAGGATTTGGAGCAACCACAAGTCCAAAGAGGAAATCATTCCATATAGAGGTAAATTGCCAAATCATTACCACAGCAAAACCTGGCATAGAAACGGGGAAAATAATTTTTCTATATATCCCTAAAAAATCTGCTCCATCAATCTTTGCAGACTCAATTAGTTCTGAGGGAATAGTAGCATAATAATTCCTAAAAATAAGAGTTGTTATGGGAATACCATATACCACATGCACAAATATTAGTCCAGGAATACTACCATAAAGTCCAATCTTTCGCAATGTTTGCACCAGAGGTATAAGAATACTTTGGTAAGGTATAAACATTCCGAAGAGAATAAGAGGAAATATTACATTTGCTCCCTTAAACTTCCATTTAGTAAGTACATATCCATTCATAGAACCAAAAAAAGCAGAAAGAATAGTAGCAGGAATGACAAGATATAAGCTATTTAAAAAATTCTGAGAGAGTCCTCTTAAACCACGAGAAGGATCTCCTTTCCATGCTTGAACAAAACTTTCAAAGCTGACACTTTTAGGTAATTTCCACATATCTTTTAAGTTTACTTCTGTAAAACTTTTTAAGCTTGTGGTAACAAGCACATAGACTGGCGTAAGATAAAAAATAGCGAAGAGAATAAGGACAAGATATACGAGAAATCTTCCTATTTTCATTATCTCTTAACCTCCGACCTCAGGCTATATGCAAGATATGGAACAATTAGAACTCCTACCAAGAGAAGAAGAATAACAGCTACACCTGCTCCTTGAGCAAAATGATTACCCCTAAAGGTAGTATCATACATGAATAGAGCAGGTACATCGCAAGAAAAACCTGCCCCAGATCCAGTCATGGCTACCACAAGATCAAAAATCTTCAAAGATATATGACCTAAAATAATGATTGCTCCTAAAGTAATAGGACGAAGAAGAGGAATAACTATATATCTATAAGCCTCCCAGGTAGTTGCTCCATCTACCTGAGCTGCTTCAAAGAGTTCCGATGGTATACCTCTTATACCTGCAAGATACATAGCCATTACATATCCAGACATTTGCCATACTGCTGCAATAACCACTGCTTTTATACCAATCTTAGGATCTGTATACCAACCACTTTTAAGAAAGGAGAGACCAAGCTTATCAAATATAAGGTTTAAACCTATAGGATTTCCAGAAGTACCAGGATTTAAAATCCATCTCCAAACTACACCAGTGACTATAAAAGATATAGCCATTGGGAAAAGATATATGTTTCTAAATATATTCTCTCCACGAATCTTTTGATCCAAAAGAACAGCAAGTAAAAAACCAACAATAAGAGAGGAAATTAAAAAGAGAAATGTAAAAACAAGAGTATTTTTCATGGATATTTGAAAACGGAGATTCTGGAAAAGATCTATATAATTTCTGAGACCCACAAGAGAAAAATCTGGGAAAACATTATCCCAATTAGTAAACGATATAAATCCTGTCCATGCAATGAATCCATAAACAAATATACCTATAAGGATGATAGAGGGAAGAAGAAAAAGAAAAGAATACAATTTATCTTTTTGCAAGATAAATCACCCCTTCTCTAAAAGGGGGGAAAGGATCGCCCTTCCCCCCTTTAAATTACTTACTGCTTAACTCCATTCTTTATAGCTACATTAACAAGAGCCTTTTGGGTTGTTTTAACATCAGGTCTTACTATAAAGAGTGAAATTACATCCTTATACTCAGTGACCCATCCTTCAGAAGCTGCTGCACCATGCACTACACTTGGTACAATCTTGTCTTTCAACCAGTCATTCATACAAGATCTTTGATAATCTGGGAACTTTGATTTATCTACATCAGTTCTTGCAGGGATTGAACCTTTCTTCAAATTAAATGCCTCCTGTCCTTCTTTAGATCCAAGAAGTTTCAGGAAATTGATTACATTAGTTCTATTCTTTGCCCCCTTAGGAAGTCCAAAGCTGTCAGAAAGAGCATCAAAAATACCAGTATTCTCAGGAACAAGAGCCCATCCAAAATCTTTGAAATCTTTTGCATAGAAATATCCTACTGCCCAGTCACCCATAATTGTCATAGCACCTGTACCATCCGCTATTAATGAACAGGCTTCATCCCATGTTCTTGCAGAATGGTCAGAGTTAACATAGGTTAGCATCTTTTTGAAAGTCTCTAAGGCATCTGTAACCTTAGGATCTGACCACTTAGTATTTCCAGTCCAAAGTCCCTTATAACCTTCAGACCCAAGTTTTCCTACAAGCACTGTCTCAAATATATGAGCTGCTTCCCATCCTTCTTTAGTTCCTATAACAAAGGGTGTAATACCTTTTGCCTTAAGAGCATCTGCCACTTTAAAGAAATCATCAAAAGTCTTTGGTGGTGTAAGATTATTCTCTGCAAAAATCTTTTTGTTATACCAAAGTACATTTGCTCTGTGAATATTAACTGGTACAGACCAGTACTCTTTATTGTAAGTAACAATATCAAGAATTCCCTTAGGCATTACTTTGTCCCAACCTTCCTGCTTATATAAAGAGGTTAGTGATTCCATAAATCCTGTTTTTACCCATGTGTCAATCAACTCATGTCCAGCATGCACTTGGAAAGTATCAGGAGGATCTCCACCGAGCATTCTTGTCTTAAGAACTGCTTTTGCATTTGCTCCTGCTCCACCTGCTACAGTAGCATTAATAACTTCTACACCAGGATATTTCTTCTGATAGAGATCAAGAAGTGCTTGAAGTCCTTCTGCTTCACCACCTGCAGTCCACCAACTGAAAATTTCAACCTTTCCCTTTTGTTGAGCCAAAGAAGAGAAAGTTAAAAGAAGTACTAAAACTAAACTTAAAGCTAAAATTCTACGCTTCATAAGCAAAACCTCCCCTTAGAAGTTTTTTAAGATGGAAAACCCCAATCCCCAAAAACTTTTTTATCACCCCCTTTTTAATCAAAGCTTTTAGCTTTGATTAAACGGTAGAAAGCACAGGACCTTCAAAAATATCCCAGAAAGCCCAGATCCCTGCACCTACAAGTTCTGCTGGATAATCTAAGAAAGACGTAAGTTCCATCCTTACTTTACCTGTATCTTGAGTTATACTTCTTTTACTAATTATTTTTAAAAGTTCTTCTTTTATTTCTTTCCATATATCCTTAGTACCAGAGTGAATAAGAGGTCCACCTAAGATTATTACATCAGGGCTAAGTCCATTTACTATATTTATTATCCCAATACTAATATTCTCTATAAACTCTTTAAGAGCCTTTTCATCAGAAGGAGTATATGCCCTCTCTTCCAAATTAAATCCTGCCATCTTTGCAAGGTCACTTCCTAAAGAAGCATATCTTTCCCAGCATCCTAAATTACCACATTTACATCTAATTCCATCTTTGCTTATTATCATATGGCCAAACTCACCAGCAGTATTAGCTTTACCTCTATATAGTTTACCATCTAATATAAGTCCAGTTCCTACCCCTTCACCAATAAATATATAAACTATATTTGCATCATTATATTCTATCCTTGTGCCAAGCATTCCTTCGGCAACTACTGCCATATTAGCTTCATTATCCATCTTAACAGGAATACTCTTACCAAAATTTTCCCCCATAGCTTCCGATATCATATCCCCCAAAGGAACATTTTTCCAATTAAGGTTTGGAGCAGTAACCACATTTTTAAAAGTATTATCCACAATTCCTGGAATACCTATGCCCATAGCATGCGTCTTTTCTAAACCTTCAGAGAAAATTTCCTTTGTATATCCAATAAGTTTTTCTAAGAATTCCTTAGGATCTTTAGGAGTATTAAAAATCCTTAATTCCTTAATCTTCATAGAGAAATCAATTTTTGCAATAATGGTATGTGTAACCCCTACTTTTACTGCAATAGCATTTTTATAATCAGGATTTAAACCTAATAAAATTGGTTTTCTGCCAATTTTTTTTGTCTTGTAGGGCTCAATCTCAATAATCATTCCTTCAGAAATTAAACTGCTAGCAAGCCTTGTTACGGTACTTTTGCTTAAATTAAATTTACGTGCAAGCTCAGTACGGGAAATATTCCTGAATCGCAAAAAACCATTAAGAATTATAGTCTTATTTATTTCCCTTTGCTGATTTGCTCTTCCACCTCTTCCCGTCTTTATAAATACCAATTTTAATCTCCCCTCAGATAATAATTTCTTTTTGAAAAAAAGTTTTCACTCTAATTAAACATTTAATGCTACCTTTTGTCAAGAGGAATTTTAAGATAGAATTAAAGATATAAATAGAATTCCATAAAATTTAGGAGGTCATTATGTCAAAATGGATGAAAAGATTATTCTCCGCTCAAAATTCTCCAACTTCTGGCAGTTTTATAGTAAAAGTAAAGTGTAAAAGATGTGGGGAAGTCATAGAAGTGAGAATAAAACCAAAAGAAGAGGCAAATCCTGAGTTTGGAGATATGGACCAGATTACAAAATACGAGATGCAAAAAGAGATATTAGGGAAAAATTGTCCAAATCTTATAACACTTCATCTTGAATTTTCCCCCTCTTGGAGTATAATCTCTCAAAATATTGAGAATGGAGAAATTATAGAAATAAAATAATAAAAATATTAGAAGGGAGGAAATAGTTATGAAATATAGAAATTTAGGCAAGGCAGGTGTTAAACTAAGTACTATTGGACTTGGAGCCTGGCTAACTTTTGGGGAAACGGTAGATTTTGAAGTTACTAAACAATGTATATATACCGCTATAGAAAATGGGGTAAATTTCTTAGACCTTGCAGATGCCTATGCTAAGGGAGAAGCAGAAAGAGTAGTAGGAAAGGTTATAAAAGATTTTCGTAGACAAGACCTTGTCATCTCCAGTAAATTATATTGGCCTATGAGTGATAATGTAAACGACAGAGGACTCTCCAGAAAACATATTATGGAATCAGTAGAAGGATCTCTGAAACGTCTTGGGACAGATTACCTTGATATTTATTTCTGCCATCGTTTTGATCCTGAAACTCCCATAGATGAAGTAGTAAGAGCCATGGAAGATTTGGTACATCAAGGAAAGATTCTATATTGGGGCACCAGCGTTTGGACTGCGGCTCAAATAGAAAGTGCTATAGGTACAGCTATCAAATATAATGCCTATCCTCCACAAGTAGAACAGCCAAGGTATAATATGCTTGATAGACATATTGAGCCTGAAATTATTCCCACTTGTGCAAAACATGGAATAGGAATCACAGTATTCTCTCCCCTTGCACAAGGAATCCTTACAGGGAAATATAATAATGGTATCCCAGAAGGAAGCAGAGCTACCTGGAGCGATTGGTTAAAGAATGAGCTTACCGAAGACAACATAGAGAAGGTAAGAAAATTAACTGAGCTTGCAAAAGAGCTTGAACTTACCATGTCCCAACTTGCCCTTGCATGGATTTTACGGAGACCTGAGATTACTTCTGCAATTGCAGGAGCCAGTAAACCAGAACAATTAAAAGAAAACTTAAAGGCTGGAGATATAACATTAACTCAAGATGTATTAGATGAGATTGAAAATATATTAATGAATGCTCCAAAATAAATTATGAATATAAAAGTAAGCTTTGATTTACTAACATTAGAAGTATTTTATCAGGAAATATATAAGTCTCTAATAGATTCCATCGTAGAAAAAATCTATCAGATAGGAAATACAGAGGTATTTATTAATTTATATTCTCCAAGCTTAGGGAGAATAAATCTGATATTTTCGGTACATCCTCAGTTATACAGAATACAGTTAACAAAGAAGGATTTTCCATATCCTATTAAGCCCCCCTCCTTCGCTATGCTTCTTAGAAAATACTTGGAGGGGGCACGCCTTCTTGATATGAATCTTATACCTCAAGAAAGAATTGTAGAATTTAGATGGAAAAGAACTCTTGATGAAGATAAAAAACTTGTCTTAGAACTTATGGGGAAATATAGTAATCTAATTCTCTTAAATGAAAATAATATCATAATAGATGCTATAAAACATGTTACCAGTGAGATAAGTAGATTTAGAGAAATTCTACCAGGAATACCATATATCTACCCTCCTAAGACCCAGAAATTTTCACTAATAGATCTTAAAGATGAAAATTTAGAGGAAATTTTTAAAAAGGCTATCCCTTTAAAGGATCTACTCCTAAGAGAAATATCTCATATGAATCCACAAATAGTTAAAGAGATATTAGGAGAACTTTCTAATAAAACCCCATCTATGTTAAGAGAAGATGAAAGATCAATCTTAAAAGAGAGAATTTTTTTGTATAAGGAAAAGGTTATTAAAAAAGATTTTAAGTTTATAGTTTACATCATCAATAATGAGCCTATAGCTTATTCTCTTTTCCCCTTAAAAGAGTATGAGCATCTTGAGAAAAGAGAATTTGATAAGTTACATAAAGCAATAGACTTTATATATTCTTATGCCTTTGGAAAAATCTTATTTGATCAGGAGAAAAAGAAGCTTTCAGACGTTGTAAAAAATAACATCAAAAAAGTGGAAGATAAAATAAGAGAGTTTGAAACACAAATAAAGGAAGGAGAAGAAGCTGAAATCTTTAGAATAAAAGGAGAGGCTCTTCTTCTAAATCAGAAGAAGGTAAGAAAAGGTATTGAAGAAGTTATACTTCCAAACCCTTATAACCAAGAGGAATTTTTAGAAATAGCATTAGATCCCTCTCTTTCATCTATAGAAAATGCCCAAAAATATTTCAAAAAGTATAAAAAATTAAAGAAGGGGATCTCAATTTTAAAAGATCAGAAGGAAAGATTAGAGGAAGAATTATATTATCTACATTCTCTGGATTACTCCCTTGAGAATGCAGACTCTCTTTTAGGGTTAAAAGAAATAGGTGAAGAGTTAGAAAAGGAAGGTTATATAAGAGAAAAGAAGGAAAAAGAAAAAAGAAAGGAGAAAAAGTCAGAACCACATAAATTCTTAAGTTCTGATGGTTTTGAAATTTATGTAGGCAAAAATAATAGACAAAACGAATATATAACTTTCCATTTGGCAAATCCTGAGGATATATGGCTACATGCCCGAGGAACTCCAGGCGCTCATACTATAATAAAAACAGGTGAAAAAGAGCCTCCAGAAAGCACTATATTGGAGGCAGCAACTCTTGCAGGATACTTTAGTAAGGGAAGAGACTCTACCTATGTGTCTGTGGATTATACCAAAAGAAAGTATGTGCAAAAACCAAAGGGAGCAAAACCTGGATTTGTAATATATAGGAATGAAAAAACAATTTTCGTAAAACCTGAAGAAGCATTAAAACTCTTTTCTGAGAGTATCAAGGATTCTTTGAAAATCCTCAGGTAAAGGAGCAGTAAACTTCATAATAGTCTCTTTTCGTGGATGAATAAAAGATATCTCTTTTGCATGCAAAAGCTGACCTTTGATACCAAACTTTTTATCAATCCTACCATAAAGTTCATCTCCCACTATAGGGAATCCCATATGGGATAGATGTACCCTTACTTGATGAGTCCTTCCTGTTTCAAGACTTGCAGAAACTAAAGTGTATCCTTTAAACCTCTCTAAAACCTCAAAATTTGTAATTGCTATCTTACCTGTAGAGACCACTGCCATCTTTTTTCTATGTACAGGATGTCTACCTATAGAAAGTTCTACCCTCTTTTTATCCCAAGGAATCTCTCCTTCACATAAAGCCCAGTATACCCTTTTTAATGTTCTTTGCTTCAATTGTTCTGATAAATGTTGATGAGCATAATCGTTTTTTGCCACTACTAAAAGACCAGTGGTATCTTTATCCAATCTATGAACAATGCCAGGTCTTATAGCCCCACCTATACCAGAAAGATCTTTAACCTTGTATAATAGAGCATTAACCAAAGTGCCTTGAAAATGCCCTACAGCAGGATGTACCACCATACCACGAGGCTTATTCACTACTAAAAGATCTTCATCCTCATAAACAATCTCCAGAGGTAAATCTTCAGAGATGATCTCAGTATTTTCTGGAGGGGGAATAACCACTTCTATGTTATCGCCAAGCTTTATTTTATAGCTTGTTTTTATTTTTTCTCCATTTACTTTAACATGTCCTTCATCTATAAGTTTCTGAATTTGAGATCGGGAAAGAAAAAGCTTTTCAGAAAGATATTTATCAACTCTTTCTTTCACATCTCCTTCTACCTGAAGTATGTACTTTTCCATTTAATAAATTCTTTGCTTCAGCTTCTCTATATTGCGTATTATTATATGATTTCTTTCCATAGATATGATTTTATCTTCTTCAAAGGATTTTAGAACTCTTATAGCTGTCTCTCTGGAAACTCCGATCAGATTCCCAAGTTCCTGCCTCGTAAAATCTAAATCTATCAAAACACCTTCATCAATCTTTTTCCCTTTCTCTAACGCTATATCCAAAAGGACATGAGCAATTCTTCCTGAGGCGTCAAAAAACATTAATGTTTCAATCTGTTTATTTGTTTTTCTAAGTCTCAAAGAGAGAGTCTTCAAAATCTTAAGAGCAATCTCAGGACGTTTATAAAGCAGGCTCAAAAAGTCATCTCTTCTAATGACAATAACAGAAGTATCTTCAAGAGCTACCACAGAAGCAGATCTTGGTTCTTCATCTAAGAGAGACATCTCCCCAAAAAATTCTGTAGGATATAAGATAGAAAGAATCCCTTCTTTTCCCTCCTCAGTTTCCAAAATTATTTTTACTTTTCCAGAACCAATAAGGAAGAAAAAATTACCTACCTCATCTTTTTGAAAGATGACAGACCCCTTAGGATAATTCTTTACTTGAGCAATACTTGCAAGTTTCTCTAAATCTTCTTCTGAAAGTTCTGAAAATAGAGGGACATTTTTCAGAAACTTTTTTATTTCCATTTTTTCTCCTCTTTTCAAAACTTATCTTATATAAAATTATACCTTAAATAAGATATTTACTGCAAAAATTTTTTTAATTGTAAGTAGATATTATATCTGGTAAAATTACCTTGTCTAATTCCTTTAGAAATTTTTGGGTATTTGGAGAAAAAATTTATGGATGATGCAAAAAATATCTGGGAAGAAGCCCTTTCTTATTTATCCTTAGAAATAAGCAGACCTGGTTTTGAAACATGGATAAAAACCCTCAAGCCCCTAAGTATAGAAGAGGGGAAGTTCATTCTTCAAACCCAAAGCAAATTTTCAAAGGAATGGCTTGAAGAATACTACATCTCTCTCATTGAGGAGATTATCAAAAAAATTACCCAAAAAGATTTTAAGGTAGAAATCTTAGCTGACGAAAAGGAAGAGGCAATTTCTCAAGAGGAGAAAATAGAATTTCTTTCAAATTCCTATAGTAATTTAAATCTTAAATATACTTTTGATACTTTTGTGGTTGGAGATAGCAATAGATTTGCTCATGCAGCTGCTTTAGCAGTAAGTCAAAATCCTGCAAAAGCTTACAACCCTCTCCTTATATATGGAGGAGTAGGGCTTGGCAAAACCCATTTGATACACGCTATAGGTCATTCTATACAAGAAAAATTTCCTAAAGCAAAAGTTGTATATGCATCTATGGAAAAATTCACCGTAGAGCTTATTGATGCCATAAAAGAAGATGGGATGACAAAATTCAGAGATAGATACAGAAATATAGATGTACTTCTCATAGACGACATCCAATTTTTAGCAGGAAAAGAAAGGACTCAAGAGGAATTCTTCTATACTTTTAATACTCTTTATGAGGCTGGAAAACAGATTGTACTCACCAGTGATAGGGTACCAAAGGAAATTCCAACCTTAGAAGACCGATTAAGATCAAGATTTGAATGGGGACTCATTGCAGATATTCAACCACCAGATTTAGAGACACGTATAGCTATATTAAAGAAGAAAGCAGAGGCAGAAAGAGTTAAAGTACCTGATGAAGTAATAGAGTTTATTGCATCTCAGATACAATCTAATATCCGTGAATTAGAAGGAGCACTAATAAGAACTGTAGCCTTTGCTTCTCTAAACAATATGCCTATAAATTTAGAGCTTGCTAAAACTGTACTTAAGGATATTGTACAGCCTGTAGTAAAAACCATAGATATACAAAATATAATCCAAGCAGTAGCAGAATACTTTCATATCACTGTAGATCAGTTGAAAGGAAAGGGAAGATCCCAGGGGATAGCTTTACCAAGGCAAATTGCCATGTATTTAGCAAGAACTCTCACTGATCTTTCCTTACCTAAGATTGGAGAGGAATTTGGCGGGAAAGATCATACCACAGTTCTACATGCCTATGAAAAGATACAAGAACTTTATCAGTCTGATCTTGCTATTAAAAAAGCTATCCAAGATATCCAGAATAAACTAAGAAATAGTAGCTAATTTTACTTCTTCCTAAGATATTTAAATATTTCTGAATCTGGCGTAATTATGAGTACATTTCCAGGAAGTGCCTTTTTATATAAATCTAAACTTCTTAAAAACTGGTAAAACTCAGGATCAGAAGAAAGAGCAGACTGGAGAATACTTCCTGCTTCTGCTTCTCCACTTCCCTTAAGCTCTTGAGCTTTTCTATACGCTTCAGCTAAAATAAGTGTCCTTTTCTTCTCTGCTCCTGATCTTATTCTTTGAGCCTCTCTTTGTCCTTCCGCTCTGTAGAGTGAGGCTTGTCTTTGCCTTTCTGCAGTCATAGAATCATAAATTTTTTTCAAATTCTCGTCAGGAACCGAGACTCTTTTCATCCTTACTGTAAGTATCTCTATACCAAGCTCATTTGTCTTTTCCTGTGAAGCCTTTGTCACCTCTTCAAAAACCATTTCTCTCTTACCAGAGACAATATCATCAAAATCATATTGTCCTACAACTCTTCTCATTTCACTATAAATGAGATCATCAAGTCTTGTCTGAGCTCCAAACTCATCTCTTACAGTCCTGAGAAATAAAATAGGATCGGTTATCTTAAAGAGTGCAAAAGAATCAAGCACCATAGACTTTTTATCCTTAGTTACCACCAGCGTAGGCTCCGACTCATATTCTAAGATTCTCTTTTCAAAAGATACTACTTCTTGGAAAAAAGGCTCTTTAAAATATAATCCTGGATCTTTTATAACCCTGACAGGCTTCCCAAATTCTAAAACTATTGCTTGTTTTGTCACATCTACAACAAAGGCTGAAAG
>ERZ795045.4131-NODE-4131-length-12005-cov-6.461004_pt1 | contig 12005 bp, 9 predicted proteins | sample MGYA00375129_ERZ795045 | MGnify/ENA primary metagenome ERZ795045 (study PRJEB30174, sample SAMN05720166) | activated sludge metagenome | isolation source: anaerobic digester from wastewater treatment plant | place: Japan | collected 2015-05-15 ... | reverse complement strand
CAATTAACATGGGATCCAACTACTGGTACTGTTCTTAATACATGGGACAAAGATGTTATATTAGTAGCAAGAAGTAAATATAGAATTGCAAATGGATGCAGCGATATTAATATATCTGCAACATGTGACCCTGAAGTAAGATTTGCATTTAACTTTGATTCTGAGCAAAATATAATTCATTTTGAAAATAGACATAATGATCTATTAAGCAATTGTTGGTGCTATAAAGATAATTGGTACAAGAAATCTTTGCCATACATATATGATATATTCTCTATTGCATATTTAGATCCATATCCACGAGAGCTAATACCTTCAGATGTATTAGATATGTCTGAGTTTATGACAAGTTCAGATATTGCAAATATACATAGTTTTCCTTATAATGTTGGGTGGATAGTACCAATTGTATATATACCAAAAGGAAAGAGTTTTACTAGTATATCATTTAGTGCAAAGACAAAGAATATGGTATATCCATATGTCACCAATATACCATATGCTTTAGATGTTGTAACTAGTATACCACAATAATTATATAATAGTTTAAAGGAGGATTTACATTGGATAAAAGTTTTAAGATTTATGACACCATCAAATATAAAGACAAATATGCTTTTGAGGGTAAAATTAAAGTATATAAGAATGGACAAGTTGTAGTTGATAAGAACAACAAGATTGTATTGGTTGGTAGAAACTATATCATGCAAAGATTATTTAATCAAGCATATGCTCCAGCTAATGATAAAGTAGAATGGATACCCAGATGGTTCTCTATAGGTAGTGGTGGAGCAGCCCCAGATACTCCATTTCAACCAATATGGCCAACTGATGAAGATACTGAACTTTTTAATCTAATACCATTTAATGATGTTGGAGGACCATTGTATACTCTTGATAAAACCAAAAAGTTAGTAGACTCATTAACTTATACTGCATATTTGACTGCTAAATTTACTATGACTGTTGATTATGAAGATGCTGTTGATTCATATATAAATGAAGTTGGATTATATGCGTCTCCATCTGAAAATCAAGATGAAACCAATTTTGTAATGTTATCTCATGCAACATTTCCTTCCATACCTAAATCAAGTATGGATAAAATAAGTATTGAATGGTTCTTTGTGTTTTAATAGAGGAGGTAAATTATAATGCCTTATGTGCTTACAACTGAATGGGATGCTATACAAGAAAGAAACATAGATCCATTTTCACCAGTATTCTCTGATAATCATAATAAATTATTAAAGATACTTGGAAAGTCAAACATGTATATTGATGGGCTTGATCATACTTTTATTCATGATGCAGCACAACAAAGGATTGTTATGCAATTTACTAAAGGCATTGTGGTTATGAACTATGTTTGTATTGAGTTTAAACAACCATCTACTATTATAGTATTAGATCCTGCTGCTGGTTCTATTAGTCAGAAAGAATATTATATTGTTGTAGAGTATGAATATAGAAAAATACAACCACTTGCAGTTGCCTCAATTAAGACTATTCCAATAGAAGCATTTAATGATACCAAACATTTAAAACTATATTATCTCAAAACTGGAACGTGGTCATCCTTACCAAGTGAATCTGTATTTAATGCATGGATTGCTAATGAAAACAATTTCAAAGATTTAAGAGCAAGCCCAACATATTTGCCAAATTGGCTTTCAGGAAGCTTTATGCCAATAAGTGGTGGAGTTATTAATGAAGATACAATAATATATGTTGTTACACCAACAGAGCCAAATCAAGCAGCTAATAAAGCATATGTAGATGATCGTATTGCTAATCATGATTCAGAACATGATGATAGATTTGTAAAACTTGCTGGAAGCACAATGACTGGTATTTTGACATTAAGTGCGCATCCAGCATTAACACCAAGGGATCCAATGGGTAGTAAACAAGCTGCAACTAAAGGTTATGTTGATCAGATCGCTCAAGATGTTGATAATAAATTTAATGATTATGTTCCTCGTCTTGGAACTACAATGTTGGGACATTTGACATTATATTCTGATCCAATTGATCCTCTTCATGCAGCATCTAAAAGATATGTTGATAATAGTAATACTGGTTTGCAGACATATTGTAACAATACTTTTGTCAAAAAAGCTGGAGATACAATGACTGGCTTTTTAACATTACATGCTAATCCCACATCTAATTTACATGCAGTTACTAAACAATATGTAGACACCAACTTTGTTACTTCAACAGATGCTTCAAACACATATGTCAAAAAAGCTGGAGATACAATGACTGGTACATTAAAGATAGCTGGTACAACAAAAGCAGAAGGCTATCTTTATGCTGGGTCTACAGCCCCAACATCAACATATAGATTGAATCTGGATGGTTATTTTTATGCAACCAGAGTATATAATGCTGTATATAATGACTTTGCAGATTGTCTATTGCCCAAACGTGGATTAACATATGAAATAGCTAAAAACAAAATAGTATCAATAGTTGATAATGATACTGTTGATTTGGCAGATAAAGGATCCACATCAGTCATTGGTGTGGTATCAGATTCTTATGCATATCTTGCTGGTGGTAGTGAAGAAGAAATCAAGAATAATAAGAAACTTCCAATCTGTTCTGCTGGATATGTATGGGTAGATGTAGTTAATATTGATGATGCACAAGTTGGTGGATATGTTGTTCCAGATTTTGAAGGATATGGAAAGGCTATTAGAAAGCATGAACGTAAATTATATGCAGATTATATAATAGGTAGAATAATCAATATTAATAGAGATGCACATCAGGTTAGAATATTATTTATACCAAGATAAGAGTGATTCATAAATGTGGACATCTCCTGATATAAGAGAACATGTTAAGGAAGAAAGTGATTTTAGAGTTGGTAAAGTTATAGATACATTGACAATAGAAGCTACAGGTAAAACTGTGGAAGATTATAAATATGTATATGTTGGAGATTATATGATATATATAAATGTGCCAGATGTATCTATCTCTTTACTATTAGATAAGATAAATCAAATTGTTGAAACCACCAAAGAATATGATTTAACATCAGATATGGATTATAAATCACCTATAGTTGCATATGAAGAATATAATAACACTACGTTCTTTTTATTGATTTTGCTATTGAATAAGATTGCTACTAATGCTAACTTTAGATCAGAATATTATCCAAAGATTAAGATGTTAACAGATGAACAGATCAAAGATATATTAATATCTGGAAAAATCATAAATTCCTATACTGCCAAAGAGATTACTTCTCCTGAAGAGTTTATAGAGATATACAATGAATATATTAAGAATGCTAATGATCCAGAAACTGCAGTAGATGATTGGCTCAATATCAAGATTCCTAACTTTGACTTTACCAATATCCAAGATACACCAGAGTTTAAGAAACTTGAGGAAGAGATTGGTCATGACAAACTCATTAACTATATCTATATATTAAGCAAATATATTAAAGCATAATTCCAGAGGAGATAATCATGTTTATAAGTTTAACAAATACAGCAACTGATTTGTTTAATATAACAGTGCCAATATTAAAATATCCACCAGAGAAGAGAATTAATCTGGAAGAATTGCATAGACCATTTGAAAGAATAGATAGAATTGAAAACATATTGGCAAGCAATATGTCTTCAACATATGTTGATTATCTTAAACAGATAACATTGAACAATATATCTATGGGTGTATTTCCCAATGAGATTAACTTGTTACCAGCTATTATATATGTAACAGATAATGTTAATAAAGGTATTATATTAAATATTGATGTATGCTCTGCTTACTTGGATATGGCAAAGAATAGAATTATGGTTAAAGATTTTAACAATCTTACTGCCAGCATACTATTTGGATTAAGTAAATTGATATTGTATGATGCAAATAATGAATCAATATTAAATTCATTATATTTTGCAATGAGTGCTTTCTGTTATTCTCTTTTAATGAGATGCTATATGAGAGACTTTGATATGATGAGGAAAACTGACCAAGAGTTGGGAACTGTATTTTATCTTATAGCTAGATTAGTTTGTAAGTATTATTTTAATTTTCAAGGTAATGAAAGAGCAATTGCTTTTGGTGCTTTAAGAAGATTCTTCTCCAAAGAAGAGGATTCAAAGATAAAATTTAATATAGATACAGATAAACTTCCAACAGATAATGTTACTTCATGGAATGATATATTCAGAATATTGTCTGAATATAATATCATGCCAGGTATTACTGTAGATGACTTTAGAAATAGAATAACACGTCAGTTTGGTGCAACATGCACAATATGTTCTGCATCTGGTTATGAATTAGCAGCAATGATGAATACTGTTAATATAAAATCTGATATCTTTTTTAATAGAGTGGAAACAATCAATCCAAGTGCTATTAAAGTAGCTAAGAATGCAATATCAACACATTTAAAAGATATATTGCAAACATCAAATAAAGAAGCTGATGTAATTGCCTAGTGAAGATATAAAGCAAATAGCGTTTGATATAAAAGCAGAATTTAAATTTACAAAGACCACTATTACTTTACAAGAAGAGATACTTGATGTTGCTTTTATCATGCAAAATCAAAAGTTAGTGCCACGTATGCATATGAGGTTTAGAATTGATAATAGATATAGAAACATGTTGCTTATGCCATATAGTGTTCATATAGTTGTGATTGAAAAGAATATGGGAGAATCAGATAGGACATTGATTGATTCAGAATGGCTAAGTTATGGACAAGCAATAATAGATATTCACAGAGAAGCTAACATATCAAGTAGACCAGATATAATAAATGTTTCTCATGAATATGTTGCTAAAGATGCATATACTGGTGTTAATACTGTAGTTGGTGGTATATATGATAATGCTAAAGTTATAGATGTAATAAATAGTTTATGGGCACAGACAAATCATGGAAGATTGAAATTAGATGTTTCTAAGTTAGACAATCAGGAAAAGTATGAGCAGATATGGATTCCCAATAATAAATTTTTCATTAATCTATCATATATATCACAGCATTATGGTATGTTCAATATTCCTCCAGTTATTTATACTAATCTGCATGATAATACTGCTTATATTAAATCATTAAATGAAGCAACATCAGATAAAGCATTAGAACTATATGGAGATCTTCCAGTAGATGAACAAGAAAAGATTAGAATTGATGATGGTCAATACTTCATGCCTAATTTACCACAAATGTCCAATTCATTTAATAACATTGCAGCATTGTTACCAAAGAAGATAACATTATGTAAGAAAAGTGATAGTAAATTATATAATAAAAGTGAAATAGATGTGATAAATCTAATAAGATCTATTAGATTTATAGATAGTGTAGATACATTTGCTAACTATCTGGATACAACTATTCAACCAAATACTAAAATATATTTAGATCAACCAAATGAATATTCATTAAGAGAGAGCATAGCATCTATTATATTAAACACAGTAAAACCAATATCTGTCAGAATACCTCAACCATTTAGATTTACTCATTGGTATATAGGAAGAAAAGTAATGCTTAAGTATAAGCATGTAAATTATAAGATGGGCACTGAAATAACATTTATTGTATCAGGTATACAATTTAGAATTAAAAGAACCAAAGTTAAAAGAGCACAAGGATTTATAGATGTTATGTTGAATGCTGTTTCAACTCATGATGCATATGTTGGATAGGGGAGAATATAAATGGCTAATTTTATTGAAGATTATCCAATAGAAGAAGAAGTAGAAAGGTATTATAAATATCTAAATGAAGAAGAAAGTCAACTATTCCTCTCAAGATTAATTAACTTTAATAAAGATAAGTTAACTGATCCATTTTACTCTAGATTCTTTGCAGCTATTAAACGTGGATCAGACAATGGAGATATCTTTTTAATAATATGTACATCCAACAAGTTTAGAAGCATACTCAAAAACATGATTGGTATACCACTAATACCATTCAGTGGATTTAAGGCTATAAGAGATATATTAGTTTCTCTATTAGAAGAATCTATAGCATTAAGCTTTGGTGGTATATATGATAGTGATATTAACAAAATGTTCATAATATTAAAAAACCCTGCAGCTAAAGACTTCTCTAAACTTAAACTGGATATCATGTATAAATTATCTGATTTTACTCAAGGTTATCTTTTGTTACATGAAATGTGCCATTACTTCTCAGCAAATAATCATAATGATTATATCAATTTATTTAGAGCAAAATACCTTGAACCATATTATGACACAATATTCAGTGAATTTGCAAGAGTATTCTTGAAGAAAAGATTAGCACAAGATGTTGTTGTTCAATTAAGAAACATATTTCTAGATGTCTTTGAGAATACATATGTGGATAGAACAATCTATAGATTTACAGAAGAAGAGTTTAATAAAATGCTTGATGTGTGCAATTCTAAAATGAATGATATTCACGATGACTTTGGTGATTTGTGGAGATTCTTGGTAATAATACTTAATACTGATCAAACTGATTATAAGATATTACATTATGCAGAACATGCCAGATCTATTTTAAGAAATGCATATAAACAAAATGGATGGAACATATCAAACAAAGTATATCATTTTCAAGAATTGATTCATCCAAGTGAGATAATAGCTGTAGCATCTATAGATCAATATAGAAGTTCTGAATATTTACAAATGTTAACTAAGATATTCAGTTAAGAAGGAGAATCAATATTGAAAGCTGAAGAGCAAGCAAAAGAATTCTTTAAATGTTTATATGATATTACATACTTCTTTAAAAACTATGTGTTGATACCAGTGCCTGGATTGGGTACTTTAGTTAATTTGGATCTATATCCAAGTCAATTAAAGTATGTTGAGGCATTAAAGGAGATATGGACTAAAAAGAATAAAGATGGTGTTCTTTTGCTTGCATCAAGACAATGTGGCAAGACAGTTATGAACGAAGCAGTCATTGCATATCTTATGATATTTAATGATAATTATGATGTTCTATTTATGACAAGAGATTTGAAACAAGGTAGAGAGACAGTACAAGAAGTTAAAGATATAATTAACAGATTGCCAGATTGGATGAGACCATCATATGTAATCAATAAAGCAGAAGAGTTTAAATTATCTAATGGATCATCTTTAATATTGCAAGCAAGTAATAAAACCAGAGATACTAACTCATCTAAAGGTAGAGGTTTAAGACCTACATTTATATGGATAGATGAGGCTGCATTTATACATCTTGAAGATCATTTAAAAGCAATATTGAATACTGCTGGTTATACATTCAAAATTGCCAGAGAGAATAACATTCCATATGGTGTAGTATTATCAACCACTCCAAATGGTAGAACTGGCAAAGGTGAAAGATTTTATAAAATGTGGATGGAAAGTATAACTGATCCAGATAGATCAGCATATATACCAGTTAAGATACATTGGTCTGAAATACCAGTATATGATGATAAGTGGTATGAGAAACAGAAAGCATTAAACAATTATGATGAAAAGTCAATGAACCAGGAATATGAATTATTATTCTTGGGTAGTTCAGATTCTATATTTCCTGATGATACTATTAAAAGATTGCAAGATGAATCACTAGCATCAATACCAATATCAGAAACCACATTGCCAGATGGATACATATATTGGTTTGAGGAAGTTGATAATGATAAGAGATATGTTGTTGGTATAGATACAGCCACTTCAAGTGGTACAGATTATTCAGCTATAGAAGTTATCAATTATGATACTGGTGAACAAGTAGCAGAAGGAATGTTCAAATGTTCAGTTATCAAATTCTGTGGGCAATATATACCAACAATTATAGATAGACTTAAAAACAAATTGTTGGTAATAGAATCAAATTCAGTTGGTAATCAAACTATAGAGATGCTAAGATTGAAATATAATCATTATATAATAAAAGATGAATTAAGCAAGAATAAAGATAAGTATGGTATAACCATGTCTCCTGTTACAAGACCTTTATTGATTGAGCAGATATATGAATTATTTACTAAAAATGATAATCTTGTAAAATCCAAGAAGCTAAGATTGCAAGCCACATCACTTATTAGAAAGTCATCTGGAAGGATTGAAGGAGAACCCAATGATGACTTAGTGTTTGCTATTGGTCTGTGTTTCTTGGCAACCAACCACATGAACTTGACAAAATATTTTGATATGATAGAATTTGAGGAGAGTGGAGTAGACATATTCAATACCATAAATGTAGCAGGTACTGATGTGGTACCAGTTGATAATAACTTTTTTGTTTTAGCTGATACTAACTCTGAATTAGCTCAGTCTATTGCTGAGTATAAGTTATTAAAATGTATTAAGAACAAATCTATAGATGAGGAAGAAGAAGATATAACAAAATACATAGTTTAGGATTGGAGATGATCATCATTTGAAGAATATGTATCAATTTCTAAGAGATATATGTGGCATGAAATATATCATATGTGATAGAACAATTCCATATGATATTAAGACACATTATAACTGGATAGTCTCAAATGATTATCTCCAGTATATATTCAATACCTATATTGATATAGTTAATAACTTTTGGAAAGAATTAAATACTTATCCAAATCAGCCTAAAAGTAAAAGCAGTGATGATCTCATTGTCAAATATATATATCCCAAACAAGAACTATATTTGACAAACATAATTAAAATTGATCTTCAAAAAGCATTCTTAACATATTCAGAGAAGATTATGAATGATAATGCTCTAGAATTGTATTCTAAAACATGTTCAGCATTGGCATCCAATTCACAACTTCCTGCAAGTGCAAATAAGTTTCTATATAATTACTTTCTTACCAATATAATTGTTCATTGCATGGGACTGGATGCATTATATAAATTGAGATATATGGTATATGATGATGTATTATATGTTGCTGAACATATAGGTGAGATCATTAAAAGTGAAATTGATGGTGCTTATATCAAACCATATAATATCAAAGCAATAGATGATGTATATAACATATATGGCCAGATATCCATAACTAAGTATAAATGGATATTATTTAAGCAAAGATATACAATTGGGCTAAAGGATAATAATAAGATAACACTCAAAGGATTTGATTCATCAACACCCAATATATATTACAATCTAATAACCAAACTATGTCTTACTGATTCTGCACAAGATATGGATTATATTATTGATTCTTTCTTATTCAATAATAAAGATTCTGTATTAGATTTTGCATACAAGTCTCCAAATGGATCTTCAATAAGATTAAAACTACAGAATATGAATGCTACAATAAATAGCAAAGATATTGATATGAGTACCATTAATGATCTGCATGATAGGATAGATCATGAACATTATATAAAAGATATATATCCAGTTTTATCATCCATATTTAGCAACATATCCATCTAATTATAAAAAGGAGAGATACCAATTGACACCAGAGACATTCAAGAACTTTGTGCTCAAATTGGAGAATAATAAACTAATAGAATCCCCTCTAAGCACAGTTATAATTGGCCAGATGGAATCTGGTGGTATTTCTCCAAGAAGTAATAGAGCACCAAATGGAGTTATATATGATTGGCGTAACAACAAGATATATTATGATGAATCTTTCATAACTACTGCTATAGATAACATATCAACAGATATTAAGAATTATCTTTCCAAGAAAATACTTAGAAAAGATGAAAAGTCTTTGCTTCAGAGAATGTTGAAAGAACATATTGGTAAATTCTTTGCTACTATATTATATAATGGTATACATGCATATAATGCCAATCAACGTGGTGCTCTTATTACTTATGAGTCTAATGATACATTTTATAGAACATTCTTTAATAGATTATTATTTGATTATACCAAATCAAGCACAATATCCAGATTAGTAGTTTCATTATGGTATAGAAGATATCTCAATATCATACTTGAACATTTTGAGATACCAATGTTGCAAGGTATAACTAGAATTAATAATAATACAATAGGTAGAGTCAATTATCTATTTACAGAGATATATAAAGATACTTTGGAATATTTGAACCAATATGATATAGATCAACCAACATTAGATATATACAGAGATTGGTTTGGTTTGTTTATTAAAGAGTTTGTAATATGTGCCAAGAATCAAAATCATAGATTAACTACATTCAATCAAGACTTTCTTGATCAATATAATTTCAAAGTATTAACATATAAATCATTAGATGATGCATATAGAAGTATAAGTATAGTTAATGTTTTGGAAAGTAGGTATCCTGTGCCCATATTTAGAGAATTGTTTGTAACCAGTGAACCAATGGCTCAATACATCTATGCATTATCTTTGAATAATAAACTGAATGTGGATACAAACATTCAAAATATATGTGCACGTGGGATATCCTTTTTGACATAACATTCTTTAATTATATTTGGAACTAATATCAAAACAAAATTTTATTAGGGAGGTAATAAGGAATGGCAACAAATATCTTTCCAGGTGTTTATACCACAATTGTTGATGAATCTTTTACTATGCAACCACTTCCAGGAACTATTGGGTTTATTTGTTTGTTTTCAGAGAAAGGACCAGATAATGTACCAAGGATGACTACATCTGTACAGGATTTGATTAATACTTATGGTGTGGGTAATCCTGCAAAGTATGGTCAAGGTTGGTATATAGCCAAGCAATATCTCAGTATTCTTGGTAATCTATATGTATTAAGAGCATTACCTGATGATGCTGGATTTGCTAATTTAGGATTGAAATATGATATTGTATCTGGATCAGTTAAATCTGTTAGTTTTGAAGATGTTGCATCTGTAGCAGCAATTGGTACTCATATTACCAAAGGTGATGCAAGTGTTATATTTTATCCTGTTGGTAGGGGATCTTGGTATAATAATATAGCTGTTAAGTTAACTCCATCTTCAGAATATGCTGGTTTGTTTGATTGTTATAATATAGATATATATCAAAAAACTGTTGAAGATGAATATGTGATAGCTGAATCATTTTTAATATCTTTTGATAAAGATGCTGTTGATTATACAAATGAAAGTCTATTTGTAGAACATGTATTAGATAGATACTCTCAATTGCTTAGAGCAAAAGTTGCTGATAATATAGATCTTACTCAGGATTGGTCTACACCTTTTACAACTTATCTTAATTTGCAAAAAGGTGATGATGGTACTTTATTTAATGCTACAACAGGATTTCTTGATTGGACCAAAGGCACACCACTTTTAATAAAAGGTTATACTGGTGCACTTACCAATCCATTTAATGGTAACTTAAATGATGAAATAACTGATCCAGAATGTCTATTATTCTCTGTAGTATTTGATGCTGGATATCCATCAGAAGTTAAAGATGCAATAGTGGATCTCTGTGATATCAGAACAGATTGTTTTGCATTTCTTGACAATGGGGACAATCCATCACCAACTACTGCAATAACAGCCAGAACTACAGATCATAACTATAACAATTATAGGGCTGCTCTTTTTGAGATGTATACTAAAGTATATGATGCCTATACTGGTAAGTATTATTGGTTCTCTCCAATATATCATTTTGCAAAGGCATTTGCTAAAACAGATAGAGATTATGATTTGTGGTGGCCAACTGCTGGACTTACCAGAGGTGTAGTAGATGGAATAAAAGATATTAGATATAAACTGGTTGGTGGATATAAAGATCAGTTTAAATTGAATCAGCTTAATCCAATAATGAGATGGTCCAATGGTGGAGATTGTATATGGGGCAACTGGACAACTCAAAAGAGACCAAGTGCATTACAGAATATTCATGTAGTGTTAACATTACTATATATTAAAAGAGTACTTGAGTGGAATCTTAAGTATTACATTTTTGATCTCAATGATGAATATACTTGGGAACTGATTAAGGGTAATGTTAGTGCCTTCCTTGGTGAATTGAGATCTAAGAGAGCACTTGAGTGGTTCAAAGTTAAAGTATTTGCAGATGATTATGACAAGA
>ERZ795045.4128-NODE-4128-length-12008-cov-152.995566_pt1 | contig 12008 bp, 8 predicted proteins | sample MGYA00375129_ERZ795045 | MGnify/ENA primary metagenome ERZ795045 (study PRJEB30174, sample SAMN05720166) | activated sludge metagenome | isolation source: anaerobic digester from wastewater treatment plant | place: Japan | collected 2015-05-15 ... | reverse complement strand
GACTTACCTTGATGGAGGTTTTAAGTATGGTATATGTATCATCCTCCACATACAGAAGTGGGAGTCTTTTTGCAAGAAAATGATAAATAGTTCTACAAATGCTCAGTCAGACGTCCCTTGGAAAGAACAAGGGACGTCTCTTATTAACAAAAAAAGCTTAAACTACCCGCTCATATATTTAGCATTTACCATTTTGCAAGCAGAAAGGAGGGAGAAGCACATTCCTCTCCACCTTGCAGAAGATAGAGTCTCCTGTGCTCAACTTTGATGAAAATCGATGATAAAGTTAGAATTAGAGAGAAACCAGTTATATATGCCTGTATATACAGGTATATCCAGATTAAATCAAATTATGCGTGTTTGTTTATCGGAGTTAAAAAGGCTAAAATACGGTTGATAGTTGATTATGGTTAATACGGTTTGTGATGCATTTGGTTCGATGTGTAAGTATTTACATGGGTTTAGAAAACTTACAACATTACCTGGGGGTGAAACCATGAGAAGGTTCAAGCGTTGTGTTGTTCTAGCGGTGTTTTTGGGAATATTCACCGTGAGTTCTCTGTTTGCAGCAGTCGAAGTAACATTTTGGCACGGTCTTGCTCGAGATCCGGATAAGAGTAGTATAGACAAGATCATAGCAGATTTTGAGAAGGAGAACCCAAATATAAAGGTTAAACTTGTCATCGTTCCGGCAGCGGAAACAGATTCAACAAAGTTGCTAACGGCCGTTGCGGCTGGTACAGGTCCGGATCTTGTGTATATTGACAGATTCACAGTGCCACAAAGGGCTGCCTACGATGTTCTGGAACCTATGGATGAATATCTCAAGAAGAACGGCGTGGATATCAAAAAGCTTATGAGCGATTTTTACGACTTTGCTGTGCAAGAGTGTATGTTTAAGGGAAAGTATTATGCACTTCCTTTTGATACAGACGTACGAGTCATGCTTTACAACGTTGCAATGCTCAATTCAGTCGGATTGAAAGAACCTCCAAAAACTATTTATGACCTTATCAAGGTAGCAGATAAGCTGACAAAGGAAGGAAAGAAAGGTCAGTACGATACGGTTGGATTTATTCCTTGGTATGCTCAAGGCTGGCCATATACTTGGATATATGCATTTGAGGGGAATATCTTTGATGAGAAGACTGGAAAGTTTGTTTTTGCTACAGACCCAGGAGTTATAGAAGCTTACAAGTGGCAGAAAAGTTGGGCAGACCGATTTGGTTATGAGGCATTGAACGCATTTGGCTCAATGCAGATAGGAGATTTGAACCCATTCACAGCTGGTAAACTCGCCATGATAGTTGATGGAAGCTGGACGATATCAGGAATTAAGATGTTCGCACCAAAAGATTTCAAGTATGCTATTTCCGGTATTCCAACAAAATCCGGTAAGCCCGTTACTTGGGCAGGTGGATGGAGTTTGGCAATTCCTAAAGGTGCAAAACATCCAGTGGAAGCTGCAAAGCTGGCTATGTACATGGCAACAAAAGGGCAGATTCAATATGCAGTTGACACGTTGCACTTACCAACTTACAAGAAGGCAACGAATGATCTTTTGAAAGTAGATCCTTCACAAAAGGTTTTCGTAGACCTCCTAGAGAATGCTAAGTGCCGTCCTCCACTTCCTGTAGGTGCCCTGCTCTGGGATAAATTGAATGAAGCAAGAGACAATGTACTGACTGGTAAGAAGAGTGTGGAAAAGGCACTTATGGATGTTCAGATAGAGGTTCAAAGAGAATATGATAAGATAATGTCTTCTAAGTAATCGTCTTTGTAGTACGATATAGTACGATAGTCTTTTTGAGCTTTCATTTGATAGATGAAAAGGGGTGTTTACGATGGGAAAATTCCTTAGAAATGCTGTACTTATTCTTCTAGTTCTGAGTATCTTTACATTTGGCCAAGAAGGGATTCAGTTCAAGATACCGGAGTCTTCGTATTGGTATCCGAACGATCTGCTTGATTGGTCTCCAAGCGATGACCCCGATGCAGTGTATAACGTGTCTAAAATCCCGCTAAAGCCAAGGGTCGCAGGTCCAAAGATTTCTTCATATGCATCGCAGGATGCAAAGATCGTTGCACTTTCAATAATGAATTCTTCAACAAGTGGTATGCCGTCACAAGGTAGAAACGATTCTATGAAAACCTATCCATTCACATATTGGCAGTACATCGACTATTTAGTTGCATGGGCTGGTTCCGCTGGTGAAGGAATCATAGTTTCACCTGGCGCCGATACGATAGACGCAGCACATCGCAATGGTGTACCGGTGCTTGGTACTATATTCTTCCCGCCCAATGTTTATGGAGGAAGAAGGAACTGGGTTGATCAAGTAATTCAAGAAGAAAACGGAGTCTTTCCAGTAGCAGATAAACTGATAGAGGTAGCAAGATATTACGGGTTCGATGGTTGGTTTATTAACCAAGAAACAGAAGGTTGTGAAATGGAACATGCTATGCAGATGATAAAGTTCATAAAATACTTCAAGGAAAAGGCACCAGATTTGATTCTGTTCTGGTACGATGCGATGGATAATACTGGAGAAGTTGCATGGCATGGTGAATTGAACGATGCAAACGTTAGTTTCTTAGTAGATAACGGCAAAAAAGTCTCAGATTATATGTTCATCGATTTTGGCTGGATATCGTCGAAGATGCCAAATACGATAGAAGATTCTATCGCGAACGCAAAGAAGTATGGGATTTCTCAATATGATCTCTTCGCTGGAATCTTGCTCCAAGGCGATGGTTACAACACCCCGTATTTCAATTTACCAAAGCTTCAGGATAAAGATGGAAAATTGAAGCTTTCATTAGGTCTTTATTGCCCATGCTGGAGTTATTATTCTTCAAGAACATTCGATGAGTTCTGGAAAAAAGAGAATATACTGTGGCTTGGGAATCACGATACTTTGGTATACAATGAGAAAGATAATGCGAAAAACTGGCCGGGTTTTGCCAAGTTTGTTGTTGAGAAATCGCCTGTAACGTCGATACCATTCGTTACGAATTTCAATGTTGGACATGGTAAGTATTTCTTCATAGATGGCAAAAAGGTGAAACCTACGGAGTGGCATAACAGAAGTCTGCAAGACGTACTACCAACGTATAGATGGAAGGTTGAAGGCAAGGCACTAAATGTCGAAGTTGACTATGAAGATGCGTATTACGGTGGAACATCTCTGAAATTCTCTGGAAAAATGAGTAAGGGAGAGTTATCTGAGTATACCCTATTCTTTACCGACCTGTCTCTTACGTCTGATACGATGATCTCATATGCGACAAAACTGAACAGCGGAAAGATATCAGGATACATAACTGTTAAGTTCTTCGATGGAGAAGTATTCAAACTACCGTTGTCTTCTTTGAATACATGGCGCCGTTCAAATTATCCGATGTCAAAGTACTCGGGGAAGAAGGTTGAAAGCATAGGTTTGAGCATAAAGAGTTTGGATAATCAAAATGTATCCCTTAATTTGGGACAGATAGCCGTATATCGTGGAAACAGTGCCAGCTTATCAACTCCGGAGAGCGTATCAATTGATGATGTAAACTTTAGTGAGGGAATTTATGCACAGGTCAAACTCCATTGGAACCCTGTTAAGAACGCAAAACACTATGAAGTTTACCGAATACTCCCTAACAAATCTGAAGAGCTCGTTTGGGTTAGTACGAATAACTACACTTACATATATAACATGAAGAGGGCTGGGAAAGAAGACGAAACAATGCTCAAAATAGTTGCTGTCTCAGAGGATATGAAGAAGAGCAGACCAGCATATGTCTCACTAAAATGGCCACAATATCCAAAACCTAAGGCAGATTTCTCGGTAAATAACACGATAATAAAACCTGGTGATAGTGTCATCTTCGAATCACTTTGTTCAGAAACAACGGAGGAAATACTTTGGGAATTCCAGGGTGGAAGCCCATCACAGAGCACAGCGTCAAGGGTGGAAGTAAAATATGAAAAAGAAGGTGTCTATCCTGTCAAGTTAATGGCTAAGAACACTTCTGGTGAGGATGTTAAGTCATTTGATAGTATGATAGTGGTAACAAAGAATGCTGAAAAGATATCCAATTTAGCGTTAGGGAAAGACACTTACGCAAGTAGTTTTGTTCCAGCTGAAAAGCCATCTCTTGCAGTTGATGGAACCGTTGAAAACAACAGCAAATGGTGTGCAGTCGGTGATCTACCACATTGGTTGGTTATCGATCTTGGAAAAGAATGTTTCGTGAACAAGATCATCATCAAACATGCCGAAGCTGGTCATGAATCAGCAGATTGGAACACAAAGACTTATAAACTACAAGTGAGTCTTGATGGTGAAAGTTGGCAAGATGTCGTAGTTGTTCAGAATAACACGAAGGGTGTAACTGAGCATTCTTTCCCACCAGTCAAGGCAAGATATGTTAGATTCTTTATAGAAGCTCCAACGCAGGTTGGTGACAGAGCCGCAAGGATATACGAAGTAGAAGTATACGGACTCGATAGCTTCTAAACCTCTCTCTACGCTCTCCATTCCCCCGGGGCGTAGCCCCGGGACTTCTAGAATAGAGAACTGAAATTGATTTAATCGGATACCAAGAGCCGAGTGTAACTAACGTATCGAGTCGGTTGCTTAGAATGAGAGTAGTCAAAAACAAATGAGTCTGGGGTGTTAAATATGTCAAAAAAGAGTTCGAGAAATCTTGTATTAGGTCTTTTATTCATATCTCCTTGGTTAATCGGATTCGTTGTTTTCACTATCTATCCTGTAATTGCTTCTTTCTATTATTCTTTCACAGAGTTTTCAATTACAACCAAGCCGAAATTCATAGGCTTTGGAAACTTTTCGCGCATGTTATCAGATGAGTTGTTCTGGAAGAGTTTGACAAATACTCTAGTTTACGTTGTTGGGTTGGTGCCTTTGGGTTTGATCATTGCATTGGGAATATCCTTACTATTAAACTTGAGATATTTGAAGGGTGTCCCGTTTTTCAGAGCCGCGATCTATCTGCCGTCAATAGTTCCAGCATTTGCATTTTCTGCCGTGGTCACTCTGTTTTTTCATCCATATCTCGGATTTGTAAATACAATCCTTTCGTGGTTTGGTATCAATGGCCCGCTTTGGCTGAGCAGTGAGGCATGGGTAAAACCTACGATAATCATAGCTGCTCAATGGGGCGTAGGTGGTGCTATGCTTATTTTTTCAGCCGCTTTGAAAGATATTCCTGTAGAATTGTACGAGGCTGCACTTATAGACGGGGCTTCGAAATTCACGATGTTCCGGAAGATTACACTTCCATTGATTACTCCAACTATATTCTATTATTTGGTAACTTCAACTATAGGAAATATGCAGATCTTCGACTTACCTATGCTACTTACTGGAGGAGGACCTGCTAATGCATCTTTGTCTCTAGGTATATATATCTATAAGCACGCATTTACTTACACGAATATGGGATACGCATCTGCACTGGCTTGGATATTGTTTAGTTTCATCCTTATACTAACATTGCTCTACTTCGCGTTCTCTAAGAAATGGGTATTCTACCTTGGAAATGAATAGTATGAACGATAGAAATAATAGAAGAGGTGACAATACTGATGTATGGTAAAGCTGGATTGTTCACAAAACTTTTGGTTTATTTTTTGCTTTGTATAATAGCATTGATATATCTTATGCCCTTTTTCTGGATGTTTGGGACTTCTCTAAAAGCAGATACAGAACTCTTAGAGTTTCCACCAAAGTTCTTCCCTGCTAAACCTCACTTTAATAATTTTGCGAAGGCAATAAGCAAATTCCCGTTTTGGCGGTATTTTCTCAACACTGTTATCATTACTGTGGGTAATCTAATCGGTGTCGTCATATCAGCCCCACTTGTTGCCTATGGATTTTCGAAAGTAAACTGGAAAGGTAGAGATTTCTTATTCTTTGTTATGCTAAGCACGGTAATGATACCGGGCGCAGTTACTATGGTCCCAACATTCTTGATATTCAAAAACCTTGGATGGCTAGATACATTCTTGCCTTTGATAGTTCCATCATTTCTTGGTGGAGGTGCAATGAATGTCTTCTTGATTAAACAGTTCTTTTCAACAATTCCAAATGAAATGATAGAAGCTGCTAAAATCGACGGTGCAAATGAATGGACCATTTTTAGAAAGATTATGGTACCATTGTCTAAACCGGTTCTAGCACTTATATCGTTGTTCACATTCATAGGTAGCTGGAATAACTACACAGGACCTTTGATTTACATTACAAGTGAAGAGAAATATCCTCTTGCTTTGGGAATGCCTATGTTCATGAACAGGTATGGAACATACTGGAATCAAGCTATGGCGGCAGCTACGCTTACTTTCTTACCAACTTTGATCTTTTTCTTGTTTGCTCAAAAGTACCTTATTGAGGGAATAAAGTTATCTGGTATAAAAGGATAACTATGAGACAAGCATTGTAGTAGTTTTTCTGAAAGGAGCATAGACATGATACCAACTTATATTAAAGTACTAAAGTATCTTGAAGATCTGATCCTGTCTGGAAAATTGTCTGCAGGAGACAAACTACCGTCTGAAAATGAGCTTGCGAGGACGTTTAATACTACTAGAGTTACCGTCAGAAAAGCGTTGGACGAGCTTGAAACTAACGGCATAATTTCGAGAGTTCCGGGGATTGGGACATTTGTAACTGAGATCAATGCAATAGCTCATAAACGTGTTGGAGTAGTTATAAACAACAGACAGGTGATGTACGGGGCAGTAAAATTTCTCTCCTCTATAGGTGTCAAGATATTTGCATTTGAACAAGGGAAGAGCATTTCTGAAGAAGAGCAGATTCTGAATAATCTCATTTCTATAGGCATAGATGGGTTGCTAATGGAGCCCACACAAGATTCTATCAACAATCATTTTCTACGCAGCCTTGCACAGAACAATTTTCCAATAGTTTTCGTTGATAGGAGTATACCGATGCCTGTTAAAATACCTTCTGTACTTACAGACAATTACACAGGCGGAAAGATGATAGGGGAACATATGGTGAAAGTACATAATGTTGTAAATAAGGCTTTGTTTGTGACAAGTGAAGATATGAGTATATCCAGTGTATATGAAAGATACAACGGAATCTCTAAAGGATTGGGAAGGAAGCCAGAGGTTTTGAGAATTGATAGAATCGATGGTGACTTTGGGAAATTGCCTGAGTTGGTGAGGACAGAAGATGTGGAATGCGTGTTTTTCTGCAACGATATGCTCGCAGTAAGGGGTGCATTTTACTTGATCAAAAGTGGTGTCAGAATCCCCGAAGATGTACGCATCGTTGGATTTGACGATGAATTTGTTGCTAGGATGCTGGAACCAAAACTCACCACTGTTAAACAAGATTTACTCAAAATGGGTGAAATTGCGGCTTCTATGATGATTAGTATCCTAAAAGGAGAGAAGGTTACCAACGACATCTTCATAAATGCTGATTTGGTGGTTCGGAATTCTTGTGGTTGTGGTTTTGACAAATAACGCACTTCTTGAGGAGGATGTTTATGAACCGAAACAAGGATCAGGAAATCATACGTCTTTACAGATTGCTTGCGGAGTTCTTGCCATTTTCCATCGTGAAGAAGGAGGGGTTTGAAGGATGGGTATGTGACGGACGAAATATCAGTCTACCACATTCTTGGAATTATTCGGGAGAGCCTACCCGTTTTGAGAATGTATTCACACTTGAACGGTTGAGACCAAACGAAAGTTGCTACTTACGTGCTTGGTTTGGTGGAGAGAGTTTAGTGTTGGTAGATGGGAAGGCTTATGGTGAAGTTAATCAATACCACAAAGAAGTGAATTTGACCCCGTTTTGCGATGGAAAAGAGCACAAAATCGAAATAGAAACAGTAGCAAGAGGGTTATTTGGTTCAAGAGAAGAGAGCGTCTTCAAGTATTCACAGTTCGTGGTGTATGATACTGATATGATGCGAACCTTACATTTTGTTAAGAATGTCATCGAAGTTGCTAAAGAAACCAGCAACAGCGATCTTTCGAAAGCACTCATCGACGTTACTGATGATTTTTTAACAAGTGTGCGCATTCCGAGGTCCAGCAATGTTTACTTGAAAACAGTTAGCGAAAATCCTAGTATATTAGATCAGGTCATGTCGACATGGTCCCATCCTGAATTCCCAACAGATGAATGCGTGTACGATATACGTGTGAAGGAATTTCTAGTTAAAGGATTCGAAACATACAGAGAGAATGTTATGAACTTAAGTAGGCTCTTCCCAAAGATCGGAAAAATTTTTGTTGCAGGACACGCACACATCGACTATGCTTGGCTCTGGCCAATTAGTGAGACAAAGAGAAAGATCGTTAGGACATTTTCAAATGCAGTTCAGCTAGCTAAAAGGTATCCAGAGTTCATTTACATCCAGTCGTCTGCACAGATGTACGAAGATCTGAAAAGGTCTCACCCGGAGGTTTTTGAGGAGATCAAAGAGTTAGTGAAGAGTGGCCGATGGGAACCTGTTGGCGGTATGTGGGTTGAATCAGACTGTAATGTGCCAAGTACCGAATCGCTTATAAGACAGTTCTACTACGGACAGCAGTTCTTCCTCAAAGAATTCGGTGTAAAGAGTAAAGTAGCCTGGCTTCCTGACGTTTTTGGCTTTTCTTGGATACTGCCTCAGGTAATGAAGCAAGCAGGTGTCGATTATTTTGTTACAACTAAACTGAATTGGAATGAGTCGAATGATTTTCCATACGATATCTGTCGGTGGAGAGGTATAGATGGGTCGGAAGTGATTTACTACAATTTCAAGAATTTTGAGGACGGTTACAACGGCAGGGTCAGTGCAAGGTCTTTGATCAATACGTTCGAAAACTTTAGACAGAAGGATATAACCAATGAATTGTTCTTGTCTTTTGGCTATGGTGATGGTGGTGGTGGGCCAACGGAAGAGATGTGTGAGAATTACAGCCCGTTAAACGACATTCCAGGAGTTCCGTACGTTGAATACTCAACAGCTGAGAAGTTTGCTGAAAGCCTGGAGAAGACATTAGATGGTTCGAAGTTGCCGATATGGGATAGTGAACTATACTTGGAATTGCACAGAGGAACGTTTACGTCACAGAGTCGTACAAAAAAGCTTCACAGGATCGCTGAAAATGAACTAAGATCAACGGAAATTTTAAATGCTTTGTTTGGTGAAGTGTACCAAGAACAAATAGATGAACTTTGGAAGATAATGCTACGCAACGAGTTCCATGATATCCTGCCAGGTTCGTCAATCAAGGAAGTATATGACGATGCTGAAAGTGAATTGAGTCATGTAATCGAAGAATGTATCAGGATACAGAATGAGATAATGAAGGCAAAGACTGATGGTTCAACTAACTACATCAGTGTATTCAATCCTTCTTCTTACGAACAGCCAGTTCATTTCAGTCAGGAGGAACCTGCCAAGATATCCCATGATAGTCAGGAACTCTATTGTACAACTAGTTACGATGGGAACTACGTATGTTGTTTGCAACATTCTGATGCAAACATACCTGCACTTGGATTTGAGACTTTCAAAATTTCGAAGGTTCAAGACGAAGAACTGAAAAAACAAGAGGATAGAACTTCACAACAAGTAACAGGTAAATACTTTATGGAGAATAGTAAAATAAAGGTTGTAATCAACGAGAATGGTTCCATAAATATCTACAACAAGGAACTCAAAAAATGGGCTTTCAAAGATGCTGGAAATCTTTTGAACTTGTATGAAGATGTACCCGCTTATTGGGAGAATTGGGACATAGATGTGCGGAGCAAGAATTCCGGGATTAGGTTGGAAGCAGCAAGGATCGAACTACTGGAGAAGAATGACTTAAGAGAAGTTGTTCGTGCACTATATGTGTTTGAATCAAGTACTGTTGAGCAGTTCTATATATTGGCGAGTTTTAGTGATGAACTGAAAATCCACACGAAGGTGGATTGGCACCACAGAAGGATGCTACTTAAGGTGTCTTTCCCAACAACAGTCTTGAGTAGGTATGCAAAATACGACATCGATGGTGGATACATCGAAAGGCCAACACATAACAACACGAATTTCGAACAGGCACGTTTCGAGGTCCTTGCACATAGTTGGGTAGATCTCTCACAGTATGATTACGGCGTTTGTGTGATGAATAACGGAAAGTACGGTCATAAAGTGAATGACTCAACGATTGAGATGACACTGCTGAAGGCAGGTATCTATCCAGACTTCTATGCAGATGAAGGCTATCATGAGTTTTCCTATTCGATTCACATGCACCCATCTTGTGATGTAAAGGAGTTCTACAGACGTTCGGAAAGGTTGAATAGGCCTGTAAAAGTTTTCAGTGGAAGACTAAGAGAACCTTTGACGGATATAAAGGTACTGAGTGATAATTTTAGAATTCTTTCGCTGAGAACTGTCAATGGTAAGTTGTATCTCAGGATCTTGGAAAGTGTTGGTAGCTCGGGGACTTCAGGAGTTAGAATTGAGATACCAGGCAAAGAAGTAAAGGAAGTTAATCTTGTAGATGTGCTAGAAAACAGGATTCAAAAACTTGATTTTAGTAACGGCTATGTCACTTTCGAATTTGCACCATTCAAATTCTATACGTTCGAGATCCAATTTTGATTTGAAATGATAGACCGGGAGAAATCATCTCCCGGTATTTTTGACTATATAACCTATGCCAAATCGAATATGGTTAATCAGAACATCGAACTTAACTCTGCATATATCTCGTCTGTAATCTTATTTTTTACTTCTACTGCCTTGAGGTTTTCTGCAAGCTGATCCAAAGAACTAATGCCAAGTATGACGCTACTGACGTTTTTGTTCTTCAAACACCATGCAAGTGCAAGTTGCGACATAGTTGCCTCCAAGCTTGTGGCAATTTCTCTTATTCGTTTGAGTTTGTTCACAGTCTCGCCTTCGAATACTCCTTTTTCTTCCATCGACTTTTTGAGCCATGGCCATCTATCTAATCGCGAACCTTCTGGAATACCATCGAGATATTTGCCACTCAAGACACCGGATGCCAAAGGACTGAAGATAGTCAGTCCCATCCCATACTTTTCGTAAATTGGAGCGTACTCCTCTTCTACACGTTTCTTGACGATCAAGTTATACTGTGGTTGTTCGACTATCGGAGGCATGCAATTCAGCTCTTTCGCAACGATGTGCGCTTGTTCTATCTGCACTGCACTCCACTCACTCGTTCCCCAGTAGAGTGCCTGTCCGTTGCGTAGAATCTGATCCATTGCCCACACGATTTCTTCCATGGGGACTTGTGGATCGGGTCTGTGGCAATAAACTATGTCCACATAGTCTAACTGCAGCCGTTTAAGTGAATTTCTGATCCCCTCAAGTAGGTGTTTTCTAGAAAGTCCTTGATCATTTGGACCACTTCCACCCCAGAAGATCTTGGTTGATACAACGAGATCTTCCCTGCGATATTCCTTTAGCACTTTACCAAGGATCGATTCTGCAATTCCATCTGCGTATCCCTCTGCCGTATCGATGAAATTGACACCTCTTTCAACACCGTATCTTATGATTTTTCTCGTTCCTTCATAGTCGAGCTGATTCCCAAGTGTTAGCCAAGAGCCAATCGAAAGTTCACTGATCTTCAATCCCCACTTACCAACTTTACGGTATTCCATAATCTCACCTCCTGCTTTCTTTATGTACCAGTATGCACTATCTGCAGCAATGTTGTAATCCTTACCACACTCAGTTATTGGTTCGTACTACGAATAATTATATCATAAAATAAGGGAGATGCAATCGCATCTCCCAAGAAGAGTGAAGAACATACCTCACTTGATAATTTATCATTTTCCTGAAAGAAGACTCCCACTTCTGTATGTGGGGAATGATACATATACCACATTAAAACCTCCATCAAGGTAAGTCAGGCCGAAGCCTGTAGGTCCACATCGCCAATGTTATAGCAGGTTTAATGGTAATAGCACTTCTCCTACCCCTCAGAGCATGGGACT
>ERZ795045.4118-NODE-4118-length-12040-cov-4.575803_pt1 | contig 12040 bp, 14 predicted proteins | sample MGYA00375129_ERZ795045 | MGnify/ENA primary metagenome ERZ795045 (study PRJEB30174, sample SAMN05720166) | activated sludge metagenome | isolation source: anaerobic digester from wastewater treatment plant | place: Japan | collected 2015-05-15 ... | reverse complement strand
AGGGCGTCAGCCACGGCCACTTCGACCTGGCCATCTCGTGCAAGATCGCCAACAGCGGCAAGCGCGAGCTGCTCGTCAAGGCCGGCAAGAATCACCGATTTCTCATCCCCGAGAGCGAATTGCAGCAGTCCGCGTAGTTTTATGAGGACCTCCGCCAACGGGGGCCTCGAACCACCTACTCGATAGATCGCTCACCATCGGCGCCCATGCCGAGGTGGAGGGTCAAAGCGGATGACGCGAGGGCGTTGTCCGGCAGGATCTCCACTTTTCGGATGAGCGAGTCCCGGCACGAGTTCCTCGACGAGACCAGGCGCTTCTGGCAGAAGCGGACGGACCGGCCGTTGTCTCTGGAAGACGCCCGGCAGATCGCCGCGAACGTGGCCGGCGTGTTTCAGGTTCTGGCGCAGTGGGCCGAGGCCGAGGACCGCCGTCATCCGAATCCCCCACAGGAGGCGGCGGGCCGATGACGTCCAACCTCGTTCTTCGTGAAGTTCCGTGCGACGCCATCCGGGTGGTGGGCCGTCACCGTCGCGACATGGGTGAACTGGAGGTGCTCGCCGCCAGCATCGCGACCGTGGGCCTGCTCCACCCGCCGGTAATCACCAAGGACGGCGTACTCGTCTGCGGTGAACGGCGCCTGCTGGCGATGCGCGACATCCTCGGCTGGAAGACGATCCCGGTGATCGTGCTCGAGGTGTCGAGCCTTGTCGAGGGGGAGTACGCGGAGAACGAGATCCGGAAAGATTTCACGCCTTCCGAGCGCGTGGCCATCGGCAAAGCTATTGAAGCGGAGATAGGCAAGCGTCAAGGGCAGAGAACGGATCTCGGACTTCCGGAAAATCTTCCGGAAGTTCAGCCCGGAGCCGAGACTCGCGAACTGGCAGCCGAGAAGGCCGGCTTCGGCAACGCGAGGACCTATCAGCAGGCCAAGAAGGTCACCGAGACCGGGGCGCCCGAACTGGTCGCGGCGATGGACGCGGGCAAAATCTCGATTGACGCCGCCGCCATCATCGCCCAGGCTCCGCCCGACGCCCAGCGCGAGATCGCACAGATGCCCGCCGCGGTGCGCCGCCAGATCGTTCGCCAGCTGCGCGAGGCCACCGAACTCCCTTCCACCGCCGAAGCGCGGCGCATCGCGCGCGAGACGGGCATGCTTGTGGCGGACCGGACCGGAAGGTACCGCTCGGGCCTCTCGGACGAGGAACGTAAGGCGCTCAAGGAAGATCTTGACTCGATCTGGGCGGTGACGCGCGCCGTCCTGGCTCTGGCCGAGACGCCTCTCGATCCGGTCGAGCTGGCATCGCGGCTTGAGTACTGGCACTGCCCGGGCATCCGGGCCAAATCGCCGGTGGCCCTCGACTGGCTCCACCGCTTTGAGGAGGCAATCCGTGACAAGACCCAGATTTCATGACTCGGAGCTGTCACGCCGGATCGACGAGGTGATCCTGGCGCACCTGGAGACCCGCGAGCCCACGGCTGACGAGGTCAGCGCGGAGGTGCTGGAGCGCTACGGTGATCTGGTCGACGAGTACGGCCGCGAACTGGCCGTGGCGCAGGTGCGGTCCATCGTCAGCGACCGCATGAAGAAGACGCTGGCGACGCGGAAAGGGCGCGCGCTGCAACTGCGGCTGGACATGCGCTTCGGAGGTCTGGAGCCCGTGTCGGCGCTCACCTTCCGCGATGACACCGGAGTCATCCGCTACGTGGCCACGGCGCGGGCGACCGAGGAACATCACCGGCGCTACATGGCGTTGCTCAAGGAGCAGATTGAAGCCGACACGGCGCGCCTCAAGGTGGCTGAGTGGTTCTACGCTTGGCTCGAACCGGTCTTCGCCACGCATCCGGGCATCACCACCGCCGAGGCGATCGCATTGCTCGCGCCGGAAGGTCAGGCGGCATAAGGAGCCTTCCCGTGACAGACGCTTCCTTCGCTGACGTGGACGCCGGCCGCATTTTGTTGCGGGCGCCGTTCTCGACCTTGCTCCTGTGCAAACAGATCCCCGGCGCCTCTTGGGACAAGCTGCGGCGGGTGTGGACTTACCCGGCAACGCCGCATCATGCGCGCCTGATCCGGTCTTTCATTCCGCAGCTTCAAGCCAGCGAAAAGTTTCTTGAACTGCTCGCCGCCAAGGCCTCCGAGCCAAAGCCATCGACGCGGGCGCTCAAGCCGGGACCGGCAGTCGAACTTCCCGCCGGACTCAAGACGACGCCGTGGCGGCACCAGATCGAGGCGTTCCGGTTCGCCATGGAACGCCTGCTGCGCGGCACGGGCGCGGCCCTGCTGGCGCTAGAGATGGGCGTCGGCAAGACGCTCGTCGCGTTGATGGTGCTGGCTGCGATGGCCGCCCGGCGCATCCTCATCTGTTGTCCGCTGCGCGTCGTGCCGGTTTGGCGGCAGCAGATCGAACGGCACCTGGACCTCCCGCTGATCGTCGTCACCTTGGACGACAGCGCCGGTAGCGTCACCAACAAGAAGAAGCTCGCTGAAGAAAAGCTCCGGCTCGGCGAAGCGACCGGGAGGCCGCTCGCGGTCATCATCAACTACGACTCGGTCTGGCGCGCGCCCTTTGCGGATTGGGCCGAGAAGCAGCCGTGGGACCTGATCATCGCCGATGAGTCGCACCGCCTGAAGGCGCCCGGCGGCAAGGCGAGCCTCGCCTTCAAACGGCTACGCTCTCACGCCCGGGCGCGCCTGGCGCTCACCGGCACGCCGCTGCCTCATTCGCCGCTCGATGCCTATGCGCAGTTCCGCTTCCTCGATCCCTCCATCTTCGGGCCGTCCTTCGCGGCCTTTCGTCAGAAGTACGCCGTGATGGGCGGCTTCCAGAAGAAGCAGGTCACCGGCTTCCAGCACCTCGACGAACTCGAGGCGCTCATGAAGACCATCACGTTCCGCGTCTCCAAGGACGTCCTGGACCTGCCGCCCGAGACCCACGTCACCTACGAATGCGATCTGTCGCCCGAAGCCCTGCGCGTCTACCGCGATCTTGAGGAAGACTTCGTCGCCGAGGTCCGTGAGGCCCGCGTCACCGCCGCCAACGCCATGGTGAAGCTGCTGCGATTGCAGCAGGTGGCCGGCGGTTGGGTCAAGACCGACGACGGCCAGTATCATCGCGTCGATTCGGCGAAGCAGAACTTACTGGCCGATACGCTCGAGGACATCGGCCACAACGAACCCGTCGTTGTCTTCTGCCGGTTTCATGCCGACCTCGATGCCGTCCATGAAGCCGCAAAATCCGCGGGCTTCGGGAGTCTTGAGCTCTCCGGCCGCCGTGACGAACTCGCGCGCTGGCAGGACGGCAAAGCCCAGGTGCTGGCGGTGCAAATCAGCGCCGGCGGAGTGGGCGTGGATCTCACCCGCGCCCGCTACTCGATTCTGTACTCACTCTCGTTCTCGCTCGGCGAATACGACCAATGCCTGGCCCGGACGCACAGGCCCGGTCAGTTGCGCCCAGTCCTGCATATTCATCTCGTCGCCAAGCACACCGTGGATGAACGTATCCAGCACGCCCTGGATCGCCGGGCCGAAGTCGTGGGCTCAATCCTCCAGGAGATCGGCGCATGATCGACCTCGGCTACTTGTTCATGCGCATAGAAATCTCCCCAGCCGGGTGTTGGCTGTGGACGAGAGGGCTGACGAAGGCCGGATACGGCCAAGTCCGGATCAACCAGAAACAGTACTTGGTTCATCGTTTGGTGTATCAGGCGGTGCGTGGACCAATTCCGCCGGGATTCGAACTGGACCACCTCTGTCGCAGGCGGCAGTGCTGCAATCCAATGCACCTCGACGTGGTGACCCACCGGGAGAACGTACTCCGAGGTTTGTCACGACCGGCCATACAGGCGCGCAAGACTCACTGCCTGGCGGGGCACCCGTTTACCGAGGAAAACACGATTCACATTCAAGGCGGTCGCCGCTGCCGTGAGTGCGTGAACGAACGCAACCGCCGCTACTGGAGCCAGCGGTACGGCAAGCGCGGTAATGCGCAGACCAGAAAGACTCATTGCCCCTATGGGCACCCGTACGACGACAACAACACGTACCGCCACGACGGCCGCCGTCACTGCAAGGCCTGCATGCGCGAGCGTGCGGCCAAGCGGAGAAAGGCCAGAGTGGCAGGCAAACCCTAACCGGAGAAAGGACGCCCGCTCATGAACATGGAGCAGTTGAAGGAGTTCGTCGCTCTCGAGACGCGCAAGCGCGAACTCGACTCGGAACTCAAATCGATCGCCGCGCGGATTGACGACCTGGAGCAGGCCCTGGTGCCGCAGTTTCTGGCCGATGGCGTGGCCTCGATGAAGGTCGATGGCCGCACGGTCTACATCGCCCAGGACATTCACGCCAGCCCGGTCAACGACCGCGCCGAAGTCATCGCCGCGCTCAAGCGGTCCGAGCTCGGCCAGTACGTCTCGGAGAACTACAACACCCAATCGTTGCGGGCGTTCGTGCGCGAGGTGGCCGAAGAGGCCCGCCTGCGTTGCCAGCAGCAGAACCGGCTCTTTACGGAAGAGGAAGTCCGCACGGCGCTGCCCCAGCCGCTCTCGGACGCCCTCAGAGTTTCGTTCGTTCATTCCCTGCGTAGCAGGAAAGCCTGACAAGGAGAAAGCACAGTATGTCCACTGAACTCGTTCAAATCCAGACGCCCCGCGCACTCTCGGCGCTCGAAAGCAGCCTGGACTCAATCAATGAGGCCATCGCCACCAATATCTCGGGCGGCGGCATCTCGGACTTCGATCTGCCCCGAGTGAAGATCTCAGGCGGCGCGAGCCCGCGCTGGATCGTCCCCACGCTCGAGGGCGAAGAGACGCTGGCGCGCCTCGATGGCGTCATCGTCTACGCCCGCGACACGCGGGTCTATTACAAGGTCGCCTTCGGCAAGTCGAGCGGCAAGCAGCCGCCGGATTGCTCATCGGCCGACGGCATCACGGGCAAGGGCAAGCCTGGCGGCGATTGCTCGCGGTGCCCGCTGGCCGAATATGGCAGCGCCGAGGAAGGCTCGGGGCAGGCCTGCAAGCAGGTGAAGCAGCTCTTCATTCTGCGCGGCGATCTGCTCCTGCCGGAGGTCGTCTCGCTCCCTCCGACCAGCCTCAAGGGCGCGCGGCAGTTCTTCCTGAAGCTGACCACGCAGGGCATCCCGTACTACCAGGCCGTCGTCGGCATGGAACTTGAGAAGGCGCAGAACGCCGCAGGCATCCAGTACGGCAAGGCGCAGCTCAAGTTCGTGCGGAAGCTCACGGCGGAAGAGGCCACCCGCGCGCAGCAGTACCACCAGCTCTGCCGCACGCTTGCCGAGCGCGTGCCCACGGGCCTTGACCCAGAAGTCCGCGATCAGAGCGGCGAGCAGGTGCCGTTTTAGCCGGGGGGCGCCATGTTGATCGCGACATTGCTTCTCATCGCCCTCGCGCTCTGGCTCGTGCACTGGGTGACGAACCCGGAACGGCGTTCTCTCACCCTCACGGCGGCCCGCCTGCTCCGGCGCGCGGGCCGCTGGCTCTGGGCCGCGGGCGAAGGACTCGAGCACGGCTTCCTGCATAGCCAGCAGGTGAAGCGGCAGATCTCACTCGATCTGGAGGCGCGGCCATGAAGAACGCGGATGTGGTCAGCCTGCCCATCGCCCAAATCCGGCTTGACGGCGGCACGCAGCCACGTACGGCGCTCGACTTTGCGGCCATCGACGATTATGCCGAGGCGATGGCCGCGGGCGGGAAGTTCCCACCGGTGGTTGTCTTCCATGACGGTGAGCACTACTGGCTCGCCGACGGCTTCCACCGGTTGAAAGCCGCCTTCGCTGCGGGCTTCGACGCGATCGATTGCGAACTGCGCCAGGGCACGCTCGAAGACGCGCAGTGGTACAGCTTCAGCGCCAACAAGACCAACGGGCTGAGGCGCACAAACGAGGACAAGCAGCGGGCGGTGAAGTCTGCCCTGCTGCACGCCCGTGCAGCCAGCATGAGCAACTACGCCATTGCCCGGCACGTCGGCGTCGATGAAGCCACGGTGCGGAACTGGCGTAGCAAGCTCGCCGCATCTACGGAAATTCCGCAGATAGACACCCGCACGGTTTCGCGCCACGGCACGACCTATCAACAGCGGACCACACAAATCGGCCGGCGCCGGGTCGCGAAGATCTCCACTCCGGACGGGGAGCCGGCCGAGTTGGCGCAGGTCCCGCCATACCTGGACAACCTGCTCCGCGCCGCCGCCGCGCTTGCAGATTGCGAAGTCGGCCCCGCCGGCTTCGCGCGTGAAATCCTTGCCCGGCCTGACCGGGCCCAGATCCTTGCCCAGATGGAGAAAGCTCATGAGTTCCTTGCCTTCTGCCTCGCTGAAATCAGGCGTTCGCACGCCGCCGCTTGCGACGCCTTCGCCCCGCCGCATGCGGATGATGGTGACGCCAGAGCTCGCCAAACAGTGGCTTGAATCAAACACCCACAACCGTCCCTTAAGCGATGAGCTGGTCATCGCCTACATGGTCGACATGCTCGACGGGCGCTGGCAGTACAACGGCGATGCGATCCGCTTTGACCACACGGGCCGCCTGATCGACGGCCAGCACCGGCTGCATGCTTGCACCGAGGCAGGAGTTCCGTTTGAAACCGACGTGGTTACGGGGCTCGCGCCCGAGGCCATCCGCACGATCGATATCGGGCGGGTGCGCACCGCGGGCCACATCGCGCATCTCGAAGGAGTCGAGAACGCCAGCGTCGCCTGCTCCATCGCGGGCCTCGCCGTGCTGCACCGGAAGCACGGCATCGAGCGCATGAACGACCCGCGCTACAAGCCCACCAAGACGGAGATCGTCGAAGCGGCGCGGACCCTCGCCGGGCTCGATGCCGCCATCGTGCGCGCCCGGGCGCTTGGTTACAAGATCGCGCCGCCGCGCGTCGTTGGCTTCTGCTTCTGGGCCTTCGCGGAACTGGACCGCAAGCTGGCTGACCGCTTCTTTGACGAGCTGGCTCACGGGTTGAACCTGAGCCAGGACAACCCGGTCTACCACTTACGCGAGCGGTTGCTTTCAAACCGGCGGTCCAAGGCCAAGCTGCCGCAGCTCGAGCTGGTGGCGCTGTTCTTTAAAGCCTGGCTCGCCTATCGCGAGGGTCGCTCCATCCGGCGCCTGTTCTGGAAGACCGACGGGCCCTCGCCCGAGAAGTTCCCCTCGCTCACGGAGGCTGGCCGATGAGGGCGCGTGGAACTCGGCGCAGGAAGCCGGCGGTGCGCGAGTCGGCGCTGGTGAGCGCGATCGTCGATGTGCTACGAGCGGCGCCCGGGTTGGTCGTCCGGAAGCGGCACGGCACGGCATGGGGTGTGGCGGGCGATCCCGACCTGACGGGCTGCTACTGCGGCCGTCACTTCGAACTCGAGGTGAAGACCCCGGCGGGTGTGCTAACGCGTCTCCAGGAAGCGCGGCTCGCCGAATGGTCGCGGGCTGGAGCGATCACAGCGGTGGTGCGCAGCGTGGACGAGGCGCTTGCGGCGCTTGGAATCGAGGAGGGCAAGTAAGGATGGCAGCGCCCGCTTACAGCCTCGCCGCCTGGCGCAAGTACCGGGGGGATCAAGAGCAGCCGAAACGGGAGACGCCCGCCGGGCTGACGCTCGCCGACATCCCCGCCGACGCCGCGATGGATGACGGAATCGTGATCGGTTTCTGGAACGGCGAGCGCTTCGTTTCGTGGAAGAATTGGCTTGCCAAGGCTCCGATCCTCAGAGCCGAATCCGCGCCGGCCTTGCCTGAAGACGCACGCCTGGTGACCGCCGTGTGCGGCAACACGCGCGTCTGGCTCGTCCGCGACGGCGATCGCTGGCTGATGTACGCGGGCTCGCGCCATTCGCGGCGCAGAGACTTCGCCTCACCCTATCTGGCGCACGCCGTACGCACGGCCGAGGCTTGGTACGGGCCAGCCGTTGGCGGCTGGCAAGTGGAGCATGGACGATGACGCCGCACGAATTTCTCGATCAACTGTGGGCAGAGAAACCCTCCGATCTCTTCATCCTCATCTGGACGCTTCAGGACAAACGTTCGCGGTGGTTCCGGAACATCGAGGAGTCGGCCGCAGCCGTGGCCGAGACACCGCAGGATGTCTACGTCGGTGTCGGACTGTCGCCCCGAGACTACGGCCCGTCGCGCCGCTGCCCATCGGAGGAGATCGCCTGCATCGCCGGAGTCTGGGCGGACTTCGATCTCCAGTCGGAGGCTCACAAGAAGGCACTGCCCGCCGCGATTCCGGACGCGCTCTCGGTCATCCCCGCGGGAATGCCGCCCACGATCGTCGTCGCGACAGGTAATGGCGCCCATGCGTGGTGGCTGTTCAAAGAGCCGTGGGTCTTTGAGAACGACCAAGAGCGTCAGGACGCCGCGCGTCTGATCGCGCGCTGGCATACTCTGCTCCGGCTCAACGCAGCCGCGCGTGGCTGGGCCTTCGACCGCCTTTCCGACCTCGCCCGTGTGCTCCGCATCCCAGGCACGATCAACGGTAAAGACCCTGCCAACCCAAAACAGGTGACCGTCGACCGCTTCACGGGCCAGCGCTACAACTTCTGCGATTTCGAGGAAGTCCTCGATATGACCGCCATTCCAGATCCAGAGGCAGAGGAACGGGCTGCGCGGGAATGGGCGGAGCGCTTCAAGAACAAGCCGCTGGTGATCGACCTTACCGCCCGCATCCCGCAAGAAATGCTAGACGGCTGGATGGCGCAGGACATAAGATTTCGAAACACCTGGCTTCGGCAGAGACACGATCTCAAAGACCAGAGCCAGAGCGGCTACGACCTGGCGCTTGCCGACTTTGGCATGGAGGCGGGACTGACCGAACAGCAGATCGTGGATCTGATCGTCCACCACCGCAACCTTTACGCGCAGAAGCAGCGCACCCGCATCGATTACTTCCAGAGAACTATCGCCAAGGCGCATCGGCACGGCCTTACGATCGATCCTCCGCAGGCTGTTCCGGACGCGCCAGAGGATCGCCCTAACGACGGCAGATCCCTGCCCGGCCCAGAACTCAACAAGGCCCTTCTCTGCGAACAGATCTCGCGCGTACTCGGTGTCCGCGTCGTGCGCCTGGTGAAGATCACGGGCAAGGAGCCGGCCTATCACATGGAACTCGAAGACGCCAAGATCGAGTTCCCGCACGTCGGCAAGCTCATCTCGCAGGAGGCCGTGCGCGTCGCCATTGCGGCGGCTGTGGGAAAACTCATCCCAAGAATCAAGCCTAAGCACTGGGAGCAGCTTGCTCAAGTTATGCTCGACGCCTGCATCGTCGAGCAGGGCAGCCTCGAGACAGAGTGGGAAGGCGCCGCCCGCACCTACGTCGCCCAGTATCTCGCCGAGACTGGCTTCATCGAGTCCATCGATGGTCAGACGGTTCAGAACCAGAGGAAACCCATGGTGATCGACGGCCGGATTGCTATCAACGCCAGCGACCTCCAGATCTACGTCAACAAGACGACGTTCCAAAACCTGTCAGTCAAGGCCATCGCTTCGATGCTGGCGGTCATGGGCGGCAAACAGATGCGCGTGCGCGGCCAACGATTTCGCGAGCAAAGCCGGTGGCTGCTGCCGATCGAGCAGTTTGACCCTTCCGAATACTCAGCGCGCGGTCAGGAGGAAACCCATGCGGGCGAATGACGCGGCGACGGGCGCCATTGAGGGTATTGGCGAGCGAGATCACTCCGTCACCGCCGAGTATCGCATCTTCGGCCCTCCGGGCGCAGGCAAGACGACGAACCTTACGCGGCAGATCCGGCGCGCTGTGGAGCGCTTCGGCCCGGACTCGGTGCTCATCACGAGCTTCTCGCGCGCGGCCGCGGCGGAGCTGGCCGGCCGGGATCTTCCCGTCGACCCGGATCGCGTCGGAACATTGCACTCGCATTGCTATCACGCTCTTGGCGGGCCGCGGATCGCCGAGGCGAACGTCGAGGATTGGAACAAAGAGAATCCGCACCTTCAAATCACGGCCGTGAAGAAGCAAGGCAGGCTCGACGGGGAGGAGTCCCTGGAGGAAGACGACGGGGGGACCGGGAAAGACGGTGACCTGCTTTTGCAGCAGTTGAATCGATGGCGCGGGTGGATGCTGCCGCGCGAGGCGTGGCCGGCGACAGTCCGCGAGTTTGCGGCCCGGTGGCAGGCATACAAGCAGTCGCTTGGCTTGCTGGACTTCGCCGATCTAATCGACGCTTGCCTCCAGGACGTGCCGGTGGCGCCCAAATCCCCGGCGGTCATCTTTACCGACGAGGCGCAGGACCTCAACCGGATGCAGCTCTCGCTCATCCGGAAGTGGGGCGAGCGCGCCAACTACTTCATCGTGGCCGGTGACGACGATCAGACTGTGTTCTCGTTCACCGGCGCGACGCCGGACGCGATGCTCGACCCGGACATTCCCAGTGACCACAAGATCATCCTCAAGCAGTCCTACCGTGTCCCGCGCGCCGTCCACCGATTGGCGGACAAGTGGATCCGCCAAGTGACGAGACGGCAGGAGAAGATCTACCTGCCACGACCTGAGGACGGCGAAGTCCACCGTATCACCCAGGGCGGGTACAAGTCGCCCGAGTACTTCATCCTCAAATCGGCGACCGAGTACCTCGAACGCGGCAAGACGGTGATGTTTCTGGCCGCTTGCTCCTACATGCTCCGGCCCGTGATCGCGGTCCTGCGTAAGGAGGGCATCCCCTTCCACAATCCGTACCGGCGCTCCAATGGATACTGGAATCCGTTACGGGTTGGACGGCGAGGTTCGACGGCGAACCGGATTCTTGCCTTGCTATTGGCCCACCCGGACCTGGCCAAGGAAAGCCGTCCGTGGGCCTGTGGCGACCTAGCGTTGTGGGCTGAGTGCCTGCAATCGAAAGGCATCTTGCGCCCTGGAGCCAAGAAGGCGCTCCAGACCTTCGAAGCAGAGATGCCCGTGACCATCGCGCGCCTGGATGAGATTTTCGAACCCGCGGCGCTCGAATCCCTTCTCGCCGCCTACGAAAGCGGACATAGGAAGCTGCTGGACTGGTGGCGCGCCCGGGTAGCCGCCGGTTTCCATGCGCGCGTTCAGTTCCCTGCGGACGTGGCCGCGCGGCGCGGGCCGCAGGCGCTCGTGGAGACGCCGCAGGTGGTGGTCGGCACAATCCACTCCGTCAAGGGCGGACAGGCCGACGTCGTCTACCTGTTCCCGGACCTCAGCCAGGCCGGCGACGCGCAATTCCAGCGCTTCGGTCCGCCGCGCGACTCGGTCATCCGGGTTTTCTATGTGGGCCTCACCCGGGCCCGCGAGAGGCTCTACATCTGCCAGCGCGAAACCCCCATGGCGGTCGCGATCTGATTTGGACTCGCGGCTTCGGCCTAGCAATCCGAGAGACGGAAAGAGTCATCCTCGTGGCGGAGATCTACAGCTACGCACCCACGGCGCATCGGGAATCGTGGTAGCCATTTCCGGGCCTCCTATATAGGAACCCTATGTTGTCTTCCCAACGGCGGCATTTCGGTGGCGGGTTAGACCGCGCGCGTGCGCGAGGCATGTGGAGTTCCAAACGATCCTCTCAGTGGCGGGTCCACTCGTGGTAGCCATCGTTTGTGAAACCACCCCGCTCTATCTGATTCACGCGACAAAGCTTGGTAGCCATGGTAGGCATGGTAGCCATTTGCGGGCCTGTTGTCCGTTGGGAAGCGAAATTGCCTTGCCCTTATAGAGCCGCCGATGATGGCTACCACGGCCCCATGACGGGCCAACGCCGGACGCCGCTTAAAACATATCTGCCCCGCTGCGTTTTTTTCTTGACCACCGTTTCTTCGCCGTGGTAGAGATGGAGTAGAACGCTCTCTCGAGCGTTCCCCCAGAGGCGCGCGGGCCTCTCGAATCTGCCGCATTCCTCCAACCCAGAGCGCCGGGACGCTCGTGAATCTCCTTCCCGCAGATTCCGTGCTCTCCGTGTGTCTTCCCTCATGAACGCGACTATTCCCGTCTACCGCGCCGATGGCCGGCTTTACGATGTCGTGACCGAGCGCGCGCTCGCCCGGCTTCAGGCGGCGGGCCTCATCGCGCGCGTCGTGCG
>ERZ795045.4102-NODE-4102-length-12082-cov-43.737757_pt1 | contig 12082 bp, 9 predicted proteins | sample MGYA00375129_ERZ795045 | MGnify/ENA primary metagenome ERZ795045 (study PRJEB30174, sample SAMN05720166) | activated sludge metagenome | isolation source: anaerobic digester from wastewater treatment plant | place: Japan | collected 2015-05-15 ... | reverse complement strand
CTAATTGAAGCAGAAAAGATAAAGATATTTGTTCATTAATAAAATATTAATATAAAGTGAGTTTATCTTTTAATGCAAAAAAGGAAAATTGTTTTTGTAAAACCTATTATGTCTCAGCCCAGATATCATTTTGATAGAACTATGGAATTATCTAAGTATTTTGATATAGAATGGATTGTAGGCTGGAAATTAAAAGAAAATGATATATATCCTGAAAGTCAGATTAATCATAAAATTATGTTTGTAAGTAGGGGAAAACCCAGAAAGAAATTTAAGGGATTATTTGATCAATTTTTATTTACTTTCAAAGCTGCAAATATAATTAGAAAAATGAATGCTGATTTAATTATTATCCACTCTAACAGAATAAATTTATTGTATCCTATTTTATGCCATAAAGAGAGAGATAAGTTTGTTATGATGACATTTACTCCAGCTGTAAATCCATCCAAGCTTAGACGCCTATTTTGGGATTGTTATGAAAGGATAGGTTTTTCTGTTTATAAGCTCTTCTTGATTGCGACGGAACCTATGGTTGAAGCATTTGGTTTACAAAAAAAGAAGACTTATATAGTTAGGTGGGGAATGAACCCCATATCCATTATACCCAAAATTTTTGATAGAATGAGATTGTTATATATAGGAACATTAATAGGAAGGGATATTCATAAGACAATTTATGGATTAAAAGAATATTTGGATACAAATCCGGAAATTGAGGTAGAAAGATATGATATTATAGGAATGGGGCTAAAAGAATATATAGATTTAATTGAAAAAGCAATCAAGGAAACAGAACTTTCAAATATTGTTTATTTACACGGTTATTTAAACGATCAAGAGATTATTCCTTGTTTTGATAAGGCAAATGTGGGTATAGCTTATCTTCCTAATACACCATATTATAGTAATGTTATTTGTACTAAAGTTTCAGAATATCTATTATCAGGGATACCAACCATTGCTGTTGCAACTAATGAAAATAAAAAAATTATAAATGATATAAATGGAGTGTTAATTGAGGATAATGAACATTCTTTTGCCCAGGGACTTCATCTAATGGCTAAAAGGTTTTCCAGTTATTCTTCAGAAGAAATTATGAAAAATGTGGAAAAAGAATCTCTATCATATAAGGTAAAAAACGAATTGGTCCCCACTTTTAATAGAATAATAAAAGAAATAGAGAATATAAGTAATTGAAGAAATTTATCAAATCCTTCTCCATATATGGCTTGATTCCTGTCTTCGGCAAATTTATCAGTGTTCTGTTACTTCCCTTATATACGAGAGTACTAACTCCAGAAGATTATGGTGCTCAGGATGTTTTAGTTCAACTGGCAATATTTTTTACTTTTCTAATAAATTTAGAATTATATTCAGGGGTAGGAAGATATTTTTATGATAAAAAGGATATTATTGAAAAGAAAAAGCTAATTTCTACCGGCTTATGGCTTACTTTAATATTTGGGGTAATTATAGTATTATTGGCATTTATTTTTAATGGTGCTTTATATAACCTTTTTTTTGAATCCCAGAAACATAAAATAGCATTTTACCTTACTATCCTATGGGCACCAATTTCAGCTATCTATACATATTTTTCTTCGGTAATGCGATATGAGCAAAAACCTAAATTATATTTTGCTTTATCCAATATTCAATTAATAATTAGAATTTTAGCTACTGTTTTATTTGTTGTCGTATTTAGATTCGGTGTTGTGGGTGTAATATTAGGACATATAGTAGGAGAATTAAGTGCTATTTTAATGTTTGGATTTTTCTTACGACAATATTTTGGATTTTATTTCAACAAAATTGACCTTAAATCTATATTATCTTTTTCCTTACCTATGACACCTGCTGTACTGATTATATCATTTCAAAAACCACTTATCCGCTATTTGACTGTAAATTATTTAAGTATTGTAGAATTGGGATATTATACCATTGCACTTCAGATAGCCAGTATATTGAGTTTTGTTCAATTTGGACTTCAATCTTCTTGGAAGCCCTATCTTTATGAAATGATTCAAAAACCTGATTATGAAAATGAAGTAAAAAGAATTTATAATTTGTTTCTCGGTGCTGCCTCACTTGTTTGTTTACTAATTGTTTTCAATGGAAAGTTATTACTTAAAATACTTACTACTCCTGCCTACTTTCCAGCTGGATCTATTATTGGATTTGTAACTGTTACTTCTATGCTGGAAATTATTAGGCAGATATCTGGATGTGGTCCAATAATAGTCAAAAAAACAAAATATATTACTTATATTGAATTAGTTGCCTCAATAGCCACTGTATTATTTTTTATTGCTCTACATCACTATATCGGCATCATAGGATTAGCTGTAGCTTTTTTTGGAGGGATATTAGTAAAGTTCATCTGGGGATGGATTTTAACCAAAAAATTTACCCAGATTAATCTTGATGTTTTACCAACTATCTTTATATTATCTATATTAATTATAATTTCTATTATGTATGCAACATTGGACATATCCTCTCTAATATCAATTATCTTATCTATTATTGCAATTGGAGTTTATGGTTATTTTCATAAAGATTACATAGTGAAGGGATATCAGTTTCTTAATAGAAGAGTTTCACAGTTAATAACGGCAAGAAAATAAAAGATAAAATTATGTTTGAATTTAAAACAATAATACATCCAATACCGTTTAATCAACTAATACTATATTATCTGATAGCATTATTTATCTATTTTGTTTTTTTAAGAAACATAAAATTTACAACTCTGTCTTTAATTATTCTTTTATTATTTAATCAAGGCTTTATTATATTACTAGATGAAAGTAATAGACCCAGTAAAGTATTATTTATAATTTTGAGCACATTGTTATTATTTAAAGCAAAAAATTTAAAGCTTAATAAAAGTGAACAAAGGATCTTATATCTTTTTATTCTATTTACTTTTTTCTTCTTTATTAATTATATAATTAATGGTGTCTCCCTATTATGGGCTGGCTACCAATATTATAAATATTATGTACCTATCGTTTTGTTTTTCGCTATGAAAGGCTTAAATATGTCTTCTGAAGATGCCTTTTACTATGGCAATTTAATCTTGAAACTTATTTTATTTCAAGTAGCTTTTTCCATATTAAAAATTGCTATTATAGGTTTTAGAGAAAATATTACTGGAACAATATCAAATACTGGAGGAGGAATAGGTATAGGTTACGCTATAATGGGAACTATCCTTTATTGGACGATGAATAATAAAGATTTACAAGGTAAAGATTGGATATATGTTTTATCCTTTTTAGTGATACCAATTGCCTCAAATAAAAGAGCAATCTGGTTTATTTATCCCATTATTATACTTTTAATTATGTATGAAAAAATTACCCATTTGTCTGCAAAAAGGGTTGCATATATAATAATTTTGGTACCATTTTTAATATATTTTGGATTTCGTTTAAATCCGAGCTTAAACCCCGAAAAAAAACTCTGGGGCAGTTTTGATTTTAATTATGCAATTAATTACGCTTTATCATATTCAGGTGTTTCTGAAGAAAAATTGGAGAGTCCTTATGCTCAAGGAAGATGGGGCGCATCAACTGCTATAGTTAAAACTACTCTTCAAAATCCTTTTAGTCGTGAGAGTATATTGGGATATGGTAGATCAAGAACAGGATATCTTAGTGAAGAATTTAATCCTGTAGATTATGGTTTATTGATGACTACATCAATGTCAGCTATCGGATTTATGATACTTCAAATGGGATGGCCCGCAACCTTGCTACTTATTTTATTATTCATTAATATGATTTATACTATATCCGATAAAAAAATAGCTAATATCATTGCATTTTATGTTTTATGGGATGCTATATTCTATGATGGTTCTATGATAGGTGCACCAGTTCAATCAATATTATTGGTATTGGTGATTATGATAATAAGGTATATAACATCACATAATAACCTAATTTATAATGGTAATAAAGTATAAATAATTATATTTATTAAGTAATTAAATTTTATTAGAATAAATGGAGAAAAGTCCTGTGTCTCAAAATATTTAAATTGTGAAGAAATATATTGAACCAATTTGTTATTTATAAAATAAAATTAATAGATAAATAATTCTATCTATTTACATATGTATGCGTGCTAACGAAAAAATCAATTAGACCTTATTCCTTAAATTAGAACCTACAAGAAAATGGCATACAGAAAAATGATTGCTGTTTTTTCTGATCACGAACTTCTTGTTTACAGTAATAGTTAGAGGGGGAAGAATTTGTTATTTGGTAAAAACTTAAATAATAGAAAAAAAGCTAATGGATATAAGATTTACCCATACTCAAAGTTACCATATCTTGAAGAAAGCATATGTGGCAATCAATGTTAAAATGTATAAATAAAGTAATAGATTAATCGGAACCCTTTCTTCAATCGGAGGAACAAGTTTAGTAAATGGCGCCTTGTGATACCAGGGTCAAATAGGAATTTAAAATTTGAGAATAAACGTTTGAAAAAGATGATATGATGAGATTTAAAGATGAAGGAAATGAAGGAAGCTTTTCTTAAAAAATGGTAGTTCCCTAGCATAATACCTAGGTAGAGAGCTTTAATAGTTAGCTTAGAAGGGAATGCCTTAACTTAAACTCAATTGGAAGGTTAGCTGAAGTAAAAGAGATGAAGGCTAATTACTATTCTAGATAATGTGATTGGGCATCAAAGTACTTTTTACTACATACTATCAATAAAATTTTTAAAACTGTTAAAAGCGTTGTAAATAGCAAAATTTTCACTCTACAATCAGTGCAAAAATAATGGGAGAGGATAAATGAAAGTTCTAATATTAGCAGGTGGTTTTGGTACTCGTTTAAGTGAAGAAACAGATATTATGCCAAAACCAATGATTCAAATTGGGAATATGCCTATACTTGTTCATATAATGAAGATTTATTCATATTATGGATTTAATGATTTTATTATCCTGGGTGGATATAAATGTTATGTTATTAAAGAATTCTTTTTAAATTATTATCTTCATAAATCAGATGTCAGTTTTAATCTCAAAGATAATTCTATAAAGCTCCTTAATAATAACACAGAACCCTGGCAAGTAACAGTTCTAGACACAGGACTTAATACAATGACTGGTGGTAGAATTAAACGAGCAAAGAATTATATAGAAAATGAAACTTTTATGCTTACTTATGGAGATGGAGTTAGCGATATAAATATTCAGAATCTTATTGAATTTCATAAAAATCATCATAAAGCTATCACTATGACAGCTGTCCAACCAGAAGGACGGTTCGGAGCCATTCAAATGGATGAAAAAAGTAATTTAGTTACAAAATTTATTGAAAAACCGCAAGGAGATGGTTCCTGGATTAATGGCGGTTTTTTTGTTTGTGAGCCTGAAATATTTAATTATATAAAACAGGGCGATGATACTGTATGGGAACGAGATCCATTAGAACAATTAGCCAAGGATAATAAACTTGTTGCCTATAAACATTATGGTTTTTGGAAACCTATGGATATGCTTAGGGATAAGATACAATTAGAAGAATTATGGAACAGCGGTAAAGCTCCATGGAAGGTCTGGGATGAGTAATCTATTTTCTAATATTTATAAAGGGAAAAGAGTTCTAATAACAGGACATACTGGCTTTAAGGGTTCTTGGATGTCTCTTTGGCTAAAAAAATTGGGAGCTGAAGTTTACGGAATTGCTCTTGAACCAAATACTGAACCTAATCACTGGGATTTACTAGATTTAAATATCCATAGTTATATATGCGATATCCGTAATCTTGAGGAAATTGAAAAATTGTTTCAATCAATACAACCAGATATTATATTTCACCTTGCAGCACAATCTATTGTTAGAGTTTCTTATGAAAACCCTGTTGATACTTATACTACAAATATTATTGGCACCATTAATATTTTAGAAGCATCCAGACATATTGCTAATCTCAAAGCAATAATTATTGTAACTAGCGATAAATGCTATGAGAATAAAGAGTGGATATGGGGTTATAGAGAAAACGAAGCCATGGGAGGACAAGATCCTTATAGCAGCTCTAAGGGCTGTGCTGAATTAATAACTGCAGCATATCGTCATTCTTTTTTTAATATTAAGGGAAATCATACTTTAATTGCAAGCGTTCGTGCTGGTAATGTTATTGGAGGTGGAGATTGGGCAAAAGATCGTATAATGACGGATATCGTTTTATCAGCCTCTCAAAATAAAACATTACTTTTAAGAAATCCAAATTCAACCCGTCCCTGGCAGTTTGTCCTAGAACCGTTAAGTGGCTATTTATGTTTAGGAGTAAAATTATTAGAAGGTGATGAAACTTTTGCCGAAGCTTGGAATTTTGGACCTCATCTAGGGAATAATATTACCGTAGAACAGTTAGTTTTAATAGCTTCCCGTTGTTGGGGAAATATTAAATATGAAATAGATAAAAGAATACATCCTTATGAGAGTAATTATCTAATGTTGGATAGCACTAAAGCGTGTAAAAGATTATCCTGGAATCCAGTATGGGATATTGATATATCAGTAAAAAATACTATAGAATGGTATAAAACATATTATGAGTCAGGCGTAATAAGTTCTGAACAAATCTTAGACGATTATATTTCTGATGCTCAAAAACAAGGATTAGTTTGGAGTAAATGAATTCATTACTAAATAATACGGATATTTTTATTACTGGAGGAGGGGGATATTTAGGATCCAAACTTGCTGAAAAATTAGTTCATTATAATTCTAATATATTTTTGTTAGATATAAAGTTTAATACGATATCAAAAAAACTTGATCATCAATATAATAATTTGCATTTATATGAATGTGATATTACCAATTATGAACAACTATCAAAAATATGTAATGATATAAATCCTTTTATCATTTACCATTTTGCAGCCTTACTGGAGAGAAACAGAGATTTTTCAATTTTCAAAAGATTATATAAAGTTAATGTTGAAGGTACCTTAAATCTTCTGGAATCTCTTTCTAATATTAATTATACAAAATTTATATATGCCAGCAGTAGCGAAGTTTATGGAACTACAAATAAAATCCCTTTTTCTGAAGATCAAATTCCCTTTGCAGCTTCTCCTTATTCTTTAACAAAACTGATGGCTGAAGAATTAATAAAAACTTATTCTAATATCAAAAATAAACCGTATACAATTATGCGTCTGTTTAACTTTTATGGAGACGATATGCCAGAGAATTTCTTTTATAGCCAGCTTATAAATGCGCTTAAAAGAAATGAAGAATTTAATATGACTGGAGGGGAACAAATTAGAGATTTTTTGCCTATTGAGCAAGTTCTGGAATATATTATAAAAATTTCCGATACGAATAAAAGTGACCAAATTCTTGTTAATGTCTGTAGTGGTACCGGAATTAAATTAAAAGATTTTGCAAGAGAAATAGCAAAAAAAATGAATAAAGAACATCTATTAAAAATAGGTGCTTTAAAATATAGAGAAAATGAAGTATGGAATATGGTAGGAAATAATAATCTGTTATCAGATATTATTAATAAAAATGGATAAATTTAATAACAGATTCAATATATTAGCAATTAGGGATTATTATCCAAGCTATCAAAATCCTACAAACTCAACATGGGTTTTTCATCAGGTAAAAGATTTGCAAGAAAGGGGATTTATTCCTTTAGTGCTTGCTCCTCTTCCATATATACCATTGCGGAGACTTTGGAATTTAAATTCTAAATATGAAAAACCCTGTAAAGATATTGACAATTATGAAAATACAACAGTAATCAGACCGGGATATATTAAAATACCATATAATAAATTAACTTGGTTTACTTTAAAACAACTAGAGAAAGTGATATTTAAATATGGAAACATAAAATCTCTTGAATTAATACACGCTCACTTTGGTCAGAATGGAATTGCCGCAATTAAGCTAAAAAAAGAACTAAAAATACCCCTTATTACTTCATTTTATGGTTACGACACAGGTGGACTAGCGAAACATTTTTTACCCTATTATAAATCATTAATTAGAGAAGGAGACTTATTTTTAGTTTTAAGTGAAGATATGAAAAAAGATTTAATTAATCTTGGATTTCCTCCTGAAAAAACCTTAATACACCATTTAGGTGTTGATACAAACGAATTTAGTATGACAGAACCTTCTAAAGAAGATAACTTTTTCAGATTATTGACTATTGCCAGATTTAGTGAGAGGAAAGGGATTCATATAGTTTTGAAAGCTATTAAGATTCTTTTTGATATCCAACCATCAATGAAAAAGATAATTAAATATATCATTGTTGGAGGTGGTATATATGAGGAGAATTTAAAACATATTATCAATGATTACAATTTAAACGATAATGTTGAGATAATCCATAACCTTGGCTTACAAAATGGTAGAGAAATAGTAAAAGAACAGTTAAAGATAGCTGATGTTTTTATCTTATGTAGTTATGTAACTAGTAATGGTGATAAAGAGGGAACACCTGTTGTTCTTATGGAAGCACAATCTTGTGGTATACCTTGTATCGCTACAAAACATGCTGGTATACCCGAAATTGTGATAGATGGGGAAACAGGTATATTAGTAAGAGAAAAATGTCCAGAAGATATTAGCCAAGCTATTATATTTCTTTATACTCACAAAGAAATAATGGAAAGTATGAAAATACAAGCGAGGCAACACATAATTGAAAACTTTAATCAAAGTGTCCAAATGGATAAACTCTGTTTTGAATATAATAAACTTATAAGTGGATAATAATGTTATTATACAATATAAATAGAAAGATTGTGAAAAACTGTTATTGTTCCACTAGCAGATTTATTAATGCACACATCTTAAAAAAAATTTTACAATCACATTAAAGATATGAATTGCTGGAGTAAATCAGAAATAGCTGAATGGCTGAATAAAAAATTAACTCAGCTAATTGATTATGCTTATAGAAATACAAATTATTATAAAAATTTATTTGATGAAAATAATATAGTGCCATCAGATATTAAAAAACATTAATAACCTTAAATATATACCTATTTTAACAAAGAATACGCTTCGGGATAAATTCCCTCAATTTATCTCTAAACAAATTAATAATTGTCCCCATAAAAAAGGTCACACAGGGGGTTCAACTGGAAATCCATCTCCTTATTATCAAAGTTATGATTCCTGGAGTTTTATTAATGCTAATACTTGGTATAATTGGGAGAAAATGGGGTATAGATATTCAGATCCATTTTTAGCATTAGGAAGTAGTTCTTTATATGTAGAACACAAATCTTCACTTAAGCATATAATTTATTATAGATTAAAGGGGAAAATTGCTGTAAACGGTATAAATATGTCAGATAAAACTTGTGCATCATATGTAGACTTGATAAAGAAAAAGCATATTCATTTTTTATATGGTTATGCTTCATCACTTTATCTATTAGCCAAATATGTAATAAAAAATAATATAAATTTAAAAATTAAATGTTGCTTTCCTACTTCTGAAGTTCTGACTGATAATTATCGCAAGACTATTCAGGATGCTTTTAATTGTAATATTTTGGATTGTTATGGTGCTAATGATGGAGGAATATGTGCATTTTCTAATGTGCCTGGTTTTTATGAAGTGGGTTATAACAGTATTGTAAGATTAAAAGAAAAAGATGATAATAATTCAGGGGAGGCATTGTTAACTGACCTGTTTAATATAGCTACACCTTTAATTAATTATCAAGTCGGGGACAACATAATCATAGATGATGATATAAATAAATCCTATCAATATAATGGACAAATAATTAATAGTGTGTTAGGTAGAACTTCAGATATAATTACTTTAGGAAATGGGAGAGTATTAACAGGTCCAGGTTTTACTATCCTTTTTAAAGATATTCCTGTAGAGTATTATTGCCTAGAAAAGATAAGTGATTATGAACTTGTATGTTGGTTAATTAAGTTAAATGATTATAATGCATTTTATGATGATTTAATTTTGAGTACTTTAAATAAACAAGCTGGTCCTGACATTAAAATAACTATAAAAGAAACAAAATCTCCCTATCTTGCAAAATCGGGCAAAAGAAAATATTTTATTGACTCTACTCTTAATTCAAATTCTATTTAATAGTTTGCCCATTGAAGTGGATTACTTTGTTAGGACAAAATCCCGTATTCTTTAAGGTGTATTTTCTCATATTTTTTGAAAGAAGAAAGGGCAAAAACTGCACCTTCCTTCCTTCAATTTTTTCTTCCAAAAACATTAGAACTCCAATCCCATTTTCGTCAAGCAAAGAATTGATGGTGCACTTCTGAAGGGGATTTATAACCCAATGATTGATGTAATCTTTCGTCATTGTAGAACTTGATGAATCCTTTCAATCCTGAATATGCGTCTATAACTGTCCGATATTCTTTGATATATACTTCTTCATACTTTACTGTTCTCCAGAACCGCTCAATAAAAATGTTATCAAAAGCTCTTCCTCGTCCATCCATGCTTACCCGAATGTCGCGGTTCAATAGTTCTGATGTAAACAAGTTGCTGGTGAATTGAGAACCCTGATCTGTATTGAATATCTCAGGCTTTCCCATTTCCAAAGCTGCTTGCAGTGCGCTTACACAAAATGCAGTATCCAAAGTATTGGACAATTTCCAGGAAAGAATATATCTGCTGAACCAATCCATAACCACCACCAGATAAAGCCAGCCATTTGTCATCCTGATGTAGGTTATGTCAGAACACCAAACCTGATTCGGTCGCTCTATTTTCAGATTTTTGAGTAAATAGGGATATACTCTGTGCTCAAAATCAGGTTTGCTGAGATTAGGCCTGGGATAAATGGCTTCAATACCCATTTTGTCCATCAGAGTTTGAACTTTCCTTCTACCAACAGGCAGATTGTACTTCTTCAGTTCAATCATTATCCGACGGGAACCGAAAAATGGATTCCTGGTATAAATCTCATCAATCTTAGCCATTAGCTCTAAATCAAACTCATTAATGCGCGGTTTGTAATAGTAGGAAGACTGAGAGATGCCCAGTAATTCACATTGACGGACAATACTGATACTCTCTTGCGCTGATTCAATGAGCTGCACTTTAGCCCTTACCGATGATACCAGATTTTTTTTTCAGCCAGTCTAATTCTACTTTTAGCTGGCCAATTTGTTTGTATAACTCCTCTATTAGCTGAGCGTTATCTTCTTTGTCTCTTCTTCGCTTGTCGGAAAAAATCTCTTCAGATCTTGCTAACAATTGGTTCTTCCACTGACTGATTTGATTCGGATGTAACGAAAATTCCGATGCCAATTCCGCTATTGTCTTTCTGCCTTCGATTGCCGCTATAGCAACTTTGCTCTTGAACTTGCCACTGTAAGTGCTGCGTTTTTTCATTTGAACCTCCCACGGTCGTACTTTTTTTCATTGTTTTCTCAATGTCAAGCACACCTTATTGGGCTGTCCTAAAAACCTAATCCATTATACATTATGTTGAATTCCTACCCTATTTATTTCGTAAATGAATCTTAGAAATTAAGTCAAAGAGGCAGAATTGTGATCTATCAATATCCAATACTTTTTTCTAATAATTAAGTTCTTGTTTACAGAAAGAGATAGTTGGAAGGATTTACTGTTGGTAATACTTATTCCAAAGATTTAATTTCCAAATTGTAGCAGATTTACCCATATTTAGATTTATCAAATCTGGATGACAAAGTTAAGAACACTGGATTATTTGGAACACATAATATAGTTGGAAGAAGAAAATTGGATGGATAATGCCTAGTGATGCCAATAGAAAGCATAATTAGGAGATGGAGAATAAACGACAGGTATTTGAACATCATTGTTACTATATTACATATCCAATTGTAAAAAAAGCTTTTCTACAATTAAAGATTATTGGATCAAAGTTTACTACAGCGGGGTTTATTAGTTGATGATGGTATAAACCCATAGATCTACAAAAAGCTTTTAACTCTTTAGAACTGTAATTACATAATATAAAATTGAAGCCAACGAAATGAAATTATTTCATAATATGATTATTAATTTCCATAAAGTTTGGGAT
>ERZ795045.4096-NODE-4096-length-12095-cov-4.968937_pt1 | contig 12095 bp, 10 predicted proteins | sample MGYA00375129_ERZ795045 | MGnify/ENA primary metagenome ERZ795045 (study PRJEB30174, sample SAMN05720166) | activated sludge metagenome | isolation source: anaerobic digester from wastewater treatment plant | place: Japan | collected 2015-05-15 ... | reverse complement strand
CCTCGGTCTCGATGGATTGCTGCAGGGCATGCCGGATGTCTTCTCGCGTTCCGACTGCCTCGTGCTCCTGCTCCTCTTCGGGGTCTTCCTCTACTACAACATCTTCGACGCCGTGCGGGCGAGACGTTCCGACCGTTACCTCGAGGAGGTGGAGAAGCGCATCGCCGCACCTGTGGGAGGATCCCTGCTCTCGGACATGGTGAGGACCCTGGCCGGCCTGGCCCTGCTCGTGGCAGGCGGCAAGCTCACCGTGATGGGTGCGGTGGGGACGGCCAGGGGCCTCGGGGTCTCCGAGGGCCTCATCGGGCTCACCGTGGTGGCCGTGGGCACCTCCCTGCCGGAGCTCGCGGCCTCCTGTATCGCCGCCTGGAGGAACGAGCCAGAGCTGGCCTTGGGCAACGTGGTGGGGTCGAACATCTTCAACCTGTGCTTTGTCATGGGACTTGCGGGCGCCATCGCACCGGTGCAGGTCCCCGGCGGCGGGGCCTTGGACCTTACGGCCATGCTCACGATATCGTTGGTGCTCATGCCCATGGCGTTGACGGCGTCCAGGAGGATCACGAGACTGGAGGGGTTCGCCCTCGTTGTCGCGTATGCAGCCTACATCGCCTTCAGGTCTCTGGCCGTAGGGTGAGGGCGCCCGAGGGTATGGGCTACATCCTGTTGTCTTCCTCCACTGCGTGGTAGAGGCGTTCCTGGAAGTCCGGGATTGCGGCGCTGATCCTGGTCCAGGCACTCATCATGGGGATGCCCACGGGGTCTGACACGAAGTTGGCGGTGGCCGTCTTGAGCGATTCCACGAATGCCTCGGAGGCCTCGATCTCGCTGTGGCGGTCGTACGTGAGGCCGTTGATGAGCGACAGGGCGTTGTTTTTCTCGATGGCCATGCGCGACTCCTCCATGTAGGTCGTGAACATGGTCCTGAAGAATGACTGGCTGAGGACGACCCCGTCCTGGCTCAGTATCCTGAAGAGGGCCTCCGCGATGTCGGTCGCCATCCGTATGAGGCCGCTGTCCGGCTTGTCCTTTTCCAGGCCCTGGTGTTTGTGCTCGTAGGTCTCGGCGATCTCCACCTGGCATATCCTCTCGGGCGCGGTCCTCTGGTAGACCTCGTTGAGGAGCGAGATCTCCAGCCCCCACGTGGGCGATATCCTGATGCCGCGGGCGAGCGAGGAGATCATGGCGAACTCGCCTGCCAGCGCGTAGCGGAAGGAACCCAGGTACTCGAGAAAGGTGTTCGTTCTGAGGATCTTTTTCAGGGTGGTGATGAGCGGCAGGTAGAAGAGCCTCGTGACCCTCCCGTAGAGACGGTCGGTCACCCGGGCGTAGTACCCCTTGCTGAACTCATAGTCCAGGGCGGGGTGGACGATGGGGTAGAACAGGCGGGCAACGATCTCGCGCGAGTAGTTCATGATGTCGCAGTCGTGGAGGGCTATGGCGTCCACGTCGCGGTCCGCCAGGATGTAGCCGACGGTCATCCAGACGGATCTCCCCTTTCCCGGTACCTCGAGCCTGAAATCGTTCTTCCTCAGTTCATCGTAGAGGCCCTGGAGCCTCGGCCCGTCATGCCAGACAACCTTCACCTCTGCAGGCAGGAGGGACAACTTCTTCTTGACCGTCTCGAACTGGTCCCAGTCGGCCCTGTCGAGGGAAAGGACGATCTTGGAGAGATAGTTCACTTGGGTCAGCTCGTCGATGATGCGAGGCATGGACGGGGTGTCGAACTCGCTCACGAGCGCGGGCAGCAGGAGCACCATCTTCCTCTTGAGGCTGATGAGTTCCAGTTCCGACTCCATGTTCCCGATAGGCCTGTCTTTCAGTCGCTGCAACGTCGCGATCATGGGGTGTTGGTAGAAGTCTGCCATGGTCAGGGTCTCCTTACTGCCAGATATCGAGCAGGTATCCCTTCATGTCTTCGAACACGCCCGCCTGCTCCTGGAACAATTCCTCGGCCAGGGGCCCGTCTCTGTCCTTGAGCTCGTTCACCAGTGAAGCCACGCGCGCGTAATACAGGGGTATCATCGTGTTGAGGACCTTCATGCGCTGCCTGGGCGTGGAGTGGAACGCAGCTGCACAGCGGTACACCGTGCGCACCCAGGTGTCGATGGGCAGGAAAAAGTCTCTGGATGTGCTGTTGACGAGGCCCTCGTAGACCGCCATATCCTTTTCCTCGAGGATCTGACGCCACACGCCGTTGAAATTGAAATACCCGGTCTGGAAGTACTCTACCAGGTCGTCCTGGTTGATGTCGAAGGGGGCGGGCTCCTCGAGGGGGTACTCTCCCAGCGAGGGGATGTCGCGGGAGCCCTTCACCTTCTTCCAGAAGTCCTGGTACATCTCCATGAGGCGGAAGCTCGTGCCCACCACCTGGCGGTACATGGGGCCCAGGTCTGCGGCAGGGTCCTTCTCGCCGTGGACCTTCACCCCGAGCCTGGCCTGGCAGATATCGAACCCGCCCACGATGGCCGTGGTGGTCATCCAGATGTCGATGCCGAACCGGGCCACGTCGGTCTCCCAGACGTCCTCCTGGTCGAGGTAGTACTTGGCGAGCCGGGGGGAGACCCCGAAGTCGCCGCCGATGGGCTGGCGGATGCGGCGCCCGTACAAGGCCCTGGTGAGGTTGTACGCGATGGAGTTGGTGATGGTGGCGTCGAACTTGTACCGGATGTAGTCCGGCGCAACGAAGTCATAGCCGTTCATGACCGGGTCGAGGATGTTCTTGATCCACAGGGGCGTGATGGAGACGAGGTCCGAGTCGAAAAGGGCGATGGCTTTGGGCTTGAGAAACACGGCCGCCTCGAAGATGGCCCTGATGGCCGAGCCCTTGCCTGGCAGGCCCCGGTAGATGGTGATGATCTTCTCGATGTTGAACGACTTGACGTCGTAGGCCATGGCCGCGTCCCTCGTGTCGTCCGTGGAGCCGCCGTCGGAGACCATGATGAGGGCCTTCGCCCCGTGAAAGTGGGTGTCGAGACCCTTGCGGATGGTCTTGATCACGTTGACGATGGAGTCGTCGCACAGGTACGCGGGGATACCGACGACGATCTCGGCGCTGCCGAGCCTCTCGATCTTCTCCCGTGCATAGTCCCTCAGGGCGGTGGAAAACCTCCTCGCCGTCGTCATACGACCTCCTTTGTGTCGTCCCCTCCGGCCCGGGGAAGCGGTGTGCCCTGCTACAACTCGATGGTGTGCAGGATCTCCATCACCGCATCGTTCCATCCCTTGCTTCCCGGACGGGTCGCCCTCACGAGGCCCGGCAGGTCGACACCCTCGATGGACCCGTCCTCGTGCGGAATGAGCACGGGGATGTCGACTGCCTCGAGCATGGGAAAGTCGTTGGGGCTGTCCCCTATCGCGATGGAGACGATGTCTCTCCCCAGGTTGTGCGAAACGGTCTTGATGACGCGCCTGACGGCAACGCCCTTGTCCGTATCCTTTCCCACCAGGTGGTAGAACCTGCCACCCCTGGTGATCACGAGCCCCGATGCGGCAGCCTCCGCCTCGAGGCCTGACAGGTCGGTTTCACGCTCGATCACGAACGGTTCGGAGAACTCCCGGATGCGCGCGAGCCTGGCTTCTTCGGGATCCAGGCCCGTGAGAAGCGACACCTCGTCCACGCCCATGTCCGCGAACCCCCTCGCGCTGAACCGTTTGCCCACACGATCCATGAAGGACCTGATGAACGCGTACGGCGCGCCGAGCGACACGCACCTCAGACGCCCGACGGGCCGTGCGTCGGGGATGATCCATTCACTGCATGCAGGGGGGAAGAATATCCCGCCCCCGTTCTCCACGATGAAGGGGCTCTCGGGTGAGATCGAGACGAGCACTGTCTCCAGCTCGAAACGTGTCTTGCTCGTGCACACGACGAGGGGCACCGCCTTCGATCGCAGGGCCTCGAGCGCATGCCGCGCACCGTCGATCGAGTAATCCGCGTGGTCCATCAACGAACCGTCGAGGTCCGTGAACACGATGGGCATCCGTCGCCCGCGCATGGTAGGGTTGAGGGCCATGGGTCGAGAGAATCGCTTCCTGGATGGATTGAATGCTCTCAATAATACGTTTCGGGCATGGGTCTGTCAACCTCGCCCCAAGCGGCACCGGCCATGGCCACCGCCTGCCGAGCGGGTGAGCGCATTGATGACCGTCGGAAGCCCTTGTGTGAAACCCTTCACGATACGCCCGTGCAGAGCGCCTGTGTGCACGATCGTCACTCCATGAACGCATGGAGCGCAGTCCATGTGAGGGGCAGGGTCCCCGCCGGGGGGGAGTGCCAGGGTCGGGTGCAACTCGCCTGCGGTTGAGGAGACCGGGAAAGGCGAAATCGCATACACGCGATCAGGACAAAACAGAGGAGGAGGTCCGCAGCCACGGGGCAAACGGCCGCATCAGGGACTCGAGCTTGACTTGCCGGAATCCGATCCTATAAAGGTACTGATGATTACAGACACTCGAGGTCTTCATGTTCAATCTCAAATTTCAGGAAGTTATCGGTCTGCTTCTGGGTCCGGAGGCCCACGGCGAGCGCATCGGCGTGTTCCATCCCCTGATCGACGTATACGAGAACGCTGATGGGCTGTGCATCGAGGCCGAGATACCGGGGGTGTGCCCCGAGGACGTGAGTGTGGAGGTCATGGGCAGGTCGATCGTGATATCGGGAACCAAGAAGGACGCCGTGACCAACCGCGGGGTGAGGTACATACGCATGGAACGGGGCTTCGGCAAGTTCACGAGGGAATTCGAGATACCGGAACGGTTCAACCTCGAGCAGGTGGACGCCCGTTTCATGGACGGGGTCCTCAAGATACGGATCGCCCGCATCGAAGAAGGGGTGAAGAAGGTCAAGAGGATAGAGATATCCTAGGAGAAACTTGATGGAGAACGAGAAACAGACGTTGGAGATACCAGAGAACATACCCCTTTTGCCCATCAGGGACGTGGTGATCTACCCGTACATGATCCTGCCCCTGTTCGTGGGCAGGGGTCTGTCCATCAAGGCCGTCGACGAGGCCCTCAACAAGGACAGGTATATCTTCCTCGCCGCGCAGAAGGACTCGAGCATCGAGGAACCCACGGAAGACCAGATCTACACCGTGGGGACCGTCGCCATGGTGATCCGCATGCTGAAGCTGCCCGACGGGAGGGTGAAGATCCTCGTCCAGGGCGTGGCCAAGGCGCGCGTGAAGAGATTCATCAGGGAAGAGAAGGGGTTCTACAGCGTCGATATCGAGAAGATCGACGAGCCCGAGGTGAAGGAGATAACCGTCGAGGTCGAGGCCATGATGCGCACGGTGAAGGAGCAATCCGAGCGCATCCTGCAGCTCAGGGGTATCGTGTCTCCCGACGCACTGTCCATACTCGAGGCCATTGACGACCCGGGCAGGCTCGCCGACCTCGTCGCCTCCAACCTCAGGCTCAAGGTCGAGGAGTCCCAGCACGTCCTCGAGATCATCGACCCGGTCGAGAGGCTCCGCCACGTCAACCAGCTCCTCTCCAAGGAGATGGAGCTCTCTGAGGTCCAGGCGAGGATACAGTCCCAGGCCAAGGAGGAGATGAGTAAGACCCAGAGGGAATACTTCCTCCGCGAGCAGCTCAGGGCCATCCAGCAGGAACTCGGCGAGGTGGACGAGAAGAGCAAGGAAATCGAGGAATACCTCGAGAAGATCAACAACGCCGGCATGCCCGAGGACGTCAAGAAGGAGGCGGTGAAGCAGCTCGACCGCCTCAAGATGATGCACCAGGACTCGGCCGAGGCGAACATCATCCGGACCTACCTGGACTGGATGGTCGATCTCCCCTGGAGCAGGTCCACCCAGGACCGGCTCGACATCAAGGCGGCCTCGAAGATACTCGACGAGGACCACTACGGTCTGGACAAGGTCAAGCAGAGGATCCTCGAGTACCTGGCCGTGCGGAAGCTCAACCCCGAGAAGAAGGGCGCGATCCTGTGCTTCGTGGGGCCCCCGGGCGTCGGCAAGACCTCCCTCGGCCGCTCCATAGCCAGGGCCCTGGGGCGTGAGTTCTATCGGCTCTCCATCGGCGGCGTCCGCGACGAGGCCGAGATCAGGGGGCACCGCCGCACGTACATCGGCGCCATGCCAGGCCGGATCATCCAGGGGATCAAGCAGGCGGGCTCCAACAACCCGGTCTTCATGATCGACGAGGTGGACAAGATCGGGCAGGACTTCAGGGGGGATCCTTCCTCGGCCCTCCTGGAGGTGCTGGACCCCGAGCAGAACTTCTCCTTCCAGGACCACTACCTGAACGTGCCCTTCGATCTCTCGAAGGTCATGTTCATCACCACGGCCAACCTGACCGATCCCATCCCCGGCCCGTTGAAGGACCGCATGGAGATCATCGAACTGCCCGGCTACACCGACCAGGAGAAGCTCCAGATCGCCAGGCGATACCTCGTGAAGCGGCAGGTCGCCGAGAACGGCATGAAGCAGAGGGACATCCACTTCTCCGACGAGGCGATCCTGGACATCATCAACCACTACACCAAGGAAGCGGGCGTGAGGAACCTGGAACGCGAGATCGGTTCCATCTGCCGCAAGGTCGCCCGCACCATCGCGGAAAAGAACGGCAAGAAGAGGAAGACGTTCAGGATATCGGCGGGCAACGTCTCCAAGTACTTGGGCGTGCCCAAGTTCCTCCCGGAACAGGAGCGCAAGGAACACGAGGTCGGCGTGTCCACAGGCCTGGCCTGGACGCAGTTCGGCGGCGAGATCCTCTACATCGAGGCCGCGGTCCTGCCGTGCCCCGACGGCAAGGGGGGCCAGCTCGTGCTCACCGGCCACCTGGGGGACGTCATGAAGGAGTCGGCCCAGGCCGGCATGACCTATATCCGCTCGCGGGCCAAGCAGCTCGGGATCTCCGAGACGTTCAACAAGGACAACGACATCCACATACACATACCTGCAGGCGCCATCCCCAAGGACGGCCCGTCGGCAGGCATCACCATGGCCACGGCCGTCATCTCGGCCCTCACCAACCGTGCCGTCCGCAAGGACATCGCGATGACCGGCGAGATCACGCTCAGGGGCAAGGTGCTCCCCATAGGCGGCCTCAAGGAGAAATCCCTGGCAGCCCACAGGAACAAGATCTTCGAGATCATCATCCCCAAGGAGAACGTGAAGGACCTCGAAGAGATCCCGCCCACGGTGAAAAAGAAGATCAAGTTCCACCCGGTGAGTTCCATGGACGAGGTGATCGATCTCGTCTTCGTGGACAGCAAGGTTGAAAAGGAGCCCGATCGCAGGGAGGAGAAGACCGCCGTCCCCAGGAAGGCTGCGGCGTCGCTCGCGGGGGACGGCCGGAGCCGGCCCGTCCAGTAGGAGGCGTCTCCGGGTCCAGGTCGAGGGTGCAGCCGGTGACGGCTGTGTCCTGCCTTGCCCGGTCGTGCAGGAGGATGCCCTTCGTCGAGCGTTCCTCCTCGTGCATCTCGTCTCCCGGTATGTCTTGTCGGGGGGTGTTTCATGGCTGCATCGTGCGACCGGGATGCAGGCCCCGCATGGTCATGACCACGTTACCAAGTCCGGGCACCCCCCGTGGAGACGCCCTTGTCGTGCAGCTTGACAGGGCGGGCCCGACGGTGAGATAGGGTCACGAGGAGGTTGGATATGCCCATCGACAGGGAACTGCTGGACGTGCTCGCCTGCCCCAAGTGCAGGGGAGATCTCGAGCTCGAGCCCGACGAGAGCGGCCTGGTCTGCAGGACGTGCAGGCTCAGGTACCGCATAGAGGACGATATCCCGATCATGCTCATCGACAAGGCCGAACCCCTCACGTAGGCCATGGACAACGACAGGAAGGCCCTGGAGGCCCTCGAGGCCTTCGCCGGCATCAGCACAGCGATCATACTCGGGACCGGCCTCGGCGTGATGGAACGCTCCATCGAGATCCGGCAGACATACCCCTACTCGAAGATCCCCGGTTTTCCCAGGTCCACGGTCCGGGGTCACTCGGGCAGGCTCCTCCTGGGACGCCTGGCCGGCAAAGACGTGATCGTCATGAGCGGGAGATTCCACCTCTACGAGGGGTATTCCGCAGAGGAGGTCACCCTGCCTGTCAGGGTCTTCAGGATGCTCGGCGTGAAGACGCTCCTGGTCTCGAATGCGGCAGGCGGCCTGAGAACCGACTTCTCTCCCGGCGACGTGATGCTGATCACCGACCACATCAACTTCACGGGACAGAACCCCCTCCTCGGCCCCAACAGGGAACAACTGGGCCCGAGGTTCCCGGAGATGACCATGCCCTACTCAAGGAGACTGGCTGAGCTCGCAAGGGGCCTGGCCGCACAGGAGGGGATACACCTCTGGGAAGGCGTGTACGTGCAGGTGCTCGGGCCGTCGATGGAAACGGCCGCGGAGACACGGATGCTCGCCCGCATGGGGGCGGACGCGGTGGGCATGTCAACGGTGATGGAGGTCATCCAGGCCGTTCACTGCGGCATGGAGGTGCTGGCCGTCTCGGCCATCACGAACGTGAACGACCCGGACGACTACCGGGGGGCCCCCCTCGAGACCGTCATCGAGAACGCCGAGAAGGCCGGTCCGAAGATCGCCCGCATCTTCAGCGGGGTCGTCGAGTCCTCCTGATCCCGGTCCTCTTCCTCGACCGAATGCGCGATGGACCATCCCCACGTGTTCCACGCGGTGGTCGGTTCCCCCGGCTTCCCGAGCGCGGCTGTCGTCTGGTTCAAGAGGCCCTGAACCCCACTGCCGGTCCCTCCCCGAGCCCTCGGGAAACGCAGGCCCGAAGCAGGTCGGATCCCGTCCGCCTGCGCGGTGGACACGGCCGCCATCTGGACCGGGACGATGGCGGCGTCACTGGTCAGGGGGCGATACCTATTGCCTGATGCCTTGTGGATCGGCCCCAGCTGCGCTTCGTGGTTCACGGCCGGGCGAGGGCGGCATGGCCTGGGGACGTTACAGCCTGCCCCTGAAGTCGGTGTAGCCGAACCTGCGGACAACCTCGTATCCGGCGTCTTCGTGCAGGAGACCTATGTCCGGAAGCGGCATGCCGTTGAAGGTGTTGTTCTTGACGAAGCTGTACTGGAGCATGTCTCCGAACACGAGCCGGTCTCCCGGCTCCAGGGGTTCCTCGAAGGAGTACTCGCCGATAATGTCACCGGTCATGCAGGTGGGGCCCGCGAGGATGCAGGTGTAGGGGAGGACGCCAGGCGCTTGGGCCCCGAGGACGGGCGGGGTGTACGGCACCTCCAGCACATCGGGCATGTGGCAGGCCGCCGAGGTGTCGAGCACGGCTATGTCGGTCTCGTTGTGCACGATGTCGAGGACGGTGGAAACGAGGTACCCTGCGTCCACCACGAGGCCGCTTCCCGGTTCCAGGATGACCTCGACCCCGAAGGTTTGCCTAAAGGAGCGGACGGCGCGAATGAGTTGCCACACGTCGTACCCCTGCTTGTTTATGAAGTGGCCGCCGCCGAAGTTGACCGCACCGACCCTCCTCACGTACTCGCCCAGGGTTTTCCCCACGTGCTCGATGAGGGCTGTCGAGCCGTCATGCAGGGACTCACACAGGGCGTGTACGTGGATGAAGTCAAGGGAATCCCACGGCAGGACATCGAGGAGGTGCCGCCTAACCCCGAAGCGGGACCTGGGCGAACACGGGTCGTAGAGTTCGCCCCCGAGGGTGACCCTCGAGTAGCCGGGGTTCACCCGGATGCCGGCACGGACGCCTTTCCCGCTCTTTTCGACGGCCGGCAGAAACCGCTCAAGCTGGGAGGGGGAGTTGAAGGTGACGTGATCGCACACGCCCAGGATCTCGCCGAAGGTCTCTTCCCTGTAGGCCGGGGAGAAGACGTGCACCTCTTTCCCGAACTCTTCCCTGCCGAGCCTGGCTTCGTAGAGACCGCTCGCGCTCGTGCCGTCGAGGTGTTCGCGCATGAGGGGAAAGACCTCGGGGAGGGCGAACGCCTTGGTCGAGAGGAGGATTCTGCAGCCGGCCTCGCGCCTGATCAGGGACGCCGTCTCCATGTTGCGCATGAGCGCGGCCATATCCACCACGTAGGCGGGTGTGGCGATCGTCGAGATCCGGGAGGCGAGGTGTTCCGGCATGACCGGTCGGACAGACACGGCACCCCCCGTAATCAGAAGGCCTTCAGGGGCGGCCTCCGCCTGGTCGGCAGCGGCCTGTCCAGGGGGTCCTCCCTGCCGGGGCCTCCTGTCTCACGGCCCTGCAGGCAAAGGCAGTGGTAAGGGCTGCTCGTGAAATGGACCGGTCCCCAGCGAGACTCGTGGGCCTTGTTCGAGCTGCGAGACCATGTGCTGCCGCAACAGGGAAGAGGACACCCTTTTCGCCTTCCTCGGGGCCCGGTCGAACAGCTCGAGAGACGTGCCTGAGCTCGGGCTTGCTCATCGATGCGCATCCCATGCATGCGAGGTCACCTCGTCAAGGATTGCCGCTACGCGGTCTCGAAGAGTTCTTTGTACGAGCGGGGGTCGATCTTCCTCACGTGCCAAGGGAGCCCCTGCCTGGCGAGTTCCTCGATGAACGGCTCGGGCGGGAGCTGCTCCACGTTGAACACCCCCGTGCCGCTCCAGAGACCCTTCATGACCATCATGGCGCCGGTTGCGGCCGGCACGCCGGTCGTGTACGAGACGGCCTGGGCCCCGATCTCGCGGTAGGTCTGTGCGTGATCGCACACGTTGTACATGAAGCAGGCCTCCTGCCTGCCGTCCTTGACCCCCCTCATGATGGCGCCGATCGAGGTCTTGCCCGTGTAGTTCTCGGCCAGCGACGACGGCTCGGGGAGGAGCTGCTTGAGAAACTCCAGGGGCACGATCTCCACGCCCTTGTAGACGACGGGGTCGATCCTGGTGAGCCCCACGTTCTGCAAGACTTCCAGGTGCTTCAAGTAATTGTCGGAAAAGGTCATCCAGAAGCGTATCTGCTTGAGGCCCTTGATGTTCAATACGAGCGATTCCTCCTCCTCGTGGTATATGAGGTAAGATTTCCTCGGGCCCACCTCCGGGTAGTCGATCATGCACGAGACGCTCATCGGGTCGATCTCGATCCAGCTGCCTTCCTTCCAGTACTTTCCCCTCTGCGTAACCTCCCTGATGTTGATCTCGGGGTTGAAGTTCGTCGCGAAGGCCTTGCCGTGCTGGCCGTCGTTGCAGTCCACGATGTCGATGTAGTGTATCTCGTCGAAGAGGTGTCTCTGTGCGTAGGCGCAGAAGATGCTTATCACGCCCGGGTCGAAACCGCACCCGAGCACCGCCATGATGCCACGGTCCTTGAATCGGTCATGGTAGGCCCATTGCCAGGTGTAGCTGTACCTCGCCTCGTCCCTCGGCTCGTAGTTGGCGGTGTCCATGTAATGTACGCCCGTCTCGAGGCATGCATCCATGACGGGCAGGTCCTGGTAGGGAAGGGCCATGTTGAGCACGAGGTCGGGTCTTTTCTCCTCGATGAGGGCCACGACCTGCGAAACGTCGTCGGCGTCCACCTGGGACACGGTGATCGGCGTCGCGCATTCTTTCTGCACCTTGAGGCATTTCTCCAGGGTCCTGGATGCGAGGTGGATCTTGGCGAACACGTCGCGGTTCATGGCGCACTTCTTCGCCGCGACGCTGCCTGCAGCGCCTGCGCCGATGATGAGGATGCTGTCCATCGTCTTCCTCCTGCTTCGGATATTCTCTTGGGTTGTACCCCGGCGATGAGGCTCAGCCGCACGCCGGCGCCCTGTGAAGCGCCAGCAGGCTCTCCCGGACGAGCTTCGCGGCGACGACGGCGGAGACGCCCGACGGGTCGAGCCCGGGCGACAGCTCCACGATGTCCATACCGACGACCCTGAGCCTGGTTATCATGGACACGAGCAGGTTCGAGAGCTCCCTGAACGACAGCCCTCCGGGGTCCGGCGTCCCCGTGCCGGGCAACACGGAAGGGTCCAGGATGTCGATGTCGCAGGTGAGGTAACACGGGTTCTCGCCGGCCAAGAGGGAGACCTTCTCGGGCGTCGTCGACAGCATCGAGGAGAGCTCGTGTTCTTCCCTGGTGCACGACCGTATCCCGATCTGGTGGAGCCGGTCTTGTCCTACGAGATCGAGCACGCGCCTCATGACGGT
>ERZ795045.4095-NODE-4095-length-12097-cov-4.767647_pt1 | contig 12097 bp, 8 predicted proteins | sample MGYA00375129_ERZ795045 | MGnify/ENA primary metagenome ERZ795045 (study PRJEB30174, sample SAMN05720166) | activated sludge metagenome | isolation source: anaerobic digester from wastewater treatment plant | place: Japan | collected 2015-05-15 ... | reverse complement strand
ACGTTGAATACCTGGAGAAGTATTACCCGTACGTCTCGGTGGACGAGGTGCTCGGGCATGTCGGCATGGAGCGGAGCCACCTCGAGGACCCCGGGTTCTGGTACGACCAGGACACTGCAGACCGTTTCCACGACCTCGTGCGCAAGAGGACACGAAACCCCCGCATCTCGAGGGAGGCGGGGAGGTTCGTCGTGTCCTCGAAGGCCTACAAGGTGATCCGGGAGTACATCCAGGGCTTCATCACCCCTGAGATCGCCTACAAGCTCCTGCCGAGGATCCATGCGAAGGTGACCAGGAGCTCACAGCTCGATGTCGAGACCCTGGGCAGGTCGAAGATGCTCGTGGTCACGAGGCCGCACCGGGGAGTGCACGAGAAGCCCTACCAGTGCGAGAACCGGATCGGTCAGTTCGAGGCCATGGCAAAGTTGTTCACCGGTGAATACGCCCACATCGAGCACCCCGAATGCATCCACAGGGGTGACGAGAGCTGCAGGTACATCGTGACGTGGCGCGAACCGCTGTTCTTGAGACTCAAGAGATACATCAACTACCTGCTGTTTGGCGGGATCGTGGCGTTTGCCGTCGCATGGTCGGTCCTGCCCGAGGGCTACGGGCTCATGAAGCCGTTCGAGCTGTTCGTCGCGCTCGTCCTGGCCTTGAGCATACTGAGACTCAGGCTCGAGAACACGGAGTACAGGAAACGCCTCAGGGAACAGTCGCTCACCGCGGAGATGCTCATAGCCGAGTCCAACGCCAGGTACAACGACTCTCTGCTCATCCAGGAGATAGGAGAGGCCATATCGGGCACGCTCGACATAGACATGCTTCTCGAGTCGGTCGTGAACATCATGAAGAACAGGCTGGATTTCGACAGGGGCGCCGTCATGCTCGCCAACGAGGACAAGAGCCTCCTCGAGTACCGTGCAGGATACGGGCTCACCGCCGAACAGGAGGAGTTCTTGAAGGCCACGAGTCTCCACCTGGACAACCCCGCTTCCAAGGGCCCCCTGGTCGTCTGTTTCAGGGAGAGAAGGCCCCTCTTGATAGAAGACGCGCACGAGATAACGAAAGACCTCTCCGAGAGGAGCCAGGAGCTGCTCATGCTCTCCGAGTCGTCGTCCTTCATCTGCGTGCCGATCGTCTTCGAGCAGGAACCCCTGGGCATCTTGGTCGTCGACCGGACGTTCAGGCAGACGCCCCTCAGGCAGAACGACGTGAAGCTGTTGCTCGGCATAGCCCCGCAGATCGCCATCTGCATCAACAACGCCCGCACGTTCGAGAGGCTGCAGGAGAGCGAAGAAAAGTACCGTGATCTCGTGGAGAGCGCGGCGAGCATCATTCTCAGGATCAGCACCGAGGGGAAGATAACGTTCGCGAACAGGTTCGCATGCGAGTTCTACGGGTACGAAGAGGACGAGATGATAGGCCAGGACGTGGTCGGGTTCATGATCCCCCGCAGGGACTCATCGGGAAGGGACATGGCCGAGATCGTGGGCAGGTTCCTCGCCGAGCCCGTCCTTGCCGCCGGGGTGGAGAACGAGAACATCAGGCGCAACGGCGAGCGGGTGTGGGTCAGCTGGAGCATGAGGCCGGTGCGGGGAAAAGGCGGCGCAATAAACGAGATCCTGTGCGTGGGAAACGACGTCTCCGCCAGGAAGGCGGCCGAACAGGAGAAGAGACAGCTCGAGGTCCAGCTGGTGCAGGCGCAGAAGATGGAGGCCATAGGCAACCTCGCAGGCGGCGTCGCACACGATCTCAACAATATCTTGAGCGGTATCACCGGGTATCCCGAACTGCTGCTGATGGAGCTCCCCGAGGGGTCTCCCCTCAGGAAGGTGGCCCTCACGATCAAGAAGTCCGGCGAGAAGGCGGCGGCTATGGTCCAAGACCTGCTCACCCTCGCGAGGAGGGGGGTGGGGAAATCCGGCGTGGTTGACATCAACCGCGTGGTGAGCGACTACCTCGAGAGCCCGGAGTTCCAGAAACTGAAAGAGTACCATCCCGGTGTGTCTTTCAAGGTGGACCTGCAGGAGACGGTGGGACTCATCGCGGGCTCGGAGCTCCACCTCGGGAAGACCCTCATGAACCTCGTATCGAACGCTGCCGAGGCGATACCCTCCGGAGGCGAGGTCACCATACGCACTTCAACCAGGCGTCTCGACCAGCCGCTCAAGGGGTTCGACACGGTCGGCCCCGGCGTCTACACGGTCCTTACCGTGGAGGACACGGGGATGGGAATCACCGAGGAAGACCAGAAGAAGATCTTCGAGCCCTTCTTCACCAAGAAGGTCATGGGACGAAGCGGTACCGGCCTCGGCATGACCGTCGTCTGGACCACGGTCAAGGATCACAAGGGACACATCGACATCGTGAGTGCGCCAGGGGAGGGGACGAGGATCGATCTCTATTTCCCGGTCACGACCGAGAAGGCCGTGCACAGCCAGGACTCTGCGCCGATAACGGATTTCGCGGGAACAGAGAGCATCCTCGTCGTCGACGACGTGGAGGATCAGAGAGAGCTGGTCAAGAACATCCTTATGAGGCTCGGGTATACCGTGCACACGGTCTCCACTGGGGAGGATGCCGTCGAGTTCGTCTCCAGGCGCCGATGCGACCTCGTCGTCCTCGACATGATCCTGGGCCCGGGGATGGACGGTCTCGACACGTACAGGAAGATCGTCGAGGCAACAGGCCCCATGAAGGCGGTCATCGTGAGCGGTTTCTCCGAGAACGAGCGTGTCAAGGCGGCGCGTGAGCTCGGCGTGGGCAGGTACGTGCACAAGCCCTACACCCTGGAGGCACTCGCCAGGGCGATACGCGAAGAGCTCGACGCCAAGCCAAAGGGACAGGCCTGAGCACCCTTCGAGAAACCCGTACCTTGAAAGGATCTTCTTTTTCCCGTCTCACCACTATCCTCGATCCCCATACCCGGCGGCGTTCCGCCGAAACTGTCGGACCCTGTGCCGGTGCCGAGCCCTCGATCCCCGCACCCGGAGGCGTTTTTCGGCGAGCGAACATGCCCGGGCCTTAGAACCCCTTGGTGCAGGCATGGGCAGGACTCGATCGAGCACGGCGGCGTGCCTTAGGCCTGCCCGCACGAAACGAGGACAGGCCTCCCGGCCGGGTATGCCCGGGCCAGGCCCCATGCGGCCTCACACCGCACCACCGGACCGTACCGCGGGCAACCCCGATATCGAGGCGCGATCGCGGCCACGGTATGGTATAAGGCCATGCATGAACATCACCTACCGGTTCTTGGTGTTCCAGTCTCTCGTCGTCCTGCCCTTTCTCCTGGGTGCGGGCATTCGAAGGATCAGGGGACAGTCATGGGCTACCGGGATGACCAAGAGGCTCGTGAACGTGAACCTCGTGGCAATAGAACCGGTGGTGGCCCTGTGGAGCACCTGGGGGCTCGTGCTGACCGCCCAGCTCGCCGTGCTGCCCGTGGCTGGACTGATCCTCGTGAGCGCGGGTTTTCTCCTCGGCATGGCCGCGGGGAAGGTCCTCGGCCTCGACACGAGACGCAAGGCCGCCTTTCACGTGAGTTCTTCCCTCTCCAACCATGGGTTTACCATGGGCGCCTTCTTCTGCTACCTCGTCCTCGGCGAGCGGGGGCTCGGGCTCTCGTCCGTCTTCCTCGCGTACTTCATGCCGTTCGTCTTTCTCGTGATCTTTCCCTATGCACACAGGAAGTCTTCGAGGGCCGCAGGAGGGATACCGTCCGCGGGGGAGTTCTTCCTCAGTCTCAAGAACATGCCGCTCTATGCGGTGATAGGTGCGACCGTGCTCCTCGTGCTCGGGATCGAACGTCCAAGGGTGCCGTTTCCCCTGGACGCATTCATCATGCTTTCCATGGTGCTGTACTACTTCGCCCTCGGTTTGAGCTTCGACCCGGCTCTCAGGGGGGCGGGGGCCGGCGAGCACGCCGCGCTCTTTTCCATCAAGTTCGTCGCCGTGCCTTCTCTGTGCGCGGTCGTGCTCGCATGCGTACACCTCGATCCTGCGATCGAGACTGTCATCTTGATCCAGTCCTTCATGCCTGCCGCGATCTACTCGGTGGTCGCGGCCGTCCTGTTCGACCTGGAGGCCGAGTTCGCATCCACGTTGTTCGTGGTCAGCACGGCCGCATTCATCGTCCTGGTGCTGCCCGTCCTGTGGTTTTCGGGCGGTTTCCTCAGGAATATGATCATGTGAGGGGAGGGTCCCTATGCGGAGGTGTATAGATGCCGTGCTCTTCGACTTCGGGGGAGTCCTTGCCGAGGAAGGGTTCAGAAACGGCCTGTACGAGATCGCTTCGAGAAACGGTATGGATCCGGCGGCATTCTTCGAGACCGCGCGTCTCCTCATCGCCTCGACAGGGTACCTGACAGGCCGCTCGACCGAGGCCCGGTACTTCGCGGAGCTCAGGAGACGCACGGGATTGAGGGAAGACGATGTCACGATGAGGAAGACGATCCTCGACGGGTTCGTGATGAGACCCTGGATGGTGGACCTCGTGAAGAGGCTCGCGGAAAACTGGATACGCACGGCCGTCCTCAGCGACCAGACAGACTGGCTCGACGAGCTGGAGGGGCGACTCGGCTTTTCTCGCCTGTTCGAACGTGTCTTCAACAGCTACCACATGGGGAAATCCAAGAGTGACCCGAGCCTGTTTAAGGACGTGTTGTCCTGCATGGGGCTTGAAGCGGCAAGGACCCTCTTCGTGGACGACACCGAGGGGCACGTGGAGAGGGCCCGCTCCGTGGGCATCAATGCCGTTCACTACAGGGAGAGGGAACAGGCGTTCAGGGAGATCTCCTCCTTCTTTCCCGGGATCCGGCTCGTAACCTGAGGGCGCCTTGCGCGGGAGGCCCCGAGGTGCCCGGAGGCTGGCCCGTCCTCAAGGGTCACTGCCAGGGTCCGGGGACCTTCTCTCTTCACGGCGCGGCACACCCGCATCGCCGAGGACGAGGCCCGTGGTCATGCACGACGTGAGGGGCCATGAAGGTTCTCTCCTTCCACCCCGTAGCTCTTCAGCTTCTTGTGGAGCGTCGCCCTGGTTATCCCCAGCTTTCTGGCCGCTTCGCTCTTGTTGCCGCCGACGGAAGAGAGGACGGCGAGGATGGTCGAACGCTCCACCTCGTCGAGGGTGAGTTCGGCGGGGATGGCTTGGGGAACGGCGTCTTCCCCACCCGGGTAGACGAGCGTGATGTCCTCTTCCCTGAGGTTGGGGGTCGAGGAGAGCACCACGGCGCTCTCGATGGTGTTCATGAGCTCCCTGACGTTGCCTGGCCACGTGTGCCTGATGAGACGGTCCATGGCCTGGGGTGTGAACCCCTTGATGTCCTTCGCGTTCTTCTTGGTGAAGAGCCCGAGGAAGTGCTGTGCGAGAAGGGGGATGTCCTCCCTTCGCTCACGAAGGGGCGGCACGCTCAAGTGTATGACGTTGAGGCGGTAGAAGAGGTCTTCCCTGAACGTCCGCTCCCTCACCATCTGTGCAAGGTCCCTGTTCGTGGCCGCTATGATACGGACATCCACGCGGATGACTTCCTCGCCGCCCACACGCGTGAACTCGCGTTCCTGGATGACCCTGAGGAGCTTCGCCTGGATGGCGAGAGACATCTCGCTCACCTCGTCCAGGAACAGGGTTCCCCGGTGCGCCTGCTTGAAGCTCCCCTCCCTGCGCCTGAGGGCGCCGGTGAAGGCCCCCTTCTCGTGGCCGAACAGCTCCGACTCGAGCAGGCCCTCGGAGATCGCCGCGCAGTTGATCTTGATGAACGGGCCGTCTTTCCTCGAGGAGTTGTAGTGGATCGCGCCGGCCACCATCTCCTTGCCGGTCCCCGACTCTCCCGAGACGAGCACGGTTGCGTCCGATGCCGAGGCGCGCTGCGCGGTCTCGAGAAGCCTCACCATGGCAGGGCTCCTGCCGATGATGTTCGACGAGTCGAAGCGCTCGCCCACCAGGCTCTTGAGGATGCGGTTCTCCTCCTTGAGCGAGCTGTGCTCCATGGCCTGTTCCATCTTGAGCCGCAGGGCGTCGAAGTCGAGGGGTTTCGTGAGGTAGTCGTAGGCCCCTTTCTTCATCGCTTCGATAGCGGTCTCCACGGACGAGTAGGCGGTCATGATGATGACCGGGATCGCCGGGTTGATCTCCTTGATGGAAGCGAGGGCCTCGAGTCCCGAGACCTTGACCATGCGGATGTCCATGAGGACGAGGTCGAAGGGGGCGTCCCTGACCGCGTCTATGGCCTCCTGGCCGTCAGACGCCTCGCTCACCTTGAAATCCCATCCCCCAAGGAGGGTCTTGAGCATGGTGCGGTGCCCGAGATCGTCGTCGACCACGAGCACTGCCCTGTCAGGCTGGTTTCCCATGTGTCCACCTCTCAAGGTCCGAGCGTGACCCGTACCGTCGTCCCCTGGCCCATGCGGCTGGTCACCTTGATGTCCCCGCCGTGGGCCTCGACGATCTTGTGGACCACGGCGAGGCCCAACCCGGTGCCTGACTGCTTGGTGGTGAAGTACGGGTCGAAGATATGTTCGAGATGTTCCGGATGGATGCCGCAGCCGGTGTCGCTCACCTCGATCGTCACGGGCGAGTCGATGCCGTTGCATTCGAGGGCGACGCTGAGCACACCCCCGGAATCCATCGCCTCCATGGCGTTGAGGTAGAGATTGAGCATGACCTGGGCTATCTTGTCCGGGTCGGCCACGACGTGACAGGGGTTCTCTCCCAGCCCGGACCGGTCGATGGTGATGGATCTCCTCGCAGCCTGGTCCTCCACCGTCTCGAGCGTCCGTCTCACGATGGAGAGCAGGGAACAGCGCTCCTTCTTCATGTCCAGGGGCTTGGCGAGGTCCAGGAGCTGGCCGATCACCCTGTTCAGCCTCTCAACCTCGCCGATCATGATGTCGGCGATCCTCGCATCCTCGGGCACCATGTGGTAGCGCTCCCTGAAGTAGGTGGCGAACCCCTTGATCGAGCTCAGGGGGTTCCTGATCTCGTGGGCCACCCCGGCGGCGAGGCTCCCCAGGGAGGCAAGGCGTTCCTTGCGTTCCATCTCGCGCTTGAGATGTTCTATCTCGGTGACGTCGCGCAGGAGCACGAGGTGCCCGAGGAGGCGGCCTTCCTCGTCCCTGAGGCTGCCCGCGGTCGCTTCAAGCGAGAGGTTCCTCCCCCCTGCGTCGAGCTCGAGCTCCTTGGTGGCGAGCGGGTGTTCGTCGTCCACCTCCACGATCATGTCGACGATCTCTCGAGGGAGGATGTCCTTCGCCTTCGAGTCTGCCCAGTCTCTGCCGGAGATTCCGAGCAGCCTCTCCGAGACGTCGTTCAGGGATAACAGGGTCCCTGTCTCGCCGATCACGACGAGCCCCATGGGCATGTTCTCGACCAGCGTGTCGGAGAAGGCCCTCACCCTCGAGAGTGAGGCGCGGGTGGAGAGGTAGTTCTGGACGATGACCACGGCAACGATGCCCAACAGCCCGTACATGAGGAGGAACACCGCGAGGATCACCTTCTGCTTGATGCTCTCGTTGACCACCCTCTCGATGGGTTCCATGTCAAGGCCCACGTAGATGACCTGGACCGGTGGGGCCGACGGTGCCGGGAGCATGTGGGGGGAGAACCAGTCTTGATACCGGTAGTGCATGGGATGCCCAGGCCTCGGGAACATGCCCGGACGCGACGGGTGAAAACGCCGGTATACCTCGAACACCCGGGTGCCGTTCGGTGTCATGACGATCCGCCACCTGAGGGTCCTGTCGATGACCTTGGGGAGGTCAGGTCCGTACTTCAGACCGATGTTGAGGGGCTGGTTGTGGGCGATGATCGTGCCCTTCTCGTCGGTGATGAGGATGTAGAGGATGTCGGGGAGATCCGCGGTTTCCCTGATGAGCTGTTGCACCCTCGACCCGCTCCAGTCCCCCCACATCATCCCTGTCCTCGTCCCTGCCTCGAAGGCGCGGATCAGGGCACCCCCCTTCTCGCTGAGCATCAGCTCGATACTCCTGCGCTGGATCCTGATGCTCTCCATGGTGATGAAAATGAAGATCGGCGCCATCACCACAAGAGACCCCATGATCACCCACGGGGATATGCGGATCCACACCTTGCGAGAGTTGCCTTTCTTATCGGTGCCCATGTGTTTCAGAAAACTCTGGTTTTCAACATCCATGCCATGTCCCCAAGGCGAAGCGCCGGATGCTCGGCGTCCATGACCAGGCCCCTCGTGCCGTTCGTCGGAGAGGAGGCGAGAACGGGTCGAGACAGGGGCTCACAGGCGACCGGGCACCCGGGGAGAGACGATGTCGCGAACCGAAAACCATGTGTGAAACCAGTGCGTTGTGAGGCGTTGACGGTGCATGGCGGCCTCCTCGGGCATCGAGGTTCACCTCCAGGCAGACTCCTCGTCGTCCATGCCCGAAACCGAGGGCCGTTCGTCCCCCCGGCCACACTGCTTCCGCGAGGTACCCTGCTCGAGGTATGCACCATGTATAGTTTCTATACACGAAGCTTGGGCGATGTGTATAGAAAATGTACAGGAGCATCGATGCCGGGGATCATCCATGGCGTGTAGACGGCGGGCGGCATTCGTAAGGGGATGATATCACAAGGAGAAAGAGACTCGTCGATGCATTGGCACGGGTGTTGCTCAATGAGGGGCAAGCTGAGTGAACCGACACACTCGAACAAGGAGGATCACCAATGAAACGGACCATGATAATCGTCTTGACGCTCTCCATCTTGACCGCACTGGCCGTGCCCCTCATGGCCTGGGGTCCGAGGTGGGGTTACGGGCCCGACGGGAGAGGCATGATGTACGACAGGGACGACCGTGGAGACAGAGGCGGTTTCTGCCGCGGCGGGATGTATTTCGCCCCGGGCGCAGGCGATCTCACCCCCGAGCAGCGGGAGCGGGTCGATAAGCTGGAAGCCGAGCTCTACAAGAAGCTGGAGCCGCTCGCGCAGCAGGAGAGGATAAAGGTCCTCGAACTCGAAGCCGCCATCAACGCCGACAAGCCGGACGAGGCGAAGGTCCTCGACCTCCACAAGCAGATCGCGTCCATCAGGGACCAGATCGAGCGCGCCCGGATACGGCACCAGCTGGAGGTCAAGAAGGTGGTGCCCGAGGCAAGGTTCAGACCGGTCTACATGCGCGGCTTCATGGGCGGCATGGGCTTCGGCCGCGGCTGCGGACGGATCTGACGCCGGGAGGGGACCGGGCGGGGCGAAAGCCCGGGGGACACCCTCAGGACAGAGGAAACAAAAGGACAGAGGAAACAAGAAAAAGGCTCATGGCTATGAAGAAAGCCCAGGAACCTTCTTCATAACCACACAACTCCTATCTACCTCCTCTTGGGATGGCGGCCAATGCCCATACCGCCATCCTTTTTTTTCGACTTCGATGCGACCCTGATCGCTGTTCATGGAACCGGTATGATCGTCGTCGTGCTTCATGTCTCATCGTCCGGGGTCTTCGATGATGCAACCCTGGAGGGACGGACGACACGCGTTGATCTGCGCTCGATCCACGGCCTCAGGGAGATCATCCGCCTTTATTGCTATATTTCGAAGCTCGTAACCGGGTCATTCCGGATACGCGCGGTCACCCGTCGCCATCGGGAGTGGTGACGGGAGTGCGCACACCCGGGGTTGACCCCCCGACGCCTCGGTATCTCGAGTGATTCGTGGGCGCTCGGCGCGAGACGCCTGGAAAGGGGGTGTACCCGCCGTCAGCGGGCTTCGAGGGCGAAGGGAGTGCCAAACGGACGTTCCACCCAGGGACGGGTGGACGCTCCGCCCGTACAGTCTCTCACCCCCCTGCGCACCTGGTTGCTTCGGGCATGCGCCATGAAGTCTCCCGCAACGTGAATGGGTGCATATGCACACGACAGGCGCACGGACGGTCTCCTCTGGCTCGTTGCCGGATTGACGAGCGCGTGAATCTCATATACTAGGGAAAATCTGGGGGGTACCCATGTCATTGACGTACCGGGATGCAGGAGTAGACATAGACAAACAGAACCAGCTCGTCAGGGCGATCAAGTCGAGCGTGAGGTCCACCCACGGTCCTGAGGTCATAGGCGGGATAGGCGGGTTCGCAGGGCTCTTCAAGCTCGACACCGGGGCATACACCGACCCGATACTCGTATCTTCCACGGACGGCGTAGGCACCAAGCTCAAGATCGCCTTCATGGCGGACAACCACTCCACTGTGGGCATCGATCTCGTGGCCATGGTGGTCAACGACCTGGTTGTCGTGGGTGCGCAACCGTTGTTCTTCCTCGACTACTTCGCGACCGGGGCGCTGAGCCTGGAACGCGCCAAGGCCGTCATATCGGGTATCACGAGGGGCTGCGCCGAGGCCGGATGTGCGCTCATCGGCGGAGAGACGGCCGAGATGCCCGGTTTCTACAGGGAAGACGAGTACGACCTCGCCGGTTTCGGCGTGGGCGTTGTTGATGCCGAGAAGATCATCGATGGGTCCAGGATCGCCGCCAAGGACGTGATCATCGGGATCCACTCCTCGGGCCTGCACAGCAACGGGTTCTCCCTGGTGCGCAAGGTCCTTTTCGAGCGGGCCAAGCTCAGGGTGGACGACTATCTCGAGGATATCGGCAGGACCCTCGCAGAGGAACTCCTCACGCCCACGCGCATCTATGTCAAGAGCGTGCTCAACGTGATCCGCAGCTTCGAGATCAAGGGGATCGTTCACATCACGGGCGGCGGCTTCGTGGACAACATACCGAGGGTTCTCCCGTCGAGGTCGTGCGCCCGCATCAGGAAAGGCTCGTGGGAGGTCCCCCCGATCTTCAGGTTCATCCAGGAGGTCGGCAAGATCGAAGATCACGAGATGTACCGCACGTTCAACATGGGTGTGGGGATGATCCTGATCGTGTCACCGAAGGACGCCGACGATGTCATGCTCAGGCTCAAGGGCCTCAAGGAGACGGCGGACATCATCGGCTACATCGACGCGCGCACCAAGGGAATGGACCCGGTGATCATCTCATGATCCGCATAGGCGTTCTCGTCTCGGGGAGCGGGTCGAACCTCCAGACCATCATGGATGCCTGCGCCTCCGGTCTCATCGACGGCACCGTCGCCGTGGTGATCAGCAACGTGCCGGACGCCTACGCACTCGTCCGCGCGCGGAAGATGTCCGTCCCGACGGTCGTGGTGCAGCACGAGGCGTATCCCGACAGGGAATCCTTCGACGAGGCGCTCGCAGGCAAGCTGGAAGAGTACCAGGTCGACCTCGTGACCCTTGCAGGTTTCATGCGTGTGCTCACCCCGGCCTTCCTGAGGCGCTTCCCAGGCAGGATCATGAACATACACCCCGCCCTGTTGCCCTCATTCCCGGGTCTTCACGTGAGACAGAAGGCCATAGACTACGGGGTCAGGTTCTCCGGGTGCACGGTGCATTTCGTGGACGAGGGCGTGGACACGGGGCCCATCATCATCCAGGCCGTTGTCCCCGTGTACCCTGACGACACCGAGGAGGAGCTGAACGAGAGGATCCTCAGGCTGGAGCACCGCATCTATCCCATGGCCATCCGGCTCTTCGCAGAGAACAGGCTCGTCGTGGAGGGGAGGAAGGTGAGGGTGAAGGGCCTCGAGAAGGACCCGGCCGCCTTCCTCGTGAACCCCCCGATCGAGGGGTGCACCCTGTGAGATGCGTGCGCGCATCCTTGCGGTGAGGGCCGGGAAGTCGCCTGGCGGTGGTCCGCCCAGCGGCAAGTGCGGCGAACGGAAAGGGTCTCTGTGGGGCAAAAAGAGGGTGATTCGCCTGCGTGTGCGGCATGTGGCCTGCAACGACACGCATGAGGCGCGTCGCGAGCGCGTACGGATCAACGGCGCCCATCCGGGTGGCGCACGAGCGGCCCTCGGGAAAGACTCCACGACCTTGTGCATGCAACGAGGCCTGAAGGCCCATGAAGGCCGCCTTGCGACACGCGGCCGAACAAGGCGGCCTTTTGTCGGCCGGGGTCTTTCCATCACGGCCGTCTGTGCCGGTGTGCGTAAGGCGGGGTTGCTCGAGGCGAGGGCACCCTGACGTATGCAAGGTTTGGTGTCGGGGTCCCGGGGGCGGAAACAGCGGGCCGGACGGCCTTGCACCGG
>ERZ795045.4089-NODE-4089-length-12112-cov-3.520942_pt1 | contig 12112 bp, 8 predicted proteins | sample MGYA00375129_ERZ795045 | MGnify/ENA primary metagenome ERZ795045 (study PRJEB30174, sample SAMN05720166) | activated sludge metagenome | isolation source: anaerobic digester from wastewater treatment plant | place: Japan | collected 2015-05-15 ... | reverse complement strand
CTGCATTCCCACTCCAACTGGTCCGACGGCAGCCTCCCCATCCTCAAGATGGCACAGGCCGCCCGCGAGCGCGGCCTGCGGGTGCTGGCCATCACGGACCACTCGCAGAGCCTGGGCGTGGCCAACGGGCTGAGCCCGGAGCGGCTGCGCGCCCAGCGTAAAGAAATCGACGCCGCACAGGCCGAGCTGGGCGATTCCATCCTGCTGCTGCAGGGTGTGGAGATGGAGATCCGCGCCGACGGCATGCTGGATCTGGACGACGATACCCTGGCCGGGCTGGACATCGTCATCGCCTCGCTGCACGTGGGCCTGCGCCAGCCGCGCGAAGAGGTCACCCGCCGCATGCTAACCGCCATTCGGAACCCGCATGTGGACCTGATTGCCCACCCCAGCGGGCGGCTGCTCGGCCGGCGCGACGGCGCGGATCTGGACTGGGACGCCGTCCTCGCTGCCGCGAAGGAGCACGGCGTGGCGCTGGAGATCAACGCCCACCCGGACCGGCTGGACCTGGACGACATCTACGCCCACCGCGCCGCTGAAATGGGCATCCCCATCGCCATCAACACCGACGCCCACTCCCCGGCCGACATGGACCTGCGCGAGTACGGGGTCTACATCGCCCGGCGCGCCTGGCTTGGCCCCGCGCAGGTGATCAACACCTGGCCCGCTGAACGGCTGCTGCGCTGGCTGCGCGAGCACCAGCCATCCTGAGCCAGGCAAGGGGAATAGAGCACACAACTAAGAATTTTGTGCCGGCAGGGTTCTCCCCATCGCCCGGGGGGAAATCCCGTATTTTTCCGCCCGCCCGCAGCGACTATAGTGGATAAGGAAGGCAGCGCCTGCCTGCCGGACCGGTTCCGGTCGGGCGGGCTGCCGGGAAAGGAGCGGAACATGTGGGATCGTGGTCATGGGCGCGGCCGCCGGTGGGACGATGAAGAGCGGCGTCCTCCGAGGCGAGGCTACCGTGAGGACGAGTTCGGCGAAACGCAGGATTTCCAGGACGAAGGCCGCTACGGCCGCGAGGACATGGGCTACGGCGGCCGAGGCGAAGGCACAGGGTTTGACACCCAGAATGACCCGGGCTTTTACCGCAGCAGGCGCGGGACGGACCGGGATTACGGCTACGGCCGCTACAACCAGCCCTACGAGGCTGAGGATGAAGACTTCGGCCCGGGCTACCGCCGCACAGGGCTGGATCGGGAGCAGGGCGCCGGTCAGGGCTACCGGCGGGACTATCGGTCCGACCCCGGTGAACTGGATGATGACTCCGCCGGTTACCGCCCCCGTTTCGGCCCCGGACGCCTGCCGTTCCGGCGCCGGTTTTCCGGGAAAGAGGGCTGGGAAATGGGCGTCCGGGGACGACCACGCCTGGAGGCCTGGATGATCCCCGGACCGCACACCGGGCTTGGCCCGGAAGGCTACCGCCGGCCCGACGAACGCATCCTGGAAGACGCGCTCGAGCGGCTGACCCTGCACGGCCAGGTGGACGCCCGCCGGATCCAGGTGGAGGTGAAGGACGGAGAAGTCTACCTGCGCGGGCAGGTCAACAGCCGGCAGGCCAAACGCCTGGCCGAGGACGCCGTCGAGACCATCCCCGGCGTAAGGGATGTGCACAACGAAATCCGCGTGGCGTTCAAGGTCGCCGGGGATATGCCTCCTGGCGGCGAAGGCTCCGGCCCGCCTGGAGAGCCGGGATGAAAAAACAAAAGGCCGGTTTTTCACCGGCCTTAATTGATTACAGGTATCGCCCTAGACCTCAGGGCAGGTAGCCGAACATCACCTCATTGCCGAAGGCCAGCAGCACCCGCCGGTCCGGTGTGATCAGGAAGGCGGTCGCCGGCCGCTCCGGCACCGGGTAGCTGCCCAGATGGTTGGGGCGCAGCTCGGTCTGCAAATTGAGCACCACGCTGAAGTAGTAAATCGAAGCCTCATCCGGGCTGAACAGGAACAGCGAGTGAGCCGGGTACTCGGTCGCCAGCACCTGCGAGACCGGTTTGCCCAGCGATACCACCGGCTCGGTGTTCTGGCCGTCCCGGGTCAGCTTGTAGGGGAACGGCTCCGTGCAGGTGGTGGACACGGTGTCAAACTCGCTGGAAGTGCACTTGGTCATGTGCCCGTCCGCATGGAGCAGGAACAGGTCGTCGCCGTAGACGGCCAGGCTGACCACATCGCCCAGCGGCGGCACCTGCTCGTCGAAGTACAGGCGCGGAGCCTGGACGAAGTCCACCCCGTTCCCGCGGTAGCGCCACACCGCTGGCAGGTGGTTGTCCAGCACGTACAGCGTCCCGCTGGCCACGGTCACGTCGGCCAGGTTAACCCAGCCCGCGTCCGGCGGGATCAGGGTGATGCTCTCCGGGGCCATGTTCGGCCCACAGAAGAGGATGTTCCCCTGCTGATCGATGCCCATCACCGTGGCCGGGCTGTGACCGTTGTCCCGGGGCAGGGCTGCCAGATCCACCAGCGGACCGTCGATGAGCATGTCCGCGCCCGGCGCACCCGGGCCGCAGAGGAAGTGCTCATCCACCCGGTAAGCCGGCCGTTCGAAGATCAGGCGCACGATTCGTCCGGTGCTGCTGTCCAGCCCGTAGATGTCGCCGTCATATCCGGCCGTCATCTTGACGATGTTCACGGACTGGGAGAAGGGCTGCTGCGAGGCTGGCTGGTAATCGATGCGCTGCACGCCGTCCATCAGGTCGATGGCCGCCTGCGCCTGAATGCGCAGGGCCAGCGATTCTTCGGACTGGCCGTACTGGTCCGCCTGATCGATCCACTGAAGGGCCTGCTCCCAGTTCGTGCGGCGCAGCGCAGGGTCGTCCTGGTCCACCGCCAGACGCACGTACTCGCTGGCCTGCACCAGCATCGCCTGGTGCTGCTTGCCCTCCCCGTTGCGCATGTACACGGTCACCGCCATGGCGACAATCACCAGCGGGACGGCCACGGCGATGAACAGCAGCGTTCCGGTCGAGAGCTGCGGCGGCTCGTCGGCAGGGCGCTGCGCCATGCGGGTGAGCGCCTGCTGGCCGGCCATCGCCGTGCGGCGTTTGACCGCCTCTCCGCGCACCCACAACCGTGCCAGGCGGCGTCCGGCCCTGCGGAAGATGGATTCGGAGGGAGGTTTCGGTGTCTCATCCGCCGGGGCTGGCGCAGGCGGCACCTCGCGGGCTGCCGGGCGCGCCGCCGGTCTGGACCATGTGCGGGCTTCACTGCGGGCAGGCTGCGGTTCCACCCGGCGCACAGGCGTGGAGACTGGTTCCGTAAACGCTGGCTCCGCCGGTTCCGGCGCCGGAGCGGGCGGAATCTTCGCTGCCTCAAATGGTTCGGGTGCCGGCGGCTCTTCCTGCAGGAACTCCACCGCCGGCAGCGTCTCCTCCGGAAGATCCAGCGGAGCAGCAGCCGGTTCAGATCCGGGCATCTCATCGGCCGCAGGCCACTCTTCCACATCCGGCTCGCTGACTGCCGGAGCATAATCTTCAAATGGGGTAGTCTCCGGCGCGGGTATGTCCGCAGCCGGCTCAAAGGTTTGCGGTGCCGCTTCTGCGGGCGCAGGTTCCGGTTCCTCCGCGGCGGGCGGGAGCGGGGTGATGCGGATTTCTCCCTTCCCCTCCGCCACCTTCAGCAGGGCAAAGCCGGTATCCGCCGGGCTGGCGCCCAGCAGCCTGCGGCGCAGGTGCGACGGCCCCAGCTGTGAAAGCCCGCTCAGCGTCTCCACCGTCCAGGCCAGCTGGGGATCACCGCTGAGCAGGATCACGTCACCCGGCTGCACCACGGCCTGATAGAACTGCACCGGCGGGTTCTTGCTCAGTCCCAGACCGCGGCCGGCGCTCTGCTCATTGAAGGCGCGTGCCCCGCTGCGGTCGACCACATACGAGCAGCCCGGCCCGGAGTGCGCCAGATAGACCTGCCCCCCGCGCAGCACAGCCATCGCCAGCCGGCCGACCAGCGTGCCTTCGCGCTGGGTGCGGATGTTGCGGCTCATCAGGCGGTCGTTCAGCTCGGCCGCGGCGGTGCGCAGCGCGTAGGTCACCGATCCGGGGCAGCGGTAGTAGCTGTCGGCCAGCGACTGCGCCAGTTCTTTGATCTGGTCCGGGGTAATGGGCGCGGACCCTTCCAGACGCAGCAGCAGCGCCAGCACGTCCTCTCCGCGGTTGCGCGCTGTGCGGTGGGGCGGGTTGGTGACCAGCAGGCCGGGGAGGTCCGGCTGCTCGGTCCCGGCGACCCGATAATAGGCATGTACCTTCAATGTCAACACTGGGGATAACCCTTCCGCGGCAAGTTTGTGTAACGGGCCTGACCGGAATTATACCCGGGCAGCGCGCCGGAATCGATCCATCCGCCGCAAATGGTGCAATTTTCATGCCAGGGTTTTCGTTTTCCCCCGCTTATTAGCAAATATTCCTACAATTTTAGTCATAATTTAATCCAGGTACATTATGCTGATGAAAAGCCGGTCAGGAAGGTGTCCTATGAGCAAGCGCAAGGCTCTGTTATCTCCACCCATACCCCCCTCCGAAATCACCCCGGAGCATGTGTATATCAACCGGCGGCAGTTCCTCGGCGGAGCTGGCGCGCTAAGCCTGGCCGCCCTGCTGGCCGCCTGCGCCCCGGGAGGAGGCAGTTTTCCGACGGATTCAGGCACCCCCTTCCCCACCGCCACGGGCGAATCGGACGAAGCCATCACCCCCTACGCGGCCATCACTAATTACAACAACTACTACGAGTTCACCGTGGACAAGGAACGGGTGGCCGTGCTGGCAGAGAACTTCCGTATCTCACCCTGGCAGGTGGAGGTCGGCGGGCTGGTGAACAACCCGCGCACCTTCGGCCTGGAAGACCTGCTGCGCATGTTCGACCAGGAAGAACGCATCTACCGCCTGCGCTGCGTGGAGGGCTGGTCCATGGTCATCCCCTGGATGGGCTTCCCGCTGGCCCGGCTGCTGGAGGAAGTTGAACCGACCGGTGACGCTCGCTACGTCATGTTCACCACCCTGCTCGACCAGGAGCAGATGCCCGGAACGCGCTCCAGCTTCTACCCCTGGCCGTACACCGAAGGGCTGCGCCTGGACGAGGTCATGCATGACCTGACCATCCTGGCGACCGGGCTGTACGGCAAGGAGCTCACCCCGCAGAACGGCGCGCCCATCCGCCTGGTGGTCCCCTGGAAATACGGCTTTAAGAGCATCAAAGCCATCATCAGCATTGAGCTGGTGGCCGAGCAGCCCCCCACGTTCTGGAACCTCATCGCTCCCAATGAGTACGGCTTCTACTCCAACGTCAACCCCGAGGTGGACCACCCGCGCTGGTCGCAGGCCTCGGAGCGCCGCATCGGTGAAAGCGGGCGCCGCCGCACCCTGCTGTTCAACGGCTATGAAGAGGACGTGGCCCATCTTTACGCCGGCATGGACCTGACTGTAAATTACTAGTGAACGCCCGCAAACCTTTCCGCATGACCCGCCTGCACCTGGCCGCCCATCTGGCGGCGCTGGTTCCCCTGGCCTGGCTGGCGGTCGACGCCCTGACCGGCAGCCTGACCGCCAACCCCATCCAGGCCGCCACGCAGCGGGCCGGACTGTACGCGCTGAGCCTGCTCACCGCGTCGCTGGCCTGCACCCCCATCCACATCGTGACCCACTACGGCCCTATCCTCAAGCTGCGCAAGCCGCTGGGGCTTTACGCTTTCATGTACGCTGCCCTGCACGTTTTTATCGTGGTCGGCGTGGATTATGCCTTTGTCTGGGAGTTCCTGCTGGAGGACCTGGGCGAGAAGCGCTACATCTTCGCCGGGCTGGGGGCCTTCATTATTCTCAGCGCCCTGGCCGCGACCTCCTTCAAGAAAATCAAGCGCCGGATGGGCAAACGCTGGAAGCAGCTGCACAAGCTGGTCTATCTGGCGGCCGGCCTGGTGGTGCTGCACTTCACCTGGGTGGTCAAGGGCAGCGTCGAGCGCCTGGCCGGAGATATCCTGCAGCCGGTTCTCTTCGGGACCGGGCTGGCGGTGCTGCTGGCCATGCGGGTGCCGCGGATCAAGAACGCCATCCGCCAGCGCCTGCCTGTGCCGCGCTGGGCGCCGCCGGGACAGCGCGCGGCGCAGTTGAAAAACCGCGGCGGACCGGCCGGATCGCTGCCGCCTGACCTGTAATACCCTGTTCTGCATAACGCGTCCGCCTGCTGGCAGCACTGCGGCAGGCGTTTTTGCTGCTTCCCCGACCCGCTTCGCGCCGCAGAACAGCCCGCCGGGGAGTTTCTGTTATACTATCTGGTACACACACAGCCGGCCGCATCACGGTTATCTGTAATTGCAGGTTTCTATGAACACCAGAACATTGCCATTAGTTGAAGTCCGCGGTTCTCACCGGCAGATGGGCCAGCAGATGGGCGAGGCCCGCCGGGAATCCATCGCCCATGCGCTGGAGACCGCGCACCAGTTGATCGACGACGCTTACCAGACCCTGCAGCTGACCTGGGACGGAGCGCGGATTCAGGCCCGCAAGTACCTGCCTTTCGCCCAGGAGCGCTATCCGCAGTACATCGAAGAGCTGGAAGGCATCGCCGAGGGAGCCAACGCCAGCCTGGATGACCTGCTGGTCATCAACGCCATGGAGGCGGTCACCTCCGACGCCCTGCACCTGACCAAATGCACCAGCCTGGCCGTCAACCAGAGCCGCACCGCCAGCGGAAACGTGCTGGTGGCCCACAACGAAGACTGGCTGCCCGAGGACGAAGCCGACGTGTTCGTGCTGCGGGCCTTCCCGGACGACGGCCCGCCCTTCCTGGCCATGACCTACGGAGGGCTGCTGCCCAACATCGGCTTCAACGCCGCCGGAATCGCCCAGTGCTGCGATTCGGTCTACCCGTCCGACTCGCGCATCGGCATCCCGCGCCTGGTCGTTTCCCGGGCGGTGCTGAGCGCGCGGACCATCTCAGAGGCCATCCGCCACATCCTGGTGCCGCAGCGGGCCGCCGGATACAATCACCTGCTGGCACACGAGAGCGGCGAGCTGTACAGCATCGAGGTCTCCGCCCGCCAGTTCGCCGTGCTCTACGGGCTGGACGGCTCCATCGCCCACACCAACCACTACCTGGACCCGCAGATGAAGCTGGTCGAGAGCGAACCGGATGAGCAAATCTCCACCCGCATCCGCTATTTCCGGGCGCTGCGGCTGCTGCAGCAGCGCGAGAAGTTCACCGTCAAAGACCTGGTGGAAATCCAGCGCGACCACGTGAACTACCCGGAATCCATCTGCAACCATGAAACCCCGGGCGATCCACTCGACCGGCAGAAGACCATCACCGCCCTGATCATGGACCTGACCCAGCGCCAGATGCACATCTGCTGGGGCAACCCCTGCTCCTCCACCTACTGCACCTACCAGCTGGACGCCTGATCCAGCCAACGCCAGCCAGATCTCAATCAAGGACATGCCATGAGCGACCAACAGGTTATCTTCTCCATGGTGCGGGTCGGGCGCACCGTTCCCCCCAACAACCGCCAGATCCTGCGGGATATTTCCCTGGGCTTTTACTACGGGGCCAAGATCGGCGTGCTGGGCCTGAACGGGGCCGGCAAGAGCACCCTGCTGCGCATCATCGCCGGCAAGGACACCGACTACACCGGCGAGGTGGTCTTTGCGCCCGGCTACAGCGTCGGCCTGCTGGAGCAGGAACCTTATCTTGACCCGAACAAGACCGTGCGGCAGGTAATTGAAGAGGCCGTGCAGCCCGTGGTGGACGCGCTGCGCAAGTTCGACGAGGTCAGCGCCCGCTTTGCCGAGCCGGACGCCGACTTCAACGCCCTGATCGAGGAACAGGGCAAGCTGCAGGAGTTCCTGGACCGCCACGACGCCTGGACGCTGGACAGCCGTCTGGAGCTGGCCATGGAAGCCCTGCGCTGCCCGCCGGGCGACACGCCCGTCTCGGTGCTTTCCGGCGGCGAGCGGCGCCGCGTGGCCCTTACCCGCCTGCTGCTCACCGAGCCGGACATCCTGCTGCTCGACGAGCCGACCAACCATCTGGACGCCGAATCGGTCGCCTGGCTGGAGCGCCACCTGCAGCAGTACCGCGGCACGGTGATCGCCGTGACCCACGACCGCTACTTCCTGGACAACGTGGCCGGCTGGATCCTGGAGCTGGACCGCGGTCACGGCATCCCCTGGAAGGGCAATTACTCCTCCTGGCTGGAGCAAAAGCAGGAGCGCCTGGCCCGCGAAGAGAAAACTGAGAGCAAGCGCCAGAAAACCCTGCAGCGCGAGCTGGAGTGGATCCACATGTCCCCCCGGGCGCGGCAGGCAAAAGGCAAGGCCAGAATCAGCGCCTACGAAAAGCTGCTGGGGCAGGAATTTGAGCAGCGCCGCGAAGACCAGGAGATCTACATCCCGCCCGGCCCGCGCCTGGGTGATGTGGTCATCGAGCTGGACGGGGTGACCATGTCCTACGGCGACCGGTTGATCATCGACAACCTGACCGCCAGCTTCCCGCCGGGCAGCATTATCGGCGTCGTCGGGCCGAACGGGGCCGGCAAGACCACGCTGCTGCGCCTGATCACCGGGCAGGAGAAACCCGATTCAGGCACCATCCGCATCGGCGACACTGTCAAGATGGCCTATGTGGACCAGAGCCGCGAAACCCTGGACGGGAACAAGACCGTCTGGGAGGAGATTTCCGGTGGCGAGGATGAGCTGGACCTGGGCGGGCGCAAGCGCAATTCGCGCGCCTACGTGGCCTCCTTCAACTTCCTGGGCAGCGACCAGCAGAAGAAGGTGAGCACGCTTTCAGGCGGCGAACGCAACCGGGTGCACCTGGCCAAGGTGCTCAAAGAGGGCGCCAACGTGATCCTGCTGGACGAGCCGACCAACGATCTGGACGTGAACACCCTGCGTGCGCTGGAAGAAGCCCTGGACAGCTTCGCCGGTACCGCCGTGGTGGTCTCTCACGACCGCTGGTTCCTCGACCGCATCGCGACGCACATTCTCGCCTTTGAAGGCAATTCGAGCGCACGCTTCTTCGAGGGTAACTGGACCGAGTACGAGGCAGACCTCAAGCGGCGGCTGGGCAAGGACGCCGAGACCCCGCACCGCATCAAGTACCGCAGCCTGACGCGCTGATCAGCGCCCCGGGCAGCGGTCCAGATTGTTGATCGCCTCCTGGATGCGCTGGATGCGGTTTTCCGGGTTGGGGTGCGTGGAGAAGAACTCCGGCTGGCTCTGCCCGCCGCTGGCCTGCGCCAGGATCTCCATCACCCCGATCATCGCCTGCGGGTCATAGCCGGCCTCGTCCATATAGCACACCCCGAAGAAGTCCGATTCGATTTCGTCATCGCGGCCGTAGCGCATGTTGATCAGCTGGCCCACCAGCACGGCCATCTGCGCCTGCTGCGCGCTGGAGGGATTGTTCGGGTCGTAGGCGGCGATGACCGCCGCCCCGGTCAGGCCCTCTGTCAGCTGCGCCCGGGCGATCTGCTCGGCCGAGTGCCGCCCGATCACATGCCCGATCTCGTGCCCCAGCACCCCGGCCAGCTGGTCGACGTTCTGCAGCTGGTCAAACAGCCCGGCGGTGATGAACACCTGCCCGCCGGGCAGCGCGAAAGCGTTGATCGTCTGGCTGTCGGCCAGCAGGTGGAACTCAAACTGGTAGTCGGACGAGCCGGCCGCCGAACTGCGGACGATGTTCTGCCCGACCTGGTCCACCAGGTTCTGGGCTTCCTGGTCCGGGTCCAGCCCGCCGAACTCGGCGGCCATCTGCGGGGCGGCCTCCAGCCCCATGACAATTTCCTGCTCCACCGTCAGGCCGACGTTCTGGACCTCGCCGGTAATGGGGTTCTGCTCCCGGGAGCTGAAGTATGTGAACAGTGATATCGCGGCCAGGACCAGAGCGATGATAATCCGCCCCGAAAACCTGCCGCCCGGCATCCTTCTTCGAACCATTCCCTCTCTCCTCCACAGCCAGACCGCCCGGCTCCTTCACCGGCCGTCTGGCTGTCTCTTATCTTGATATTGTTTATATATCGAAAAACCAATGTCAAATCAATCCGGAATTAACAGCCTCCCGGGTAGGACTTTCCCTAACCGCCCGCCGGGGTGACCCGTTTGGAATATACTTAACCGCATCCGGTCATAACCGATGCTCATATTCAAGAGGTGCGCTTATGTCACAAGCCATGCCAACCGCCCTGCCCCGCTGGGACCTTTCCAATGTCTACCCGGATCTGGAGTCGCCGGCGTACCAGCAGGATCTCGATCGCTTCCGCGAGGAAACCGCCCGCCTGCAGTCCCATCTGGACGCTGGTGACCAGGATTTCACCGCCCATCTGAGCGGTGCGGTGCAGGCCGCCAACGCGGCGCTGCTCACCGGGCGCACCCTGCGGGCCTACCTCAACTCCTTTGTCTCCACCGATTCCTACAACACGCTGGCCCTGCGCAAGCTCTCCGAGTTCGAGCAGCTGCACGTGGAGCTGCAGAAGCAGTTCACCCGGCTGGAGGCCTGGATCGGCCGCAGCGCCGATCGTCTGGACCAGGCCATCGCGCAGGACCCGGTGCTGCGCGAGCACGAGTTCTACCTGCGCGAAGCGTCCGAGCAGAGCCGCTACCTGATGAGCGAAGCCGAAGAGACCCTGGCGGCCGAGCTGAACCTGAGCGGCGGCAACCTCTGGTCCAAGCTGCAGGGCGCAGTGGTATCCCAGCTGAACGTGCCCTTCGCCGAAAACGGCGAGGAGAAGCAGGTTCCGGCCACCACGCTGATCAACTACCGTTCGCATCCCGACGCGGATGTGCGCCGCCGGGCCTACGAGACCGAGATGAAGGCCTGGGAGCAGGTGCGCAACCCGCTGGCCGCCGCCATGAACGGCATCAAGGGCACCGTCATTACCCTGGACCGCCGCCGCGGGCGCGAAGACGCGCTGCACTCGGCCATCGACGCCGCCCGCCTGGACCGGAAGACGCTGGATGTGATGCTCTCGGTCATGCGCGAGTCCTTCCCCATGTTCCGGCGCTACTTCCGCGCCAAGGCCGCCCATCTGGGCAAGGAGAAGCTGGCCTGGTATGACCTGTTCGCTCCGGTGGGCAAAATCCAGACCGAGTTCAGCTATGCGCAGGCGCGTGACTTTGTGCTGCGCCATTTCGAGGCCTTCTCACCCGATCTGGCCGTCTTCGCCGCCCGCGCCTTTGACAATAACTGGATCGACGCCGGACCGCGCGACGGCAAACGGGCCGGGGCTTTCTGCATGGCCGTCCCCGGCGTGAAGGAATCCCGCGTGCTGAGCAACTTCGACGGCTCGCTGGACCAGGTCTTCACCCTGGCGCACGAACTGGGCCACGCCTTCCACAACGACTGCATGTTCGCCGCCGGGCGCACCGAGCTGCAGCGATCCACCCCGATGACCCTGGCCGAGACCGCCTCCATCCTGTGCGAGACCATCGTGGTCAACGCCGCGCTGAAGGAAGCCAAAGACCGGCAGGAAGAGCTGGCCATCCTGGAGTCCTCGCTCAACAACGCCTCGCAGGTGATTGTGGATATCTATTCACGCTTCCTGTTCGAAAAGGAAGTCTTCGAGCGCCGCGCCAAAGCCGAACTGTCGGCCGAGGAGCTGTGCGAGATCATGGAGTGGGCGCAGCGCGAGACCTACGGCGACGGCCTGGACGAGCGCTACCTGCACAAATACATGTGGACCTGGAAGCCCCACTATTACTCCACCGGCCTGTCGTTCTACAACTTCCCCTACGCCTTCGGGCTGATGTTCGGCATCGGCCTGTACGCCATCTACCTGGAGCGCGGACCGGCCTTCGTCACGGATTACAGGCGGCTGCTGTCCTCCACCGGCATGGCCCGCCCCGCCGACCTGGCCGCCGGGTTCGGCATTGACCTGAGCAAGCCGGACTTCTGGGAGCGCAGCCTGCAGGTGGTCAACGGGCAGATCGAGCAGTACGCCGCGATCAAAGCCGTCTAGACCTCCCCCATATCCCCCGAACAACACCCTTTTTCGCCAGTTTTCTTAAAATTTCTGGCCAATCGGCCAAAAAGTTGAAAAAACTGAAAAAAAGGGTGTTATACTCATTCCATTCCAAAACGTTTTGGATGCGTGACGGAGATTCACTTTCTTTCCAAGGGGGAGAGAAGATCCGTT
>ERZ795045.4086-NODE-4086-length-12116-cov-7.327502_pt1 | contig 12116 bp, 9 predicted proteins | sample MGYA00375129_ERZ795045 | MGnify/ENA primary metagenome ERZ795045 (study PRJEB30174, sample SAMN05720166) | activated sludge metagenome | isolation source: anaerobic digester from wastewater treatment plant | place: Japan | collected 2015-05-15 ... | reverse complement strand
TTGCTCTCCTAAAGGAAATTTGAATTTTTCGTGGCGTTTAATTATGGCACCATTACCTGTCATAGATTATGTTGTAGTCCACGAACTTGCCCATCTTGAAGAAAAAAATCATTCTAGGAATTTCTGGAATATTGTAAAAATGCTATTTCCTGATTACGAAAATTCAGAAAACTGGTTAAAAAAGAATGGGTATTTATTAAGATTATGATAATAAAAAACATTAAATATTTAGAGATTATAAAATTATTAAACCTTTAATAGGGTGGTGATGATGACCAAAGAACAAAAATTCTACAAAGCATTGTAGCATGTGTTTATCGGTGCTAAAATAGAAGGAACTGGAGGTTTTGTTAATTTGATTTGTCCGTTTGATAAGATTAATTTAAGAAAATTCTTTACATTTCTTTTTGATGAAACATGACTTAATACTTAAAACGAAATTTAATATCATTTATTTAAGCAAGAGATAAGACGAGATTCGTCGTACCTAAGAGTTTATTAAATCAAAAGGAGAGTTTATGACAACTCACAAGTTGATAATTGGTAACTGTATGAGCATGCAAGAAATTCCAGATGAGAGTGTCCATCTGATGGTGACTTCACCACCTTACTTTAATGCCCCCTTTGATTACAAAGGACTGTTCAAGAATTATGACCAATTTTTAGAAGTCTTAAAAAGGGTTGCTAAAGAAGTATTTAGAGTTTTGCAAAATGGCAGAATTTCTGTACTAAACATTGACGATATGCTTGTCAATGGGGAGAAGTTTCCCATCGTTGCTGATGCTACAAAAATATTCCAAGATGCAGGTTTTAGATATAGAGACAGAATAATCTGGTAAAAAAACCCGATGGGTATTTAAGAATAAGTCGGAGGAGTGGTGTTCTTTTACAAAATCCTTATCCGATGTATTTCTACCCTGACAATCTTTTAGAAAGTATTCTTATTTTCCAAAAGGGGAAATTTGATTATCGTTCAATTCCCAAAGAAATAAGGGAAGCATCAAAGATTGATATAAAAGAGTTTTCTGACAATAAATGGTATATGACTCTTTGGGAAATGGTAAATGTTTTACCCGGTTCGCCTCTGGAGAAAGAGATTGCCGCATTCCCTGAGGAGCTACCTTATAGAATTATAAAACTATTTTCGTACAAAGGAGAAACAGTTTTGGACCCGTTTGTAGGAAGTGGGACTACTATGAAAGTGGCAAGACAGCTTGGAAGGAATAGCATTGGAATAGAGATCAAAAAATCACTAATTCCTATAATTAAGAAAAAACTTGGCTTTGAAGGACAATTAAGTCTTGATAATCAGGAAGATATTTTTGAAGTAGTCATAAGAGAAGGAGGTAAATATGGATGTATCAGCTAAAATAACAGGAATAAAATACTCGCCTTTTTTATGCCGTGATTTAAGGGTATATGATATTTCAGATATTGATTCTGCCTTATCTCAAGATGGCTCTTTCTTGTTAAATGTTGATGATAAAAACCGAGTTGCATTAAGCTGGTGGGTTTCTGCAAAAAGAACAAGGTCCTATCCATACGCACGGGTTTACGATACTTTGAGTTTTAAAGGTAAAAAGATAACAATAATCCCTATTTTTAAGGATGAAGGCAAAGAAGGCGATAGAGATTTTTTGCAGTGGGACACAATTTCCTTGATGAGTTTATTGTGAATATATGTGATTATCGGTTATTATAAAACCGCTGAAAGAAGCCAAAGATACAGGCATAAAATAACAAATCAGAGATTTGATATGCAGTATATTAAAGAAAAGATAAACAACATTCTATCTTATCACTCAGATGCTCTACATTGGATTAACCCAGATAGAAGAAATTGGAGAAATTTGTAATAAAGCGTTAAATTGTTATGAAGAGATTTCAAAGAAGACAGGGGTTGAAATGCATTCAATAGATTCTGCTGAAAAGAGAATAAATGAACTTATTAAAGGTAAAGAAACTTTTATGCATCTTTCAAGAGAATTGGCAAAAAAGGCACAAGATAGAGAAAGTATCACTGTACAACCAAAAGAGAAATTATCTGGCTTAAAAGCGACATTAACAATTAAAAATTATCTTGGTGGGTACTATTTTCTTACTTGCGATGAAGTTAAAGTAGAAAAAGGTACAATTTATTTAATTGAAGGTAAACATAGCAAACAAGGTATAATCCCGTCATTAGAAGATATAAAGGATGGGCTATTTAAAATGATATTATTCACCAATCTTACAGAAGTAAAAATAGGGGAGAAGGAATTCAATCCAGTTGCTGTTTTAAAACTAACAAGCAGTGTTAAATTTGAGAAAGAAAAATTAAAAGGTTCTCAACTTGAGACATTAAGATTGTTGAACAACGAAGCAAAAAGAAATAATTTTAAAGTAATAATTAATGATACTGATTTGCATAAAATAATTCTATAAGGAAAAGCCATGCAACAGAATACACCAAATATCAAAGCGGGTAGTACAATTAAAGGCTCTTATTGGCCAGAACCCGTTATTGTAAAGTTGATTGAACCCCATGGGGATTACATTCACATAGTTGGTGAAACACAAAAAAGCAGGCAACATATTGATCAACTGATACCAATTGGAGAATTACAGAATATCGAGGTTATTACTACTCAACCACTCTTTACGCAGGAAGGATGGAAGGTTTTTTTATCGTTAGAATCAATAAGATACCGATATGCCTCCTTATATGATCCATTACTGGCAATGAATGTTTCAAAGGTTGATCCACTCCCTCACCAGATAGAAGCAGTTTATGGATATGTGTTAAAATTTCCACGAATTCGTTTTTTGATAGCAGATGATCCGGGCGCTGGTAAAACAATTATGGCTGGTCTGATAATTAAAGAGTTAAAACTAAGGCAGTTAGTTAAGCGAATTCTTGTTATTTCTCCTGGACACTTGAAAGATCAGTGGAGGCGTGAACTTAAAGAACGGTTTGATGAAAACTTTGAAGTAATAGATCGAACCCGTTTTGATTCTGTTTATAGAACCAATGTCTGGGAAAAAGAAAATCAGATTATTACCTCAATAGACTTTGCTAAGAAAAAGGACATCCTACCAATCTTATCGGCAACTCATTTTGACCTTACAATTGTTGATGAGGCTCATAAAATGAGTGCTTACAGGTACGGCGAAAAATTAGATAAATCAGAAAGGTACAAACTTGGCGAAGTGTTGTCATCCATTACTCACCATCTTCTTTTTCTTACTGCAACTCCACACAAGGGTGACCCTGAAAATTTCAGATTATTTCTTGACTTACTGGAACCAGGATTCTTTGCAACCAATGAAATGGTGAAACAATCAATTGAAGATAAAGATAACCCTCTTTTTATAAGAAGGATAAAAGAGGATTTAAAAGATTTTGAATGCAAGCCATTATTTTTACCTCGTAATGTAAAAACAGTTTCTTTTGAATTAGGAACTCATTCCAAAAGTGAAAAAGAACTTTATAATGAACTTTCCAGATATGTTGAAAATCAATATAATCTTGCATTATCACAAAATAAAAAGCGAAATGTTGCATTTGCTCTCGTTATATTACAACGACGATTAGCTTCAAGCGTATATGCACTCCTGAAATCTTTAGAGCGTAGAAAGAATAGACTTGAAGAAATTTTAAAGAATTCTACAAGAAATATTGTTGAAACAATAGAAGCACAAGACATAGACGAAATTGAAGATATGTCAGAACAGGAGCGATGGCAGAAGGAATCGGAGTGGGAAGCTCTAAGTGTAGCTGAAACAAAAGAAGAATTGCAGAAAGAAATTCAAATAATAGATTCCCTTATACAAAAAGCATCAGCGATTATACAAAGAGAACAAGAAATTAAGTTGAAGAAATTGAAAGAATCGCTTGAAGAATTGAGTCAGAAAGTAGAAGAAAAAGAGAAACGAAAAATTCTCATTTTCACAGAGTCGCGCGACACATTGGACTATCTTCAGGAAAAAATCAAAGCTTGGGGATATACAGTTAATACTATTCACGGTGCAATGAAGTTAGAAGATAGAGTTAACGCCGAAACTGTTTTTAGAAATGAAACAGAAATTATGGTTGCTACTGAAGCGGCTGGCGAAGGTATTAACTTACAGTTCTGCAACCTGATGATCAATTACGATATCCCCTGGAACCCAAACAGACTCGAACAACGAATGGGACGTATTCACAGATATGGACAAATTAGGGAAGTATTTGTTCATAATTTAGTAGCAAGTGATACCCGCGAAGGGCGTGTTCTTACAAAACTTTTTGAAAAGATAGAAGAGATAAAAAATGCACTCGGAACGGACAAAGTTTTTGATGTGCTTGGAGAAATTATAGACAGTAAAATGTTTTCTCAGGTAATGCTTGATGCAGCTGTCAACGCACGAAACATCGATGAGATCATACAAACACTTGAAATTACAGTTGACGAACAATACATAGCAAAAGTAAAAGAAAATCTTGGCGAAACACTGGCAACTCGATATATAGATTATACCAGAATAAAAGAAATGGCACAGAAAGCTAAGGAACATCGCCTCATACCAGAGTATACACAAAACTTTTTTGTCAAAGCTTTCGAGAAAGCTGGTGGAAAAATCAGAAAACCTGACAACAAATTAATTGCAATTGAAAATGTTCCATCTGCCATCAGAAGTATTGCGGAGGATGAAGTATTCAAAAAATGCTTTGGAAGCATACTAAGAAATTATCCCAAAGTTACTTTTGATAAGGAAGTATCTAAACAACATCCCACGGTTGAGTTTATATCCTTTGGTCATCCTTTATTTGAAGCAGTATTACAATGGGTAGAAAAAAATCTGGTGGATACAATCTACACCGGCGCCACATTCTATGACCCAGATGGTAGATTAAATGGTTATGTACTCTTTTATGAAGGTGAGATAAAAGATGGCACTGGTTCTATAGCAGGAAAACGTCTTTTTTCTTTCTCTATCACCAACAATGAAGTTAAACATATCCCACCTTCCATTATTTGGGATCTTGCAGAAGCAAGTGTGCACAATATTAATAACTCTATTGATAGCGAACAATTAAAAAATCAGACTACTCCATCTGCCATTAAATCACTTGAACAATACAAAGATGAACTCGTACAGGAAAGAAAACGCCAGGCAGAAATAAAACAGAAGTACGGTATAAAATCACTTGAGCACATTATTGTAAAACTGGATGGTGAAATATTGGAACTTGAAAGCAGAAAAGATAAAGGCGAAAATGTGGACCTTCCATTAAGAAACAAAAGAGAAAGAAAAGCTGAATACGAACGAGCATTAGAGACTTTAAAAATACACATAGAACAAGAGCAAAGGCTCACTATGACAATGCCACGGTTTTTAGGCATTATTCGCGTAATTCCAATGCCGGGGAAAACAATAGAAATGGCAAGCGATGCACAAGTTGAAGAAATAGGGATGCGCATAGCAATGGAATATGAGCAACGAAATGGTCGAATACCCGAGGATGTATCCTCATTGAATCTCGGATTCGATATAAAATCATATGATGAAGCTGGAAAAATTCGATACATCGAAGTAAAAGCCCGAGCACAAACAGGCCCCGTAGCACTAACTCAGAACGAATGGTTCAAAGCTCAGCGTTTTGGAAATGAATATTATCTGTATGTAGTATTTAATGCTTCAACAAATCCAGAATTACATATTATTCCAAATCCTGCTGAAACTCTAAAACCAGAAGAAAAAGTTGAGATAGTTCGCTACCTTGTGGATGGAAACGAAATACTTAATAAAGGAATAAAAATATGAACAACAATCGTTTTATCGAAGCATCATTCCCTGTTAAAGAAGTAGGGGAAATCTCTGCAAAAGAAAAAAATATCAGGCATGGCCATATTTCTACTTTACATATCTGGTGGGCAAGACGTCCCTTAGCCGCAAGCCGTGCCACAGCCTATGCTGCACTTACTGGAATGCCAGAAGACCCACTGGAATGGCAAAAGAAAAGAGATTTTATTATCGAACTTTCAAAGTGGGAAAATTCCAATAACCCACAATTACTTGAAAGAGCCCGCAAAGAAATTCTTGAAGCGAATGGTGGTATTCCACCTAAAATCATTGATCCATTTGCAGGTGGAGGGTCTATTCCTCTTGAAGCTCTACGCCTTGGCTGTGAAGCTTATGCAAATGATTATAATCCAGTTGCGGTCTTGATAGAAAAGTCAACCCTTGAATTCCCCCATAAATTTGGTAAGCCATTCGAGGGAATGCCCAACCTTGGTGCTTTACACAAAGAACAGAAAAAATCCGATTCAGAACTCTTTAGACAAAGCGTTATAAAGATAGATAATCCACTGCTTTTTGCCGTAGAATACTGGGGAAACTGGGTATTAGAAGAAGCAAAAAATGAACTTTCTGAATTTTACGAAACAGAAAAAGAAGAGATTCCAGTTGGATATTACTGGATGAGAACAATACCTTGTCAAAATCCTTCCTGTGGTGTTCAGATACCTTTAACCGCAAATTGGTGGCTTGCCAAAAAAGATAAAAAGAAAATTGCGCTTCATCTGGTTACAAAAGGAACAGGTTACCCTGTTGAATTTGAAATTGTGGCTCAAAATAATCCAGATTACAAGCCCTGGCCCGAAGGTTTTGACCCTGAAAGTGGCACAGTATCCCGAGCCAATGTCCGCTGCCCTGCCTGCGGCGCAGTGATTGATGACAAAACCACACGAAAACTCTTCCAAAGCGGAAAAGCAGGCGAACGAATGGTGGCAGTGGTGTTTACCCTAAAAAATAAAGAAGGCAAGTACTACCGACTGGCTACAGAAACTGATAGGGTTGTATTTGAAAAGGCAAAAAGAGCTTTACAAAAGAAAACAGAAGAACTACGAGAAAAATGGGGCATTGAACCTGTGCCAAATGAAGACACACCAAAGGGAAAGGGAAGCGGCGCTGAAAGAGCGTTTTCCGTCCAAAATTATGGAATGTATATATATGGTGATCTTTTCAATCCTCGCCAGCTTTTAAGTCTGCTTACCTTCTGCGATGCAGTAAGAAGGGCGTATGAAGAGATGGTGAAAATAGGTTATCCCGAAGAATTTGCCAAAGCCGTGGTGGTGTATTTGGCGCTCGTAAACGGTAAATTGACGGATAAAAATGCTTCACTTTGTAGGTGGCTATCAACATCAGAACAAGTTGTAGCGACCTTCTCTCGACAAGCATTACCCATGATTTGGGACTATGCAGAATTTAATTTATTAACAAATGATTTTGTAGATTGGTGCTCAAATGTTTTATCTCATTTTTCTCAAATTTCTACACCTGCCACCATCACCAACACCTCAGCCACCCATCTTCCCTATCCCGACAATTACTTTGATGCGGTGCTTACGGATCCACCGTATTACGACAATGTAAGCTATGCAGCACTTTCAGATTTTTTCTATGTCTGGCTCAAAAGAAGTATTGGAAATCTTTTCCCAGAATTTTTTTTAACACCCCTTACTCCAAAAAGCGGAGAAATTATTGCAAATGTTCCTCTTCATAAAGATCCATTAAAAGCAAAGAAATTCTTTGAAGAACAACTGGCTCTCTCTTTCAAAGAGATGTATCGTATTCTCAAACCTAATGGAATAGCTGTTATTGTTTATGCCCATAAGTCCACTGCTGGCTGGGAAACAGTTATCAATGCGCTGCTCGATAGTGGCCTTGTGGTCAATGCCTCCTGGCCTGTAAATACAGAAATGCAATCAAGGCTTAATGCTAAAGAAACAGCTTCTCTTGCTTCATCTATCTATATAGTAGCTCGCAAAATAGAGCGAAAACCTACTGGCTTTTACAATGAAGTAAAAGAAGAACTAAAGCAATATTTAAATCAAAAACTCGACCGTCTGTGGGCAGAAGGCATTGGTGGAGCAGACTTTTTTATTGCAGCCATTGGCGCAGGCATTGAGGTGTTTGGCAAATACGAAAAAGTAATGGATTACAGCGGAAATATTATCCGTGCCAATAGTATGCTTGAAGACATCCGCAAAATTGCTACAGATTATGCGGTGCATAAAATCCTCCACAATGGCTTTGCAGGTGAAATAAACGAGCTTACTCGTTTTTATGTGCTTTACCGCTGGGAATATGGAGAAGCACGTGTGCCATTTGATGAGGCCAGAAAACTTGCCACAAGCTGTGGAATTGACCTTACAGAATATTGGAATAAAAAAAGCTTCATAAAGAAAGAAAAAGAGTTTGTGCATGTGTTAGGGCCCCAGGAGAGAAAGTTTGAAGAACTCGAAGAATCAAATGAACTTATTGATGTATTGCACCATGTATTACGCCTATGGGAAAAAAGCGAATCCGATAAGTATATAGAACGTTTACAGTTAAGTGGTTTTGGGAAAAGCGAAGCATTTTACCGAGTTGCTCAGGCAATTTCTGAATGCTTGCTAATAGAAAACAAAGAAAAGAAACTTTTAGATGGCTTTTTAGCAGGAAGAGAACGAATACAACGGGAAGTAAAAGAAGAAAAACAAGGGAGGTTAGAACTATGATAGCATTTCATCCAATTGCAGTACCTCATCAAGATATCCTTGAGGGGCGCTTAACAATGGATATTTTTGCTGCTGATCTGTGGGAGGCGTATCATAACCGCGGTCCAGCAGAATATCGGGATGCCAACACATTTTTCCAGAAAACATATCTTACGCAAGGTTTACAGAATCTTATTGAGGTAATTCAAAAACGTATAGAAGGTAAGGGTGGAGATCCAGCCATACAAATCCAGACACCTTTTGGAGGGGGTAAAACGCACTCGCTCATTGCAATCATGCACAAAGCAAAAGAATGGAATGCAAAAAGTGTTGTTATTGTAGGAACCAATCTTGATGCACGGGATACCCTTTGGAGCATTATAGAAAAACAACTTACAGGTAAAAATGAAAAACTTACTGGGTTAACATCGCCAGGAAAAGATAAATTACAGGCATTGCTTGCAGAGCATCAACCATTGGTTATTCTTATGGATGAGGTTCTTGAGTATGTGACCAAAGCAGCTGGAGTAAAAGTAGAGCAGAGTACACTGGCAGCCCAGACCATAGCATTTATGCAAGAGCTTACAGAAACCATTGCAATTCTTGAAAAGGCATGTCTTGTAGTAACACTACCATCGAGTTTAATAGAACACTATGATTCGTCAGCCGAGCAGTTATATTCGCAATTACAGAAAGTGATGGGCAGAGTAGAGAAAATATATACGCCCGTTCAGGAATCAGAAATTGCCAAAGTCATACGCCAAAGGCTTTTCACATCAGTAGATGTGAAAAAGGTGCAACAAATTGCAAAAAGTTTTATTGAATATGCACAAAAAGAAAATATTCTTCCCACAGGTATAGAACCCACAGAATATCGTGATCGGTTTATCAATTCTTATCCATTTTTACCTGAGGTTATTGATGTACTCTATCATCGTTGGGGTAGTTTCCCAAATTTTCAGCGCACACGTGGTGTTTTGAGGTTGCTCTCCCTCGTTATTGCTTCTGTGAAGGAGAAAAACATTCCCTACCTTACTCTTGCAGATTTTAATCTGGCATCTCAGGAAATACGGCAGGAATTGCTGAAGCACATTGGAACGGAATATAACAGCGTAATAGCCCAGGATATCACAGATGCTGATGCTGGGTGTAAAAAGGTGGATCAAAATTTAGGAGATGCATACAAGGGATTACAACTTTCCACAAGGGCAGGCACAACCATATTCCTTTATTCCTTTTCGGGGGGCACAGAACGCGGTGCTACGCTTAGTGAAATAAAGCGCAATGCAACAACATTAAATAATCCATCGAGTGTTGTTGCCGAGGCTGTTGAGCAGTTAAAAGGAAAGCTCTTTTACTTCCAATTCCAAAGCGATAAATATTTCTTCTCCAACCAGCCTAATATTAATCGGATTATTCTGACAAAAATGGAAAATGTGAAGGACGATGAAGTGGTTGAACTGGAAAAGGAATTACTTAAACAAAATGTTCGGGGCGAGAATTTTAAAGTATTTATCTGGGAAGATAATTCTTCAGCCATACCGGATACAGAAGATTTAAAGCTTGTCATTTTAGCCGAAGAAAACAAAGAGGTCATAGAATCGATTATCAAAACAAAAGGCACAAGTCCCAGAGTTAATGGCAATACAATATTCTTTTTATTCCCCCTTGATCATGAGAAATCAGGTTTTGCTATTCAGCTTAAAAGGTATAAAGCCTATAAGGCGATAGAAGGTGATAAAACACTTACACTCAATGAAGAACAACGTAGAGATATTCGAGACAAGATAAGAAAAACAGAAGATGATTTAAAAGAAGGAATTCGTAGAGTGTATAGGCAAATAGGTTTGCCTTCCAGAGATGGATACCGAAAGGAAGATCTTGGTGTTCCCACCTATGGAGTACGAAAACCCCTTGACACGGAAGTATACGAGAAACTTCTTTCAAATAAAGAGATTATAGATCAACTAGTTCCTTTGGTTATTAAGGAACGGTATTTAGGGAAAAATCCGTTTGTATCAACTCAGCAGATTTCACAGGCAAGTTACAGGACTCCTGGTGAGCCAAGGTTAAAAGATAAAAGTGTGCTTGAAAAAGCTATTGCAGATGGCGTAAGGAGCGGAATATTTGGACTTGGGGAGCTGGAAAACGATAAGCCCGTTTGTCGATATTTTAAAGTTACGCCAACTATAGGATTTAGTAGCACAGAGGTAATCATAAGCGCAGAACTATGCCAAGAGCTAAAAGCACAAGAGCATAAAGAAGAGAATAGAAATGGAGTTTTATATACAACAGGAAGTGGTGAACTTAAGTCTGATATAGAAATAAATGTGAACGAACAATCTTCAGTAAATATAAACAGCACAGACAAAAATATTGACAATATTCATCTATCTATAGAAATTCCATTAGGAAAGGTATCAGATATATCACGGATATTGAATTACCTACAAACAAAATTCCAAACCATTCGCATAGATATTGATGCTAAAAATGGGGAAATTTCCAAGCAGGATTACGAAAATAAAATTAAAGAAGCATTGAAACAGTTAGGAATTGATATTGAATAAATCGCTTTGCCACTATTAGATTTGATATTTTCAGTTGAAGAGCATTTCAGATGTATATGATGAGAAACATGAAAAACTTGCTGAAGAATATAAAAACAAGGAACTTTCTAAACAACAGAAAGAAGCACTTTTAGAAGATCCAACGGTGTACATCGATACCTGCATTAAGGGCATAAAAAAAGGCTTAATGGAGGACTTGCTTACCGGAAGGGTGAGGGTGAATAAGTTAATTAAGGAGGAAGAAAAATGAAAAATAAAATACAACAAATTTTACAGGAACATAAAAATTACTTGTTCGAAAAATTTGGAGTAAGCGAGATAGATCTCTTTGGTTCCTATGCAAGAGGCGAAGAGAGCAATGAGAGTGATGTAGATATACTTATTGATTTTAAAAAAGGATATAAAACTTTTGATAATTATATGGATTTAAAATTCTACCTTGAAGAACTACTTGGAAAAAAGGTTGATCTTATAATGAAGTCTGCCATTAAACCAGGCTTAAAACCTTTTATATCTGAGGAAGCTATATATGTCTAAAAAACGCACATTAAAGATAATTCTCCAGGACATTATTGAAGAGATTGAAAGAATTAAAAAGTTTACGCATGGTATTGAGAAATACAAAGATTTTGTTAAAAATGAGCTTGTTTTTTATGCTATTTTAAAAGCTCTTGAAAATATTGGAGAAGCTGTTAAACATATACCAGATGATAAAAAAGATCTTTATCCTATAGAGTGGAGAAAAATCGCTGGATTAAGGGATATCCTTATTCATGAATATTTTGGAGTAGATGCTGAAATAATCTGGGAAGTTATCAAAAATAAACTTCCATAATTAGAAAAGGCAGTAAATTTTCTTCTTGAAAAGGAACTCTGAAAATGCTTCACAAACTTGACGAAGAACACTATGTAGAAAACCCATTCCTTGCCCATCTTCAAAGGATTGGCTGGAAGATTTACAGGCAAAATAAAGATAATCCAGAAGATGTAAAGGAAATTACTGAATTTAATAGTGCTGGCGAACCTGTTTATGGTGATAGTG
>ERZ795045.4085-NODE-4085-length-12118-cov-3.559479_pt1 | contig 12118 bp, 7 predicted proteins | sample MGYA00375129_ERZ795045 | MGnify/ENA primary metagenome ERZ795045 (study PRJEB30174, sample SAMN05720166) | activated sludge metagenome | isolation source: anaerobic digester from wastewater treatment plant | place: Japan | collected 2015-05-15 ... | reverse complement strand
GACGCACTTGCTGGAGCGCACGCCGAAATCGACGGATTTGGGCCGCTGGTTCTCGAAGCCGATCCCATAGCCGCGCCTCGCCCCACGCCGACCATCCCCTGGACACCTCTCCCAACCAGTCCGCATCCTCCAAACCCGCCTGTTGAGACCGCTCGGCCAATTTGGCTTCCAGAGAGGCGATCTCCTCCTGCAAGGCGTTCATCCGCTGTTCCAGCGAACTGAGCCAGGGGAGTTGTTCCACAAAAGAGCGAATACGGGCGGCATGGGCGCCCAGCATACCCGGCGTCCCAAGGGAGGCCAATTCCCCGCGAAGTTGGGCCTCCTGGGACCGCAGCTCGACCAGGTGGGCCTGGTGCTGGTGGATGGCCTGGGCAAGGTCTTCCCATTGGCGGAGCATGTCGGCCGAGACGGGTTTGCCGGCAGGTAGGGCGGCCAATTGGGCGTCCAATTGGCCGCGACGGTGCAGCCGGTCGCGAAGCCCGACGGCTGTTTCTATCAAACGGCTTTGGGTTTGCAGATCGGCCAATTGGGCCTGGAGTTGTTGGGCTTGCTGATCGGCTTGGTCGCGTTGGGCCAAAAGATGAGGATACTGGCCGGCGGCCTGGCGGGCGGCGTGCATCTGGCGACGAAGCCTTTCCTGCCGGGCCAAAAGATCGCCCAATAGGCACGGTTGGTCGCCCGGCGCCAAAAGTCGGTCCCTGGCCGAGCGCAACTCCTTCATCACCTGCACCAGGCTGACCCGATCCACACCGGCCGATAGCGCATAGAGCAAACCGGCCGCCTCCGTCTGGCTGAGCAAGGCAAGCTGTTGGATTTCTCGCAGACCCAGCGCAAAGATATTTTGATACGTGGTTTCATCCACCCCGCCCAGCCAAGAGGCAAGCAAACTTTCTTCTTCGAGGACGCCATGAGGACCTAAGATGCGAAGTCGTCCCAACCGGTCGCCGCCGTCGGCACCGGCGTCCCTCGGCGACCTCTGGCCCTCCGTAGGATCAAAAGCCGCTCCTTTGGTTTGTTCCTGCAACTGTTCTTCACCCAGGAGCCGTTGGATCCGAAAGGTCCCCTGCGGCGCAGCGACTTCCAACCAGCCGCCTGCTCGGCCGGGCGGTTGCGGCGGCAGATAGCCCTCCCAGGCCGACGTAAATCCATACAGCACCGACCGCACAAACTCCAGCAGGGTGGTTTTACCGGCTTCGTTGGGCCCGTAAATGACGTTCAGGCCGTCCTGGAAGCCCTCCACCCGCAATTGGCGCCACACGCCAAACCCCTCGACATGAATCGCCCTGATTTTCACCGAGGCCTCCTTTCCTTCCAACCGTTTGCCCCAGCTCCAACGGGTCCGTTTGGCCTGCTCGGCGAAGGGCTGTGCAGGCCCAACCACGCCGCTTTGCTTTTTCTAACCTGCTCGCCAGCGACGTTACATCCCCAACATTCCTTCACCTTCCAGTAGATCTGCGCCCAGCAGGGCCGACTCCTGCCACAGTTGGTTTTGCAACCGCGGGTCCTCCACCGACAGGATCGACCCCAATTGCCCGGCCAACGAGGAACCTTCCGCATATTCGCTCAAATCCACTGTTTCGGTTTCGTTCTGCCGCTGTTGAACCAATCGAAGAAACACGTCGCGGAGCGAAGGCGTTCCTTCGGTTTCTGCCGGCTTCGGGATTTCCTGACTGACCCGAAGCGAGTTGCTCCAACAGAACGGTTTCTCTTGAGCGAATTCTCGACGCAATTGTTCGAGCAATTCCGCAGCAAGCCGACCTCGCCGGAGCCGATCCACCAACGGCCCCTCGCCGACGATCACCCAATCGACCATCCAATCGACCATCGGGGCGCTTTGTCGCAGGGCGTGGACCCGACCGCGCAGGAGCGTTTCCAACGCCTCCCGATTGGTTCGGCTGTGGACAGGAATCCGCTCGGTTTGCCAGCGGAGTCCGTCGGCGGCGAAAAAGGCCAGTCGAAACCCCCGTTCGGGATGCCACCAAACAAGCGTACATCCATGCGCCCCGGGTTCTTCCGGTCCTCGGCCTTGCGGCGTGCCGGGATAGTGGACCACCTCAGGACTGGTGCGGAAGGTGCTTCGGCGATGTCGGCCGCCCAAGGCCCAATAGTCGATCCCCTCGACGTGCAATTTCTCCGGGTCGGTTCGTCCGTACACAACGGCGATCGTGGGGACCTCTGCGGGGGATTGACGAAAATCGCGGGGGCGTACCCTTCGCTTTTTGTGTCGTACCGCGCCGACAACTCGGGCTATCGGCGCCCCGCCTTGCTCGTGGAGATGGACTTCAGGACGGGATCGGCTAAACCGGCGGACATTATCCGGCAATCGGAGCAAACTGGGCCAGAGTTCCGGCGGATCGCAGCGACCGCCCACCCAATAGACCGTAACACCGGCGTCGGCCAACCGACGGAATTGCTCCCGCAAAAACAGAGGGCCCCGAGGGCCGGTCCACGTCGGGTCCAAAATATCGCCCGCCAGCACCACAAAGGCGGCCTGATGGGCCAGGGCCAAATCCACCACCCGCTCCGCCGCCCGATACGGCGATTCCAACATCGCCTCCCGAAGCGGTTCGGGCGTTTCTATCCCGGCAGTCCCGGGTTGCTCCAGATGAAAATCCGACGCATGAAGAAAACAAAACGGCGTCCCCGCCATCGCCCGCCTCCTTGCACATCAGGGAGAGTTTACTGCCCAAGGGTTTTCGTCGTTCTCAAAGGGGCTGGATGACTCCCCACGTGGTTACCATATTCTGGGGCTTCTCGTTAGAATCCTATTTCTCGCAAAGACCTTTCGCCCTGCCTATTACGACGCACCCAGTGTAGCAATCCTGCCCGATTCAATCCACATCAGAATTGGCAAAAGACTCAACAAGAGGAATAGGGAGTTTATGGGAAGGGGTTCATTCGCCCCCCTTTTTGGGTGTGTGGACGATTTGTTTTTAGCAATTGTTAGGGGGAGAGCGTAACTCTTTTCGGGGGTGCTATTTGACAAAATTCGTTTTTCGCAAGATGATGAGAAAGGAGGCTGTGGGAAGCCGCTTCATGGGCCTACCCCTTTTGAGGAACTTTTCTCTTCCCGGCGGCGTCTATAAGGGTGAACCGTGCTGTGAACGACGATGTTCGACTGATCGAAACGACCCTCCAAGGCCAGACAGCCGCGTTTGGCCAACTGGTCCAAAAATATCAGGACCGGTTGTTCAACACGCTTCTGTATGTCTTGGGAAACGCCGAGGATGCCCGGGACATTGTCCAAGAGGCCTTTGTCCAGGCCCTGGTGAAATTGGAATCGTTTCATCAGGCGAGTTCGTTTTACACGTGGTTGTACCGGATTGCTTTTAACATAGCCGCCAGTTGGCGTCGAAAGAAGAAGTTGGATCGGGTGTCATTGGACCAGATGCACCAACAGAGCGGCCAAGAACCGATCGCCCATACCGAACAACCGGACGCCCGCTTAGATCGGGAGGATTGCTGCCGACAAGTCCACGAAGCCCTCGATCAACTGCCCGAAGAATATCGCACCATTTTGGTACTTCGAGAAATGGAAGGCCATTGTTACGAGACGATCGCCGAGATGTTAGACCTGCCGGTGGGAACCGTGCGAAGTCGGTTGCATCGGGCCCGCTGGCAACTCCGCCAATTGCTCAAACCGCGCATTGCCTTGCCGGAGTAAACAAACGAATCGACATTCCGTGAATGTAAATGGTTTTTGGTGTTCTATTGTTTCAACGTCCCATAACCCCATTACCGTCGGATGGTTTGACCACTGCCGGATGAGCCATGAAGAACCTGCCTGACCCGGAACTTCTCAGTGCGTACCTGGACGGCGAACTGACGGCCGACCAGCAGGCGCACGTGGAGCGCCTGTTGGCCGCCAGCGCCGAGGCCCGGCAGTTGCTCGAAGACCTCCGCACGGTGGGTCAATCGTTGCAAAGCCTTCCTGTATATAAGCTTGCTGAGGACTTGACGCCTAGAATCCTCCAGGAGGCCCAGCGGCGCAAGCAGTCGGCTCTCCCCGCATCAACCGCCCCGACGCTTGGCCCGAGCACCGCCCCACAGGCAGCATCAGAGGCCGCACCCCGGCCCACAGACGGTTGGCAGGCGCCAGACGCCGCCGTCGGTAAGGATCGGCCTGGGCTTGGATGGAACACTCTCTTCCGAAGGCTCTTGAACTCTCGAGGGATCGTCTGGTCGGCGACGGCCGTAGCGGTGGCGGTGCTCCTGTGGTGGTTTGGACCTGCCGTTCGCCCCCGAATACCCGAAGTGGCCCAGGCCCCCAAGGCCCCAGATCATCTTGAAAAGAAAGCAGATTCCGAAGGGCGATCTTTGGAAGATGCCCCAAACGGCTGGGCTGGCGATGTTCGGCGCAGAGCGCCTACGGGAGCGACCATTGGGCCCCGGCCTGTAGAAGCCCTTTCCCCGGAAGCAATGGAAGCGGAGAAGAAGGCCACGGCATCGTCCGAGCTTCTGGCAGCCGCCAAAGAACCCTCCGTGGACCGGACGCCATCGTCTGCCCCCGAATTGCCTTCGAGGGGCTTTGGGGGAGGCGTGCCCCAAGCGCCGCCTTTAGCACCGGCTATGGCTCAACCTCCTTTGGAGGAAAAGACCTCTGAACCACAAGGAAAAAGGGCATTGGGGGCGTCCCCATCGCCGTCGGCCCATGACGAGGCGGGTAAGGGCCTGGTTATGGGAAGGGGGGTTGGCGCAAGCATGGCAGGGCCAGAAGCTCCCGCACTAGGCTCTCGAGGCCCCGGAGGCAGACCTTCCGGCGATGGCGCAGCGGGCCTAAATGCAATGGGAGAACTTCGGGCGAGTGGGGCTTCGGATGCTCTGCCAGCCCCTGGGGGCGTCGGTCGGCCTTCGGTAGGGGGTGGGGCGGCGTCGGCCGAGCAAAAACAGGTCGCGGAATCCGAGAGTAATCGAGTTCTCCGAAAAGCCTTGCCGCCTGCCCCGGCGGCCAAACCGACTGGACCGCCTTCGGAGGGCTACGGTCCCCCGGCGTCTGCGATGGCGAAGAAGGAGGCGGCTTTTTCCGCCGCACAAGAGGCGTCGGAAAAGGAAGCGGCGGCGGACGCCCCGGCGATTCCGGATACCACGATGGTGGTCGTTTGTGATTTGAGCGCCCCGGCGCTTCGTCAACGCTCCTTTGAACAAATCCTTTCCAGCCAGCAGATTGCCCTCCAAGAGGGCGAGGAAGTTCTGGAAGAATTGGCGGCCCTGGGCCGAGAGGGCGACAGAGATAAGGAATCATCTGCCTCTTCCGCCCCCGAGATCGCCAGAGCGGGAGAAAGAAACGACGGCGGTCCCAAAGCTGTCCAGGCTGTACCGGCGCCAGTTCCGGCCGGGGCGCCGAGCCAACCCCCGCAGAGAGAAAAGAAACTCGCAAAAACCCAAGCATCCGCGGACCAGCGGGCGGAGGGACTCGCCCGAACCGGACAGCTTCCGGCCCAGGGCGGCGGTTTTAGCCGAGGGGGGACCGAAAATCAACTCCAATTTGTGCTGGTCGAAGCCAGCCCGGAACAACTGGAAGGAACCTTAAAGGCCATGCAATCGCGGCCCGAAGAGTTCCTTTCGGTGTCGGTCTCGCCGGCACCGGCCGAGCCGGCCCAGCAGATGTATCAACAATACGCCCGGGCGTATCGGGCTAGGTCGTCTTTTGCAGGGCAAACTCCAGTGGGCCAATTGCCGTCGGCAGGCCGACCGCAGTTTGCCGCGGAGAGAAATGCTTGGCCGTCCGACAAGGCCCCTCCGCCTCAAGCGTCTCGGGGCCCGGAATCGGCGTGGCCCCAGGCAGCCTCCGAATCGACAAAAGGAAAGACGCTCCAGGAGTCGGCTCCTTCAAAAGAAGCCGAACAAGCCTTTCCAGCCAAACCTGCGATGGGCCGTCAGGACCAGCAGATGTTCAGCCAGCAGGCCCGCGCCCGTCGGCTTCGACTGCCCGAACACCTCAGCCAACAATACGCTTTTTCTCAGCAGCAGGCGGGCCAGTCCTTAGAACAACTCCGCCGTCAGGCCCCTGCCGACGCTCAGACGCTGCCTTCCCCGGCGGCGCCATCGGCTGAACCGGATCGTTCCCAGCCGCCGATGGCGCCGGAACCAGCCCCCGCCAAGATGGACTCCGCCAAAGAGGAACGGAAACCACGAGCGCCAGAGGGGCTTTCTCCATCGGGTCCATCGAATCAGTCCGGGACTGCCAGATTCCCACAGACTCAGCAGTTGATCCGGGTCTTGTTTGTGCTTCGCCCAACCGAGGCCGCCCCCTAGTAGGCCCCCATCGGGTGTTTTTTGCGATGTCATCCCAGCCGAAAGGGCGGCGACAATTTGTTACTGCTTGGTACTGCGGTGCAAGCAGCAGGAAGCCGACCCTGTTCCCGTGCAAGCCACAGTCCGGTGTTGTCGCCTTTTCCCCAGCCGTCGAGAAACCGACCGACCGCTCGCCCCGCTAAGGCGAGGGTGGGAGAGATGCCGTCTTGAGGTGGTACGGAGGATTGTTCCTCCTACAAACGGCGGAAGCGGTACAGAGGTGGGACGCTGAGTTGCTATGGTTGCCTGCGGTCTTCCAAAATGGCCAGCGCTTCCAGGACCACCAGCAAGATGAGATCGATCAGGATCAGCCCGGTTAAACCTACAGCCACCGCGCGCATTACCTGCTGGCCGGTCTGGTCGCCCATACCTCCCAATAGCCAGGCCAACGCGCTGGCAATAAAAAAGGCTGCCAGCAAGACCACCAAGCTTGCCATACTTATCCCCACACAAATTTGCAAAACCTACCGAGGCATCGCATCGCCTTGGAGAAAGAAAACCCGAGGAGCTTTTCCCTGCACACGTTTGGGCGACTGTCCGGGGTGGTAAATATCTTCTGGGACAGGAATCCGGTTGGCCAAGTTGGAGATAGGGAGAGGAAAAAGTTTTTCACTTCCCCATTCCATGGAGCAGCCGGCCCTACCCGACGCGGTCAAACTCGCGAGATTTGCGAAAACTATATAGGTTTCCGATCTCCCTCTAATGGGTTAAGGGACCTATTCTGGATACTATCCAGGGGTTTTTAGAGAATGGTGATTTTTATAGAATACGCAAAACAAGGCGAATAGTCAAAACGGGGTAGGCGGCTAGACTTTAAGGGAGGCGGCACCGGGAGGGGGAGGTTTTGTAGTTTACTATTAAGATGAAATTTATAATGTTTCTGCTCCTTTTCCGGTTAAAAAATGAAAAACTTTTTTGTCTCCCCCCTTTTATTGCTAACTGATTTAGTGTAGGCTATACCATCCATTAGGAGGGAATGTCGGCTTTTCTCCCCTCTAGTGGTTCGACATCCAAGACAGAAAACTTCTTCCAAGGGATAGGACCGGCGACTTCGAACGGTTCCAATAGAGTGGGCAAACAGGAGGATTTTTCTTTGTTCGGAAAAGGGAAATCCCCAACCCAGGGATGTCTATATTTTTGTGTATATTTCGTTGTTTTTTGGCAGCAGTCCGGGAAAGTTTTTTGTGGTTTTTTCGGCTCGATTTTTCCCAACGGAGGTATTGGTCTTTGAATGGCCGGCTAAACTGCTCCCGCCAGTGGATGCAGATACTGTAATTCTGGAGTCTTCTGGGGGCGGTTTCTTTTATTGGCGATTCAAAGTTCAATAAGTTCCCTAAGTGGAGTCGGGAGGTTCTTTTTCTAAGTACATGGGTTGGCTAGTGAGGAGACCGATATGACAGCGAAAATCCGATTGTTGGTGGCGGACGACCATGAAATGGTCCGATTGGGGCTGAAAAGCCTTTTAGAAGGTACGGAGATTGAAATTGCGGCCGAGGCGGCTACCGGCGAAGAGGCGGTTCGGATAGCCCTGAGTCAAGCCATCGATGTGGCTTTGTTGGACATTCGGATGCCCAACGGGGATGGACTGACCGCCCTGGGCCGAATCAAACTGGAAAGGCCGCAGTTGCCGGTGTTGATCCTGTCCAGCTATGACAATCCGACGTATGTGGCCCGTGCGGTGGCCTTAGGGGCCAACGGGTATGTCCTGAAAGGTGCAAGCCGCGAAGAATTGATCCAGGCGATTCGCATCGCCGCCAAGGGAGAAACCACCTGGACTCGCGATGAACTTCGGCGGGTTACCGGCGCCTTGGCTACGCCGCGACTTTCTTCCGATGTCGAAGTGCCGCTCACGCAGCGGGAAAGCGAGGTCTTGAAACAATTGGCCCATGGTCTTACGAACAAAGAGATCGCCCAAGCCCTCCATATCAGTTACGAGACGGTCAAAGAGCACGTCCAGCATATCTTGCGCAAGATCGGCGTTACCGATCGCACCCAGGCTGCTGTGTGGGCGGTGCGCAAAAATCTGGTGTAGCCTTTTTCCGGCGATACTCCAACCGTTGAAATATCGCCGCGCCGTTTTTAGGCCAGATTGTCCTTAAGGCGCGATTCCGGGGGCAGTCCTTGTTGTCATTCCCGCGCAGGCGGGAATCCAGATTAGTGGATCGCTGCTTGCGCAGGGATGACAAGAAAAAGGCCCTGTCCGTTCGGCTGGAATGTTACGGGAGTTTTTGCTCATGGCCAAGGCGACGGATGTTCGGCTGGTATCGGTTTCTGCCCAAACGGAGCATTTCGACTATCGGATGCCGATCAAGTTCGGCGGTCGGGCGTTGAGCGATGTCTTGTTGTTCCATGTTACGGTCGAAGTGGAGACCAGAGATGGTCGGCGGGCCGAGGGGTTCGGCTCGATGCCGATGGGCAACATCTGGGGCTGGCCCAGTAGCCGAGCCACTGCCGATCAGACCCTCGCCGCCATGACCGCCCTGGCCCATCGAATGGTCGAGCGGGCCGGCCAGTACCGGGAGTTCGGTCATCCGCTGGAAATCACCCATGAGCTGAACCAACAGTATTTACAGCCTGAGGCCGAAGCGGTCTGCCAGGAGTTGGGCACGCCGGAACCGATGCCCCGGCTTGCGCAACTGGTGGCGGCCAGTCCCCTGGAAGCGGCCATCCACGACGCCTACGGCAAAGCCCTGCGCGCCAACTCCTACAATCTGCTGGGGCCGGAGTTTGTCAACCGGGATTTGGGCTTCTATCTGGACCAGCAGTTTGCCGGCGAGTATCTGGACCGTTATACGCTCCGAGAGCCGAAGGCCAAAATGCCGCTTTATCATCTGATCGGGGCGTTGGACCCGCTGACGCCAGGCGATGTCCAGACCCGGCCTAACGACGGCCTACCGGTTACGCTGGACGAGTGGATACGGTACGACGGGCTAACGCATCTGAAGATCAAGCTCAACGGCGATGATCTGGCCTGGGACGTGGATCGTGTGGTACGCATCGAGCGGGTGGCCGCCGAAGCGCAGAAGCAGCGCGGTTGTACCCAGTGGTTCTATTCGGCCGATTTCAACGAGCGGTGCCAGAGCGTGGACTATGTGCTGGAATGGCTGGCCAAAGTGGGTGAGCACACGCCGGAGGCGTTGGACCGACTGCAATATATCGAGCAGCCCACGCATCGGGATTTGGCCGCCCATCCGGAAAACAAAATGCACCGGGCCGCCGCCATCAAACCGGTGGTGATCGACGAATCGCTGGTGGATTACCAGAGTCTGCTTCTGGCCCGGGAGTTGGGCTATTCCGGGGTGGCGTTAAAGACCTGTAAAGGCCATAGCGAGGCGCTGATGATGGGGGCGGCGGCCCAGAAGTTCGGCATGTTTTTGTGCGTGCAGGATTTGACCTGTCCGGGATATTCTTTTTTGCATTCTGCTTCGTTGGCGGCTCGTGTGCCCACGGTGGCGGCCATCGAAGGCAACGCCCGCCAGTATTGCCCGGCTGCCAACGCCGCCTGGGCAAGCCGATATCCGGAGTTCTTCCACCCCACCGACGGCAGTGTGCCAACCGGACTTTTGACCGGCCCTGGCCTGGGCATCTGAACGCATCGCTTCCCGTCCCAGCGCCGCCCGTCGCCTCTTTGGTCTCGTTGCTCGCCGTCCAAGGCTAATCACAGGGAACAGGTTAGCGGAATGCAGACCTTGTCCCTGCCGCGCAAGCGGCAGTCCAGATTTCGATACCCTGTCCTGGATCGGGGAGTTTCGTAGGGATGACAGGTTAGGGGGCTTCATTCGGCTGAAGGGTTACGGAAAATTTTCCTTTTCAAGGCTTGCATTTTCTTCTGGGCTATCATAAAAAAGAGCGCAAGCGGGGGGCCCCTATCCTCGAAAGAGAATATCCCGCCTGCGATTGCCCGCCTGTCGATCGCCTCACACCAAGTCCCACCTCCGTGCAGTAGAAACCCGACGGAGTGAACTGTGGGGGAGGTCCTTTCCTGTCCGTTTGGTCTTTTGGAAGGAGGAGCTAGCATGAGCAAAAGTATGGTGAGTCGAACGTGGTTCTTGGTTCTATTGGGAAGCGGGTTAGCTCTGCTGCTTGGAACCAGTTTGGCATGGGCCGAGGCGCCGGCAGCAACGCAAAAGGCAAAACCTTCCGCCCCTGCCAAAAAACCGCCGCCTCCGCCCCAGGCAAAACTGCTGCTTGTTTCGCCGAAACCGCAAAGTTCCGTAAGCGGCCAGGTAACTATTCAGGTCCAGATGGAAGTGCCGACCGGGGCCGCAGAACCGAAACAAATGTTTGCCGGCCTGGGCGGGCCGCCGTGGATCCAGTTGGAACGACAAAACGAGCTGTGGCAGGGCAAATTGGATAGCACCCTGGTACCCAACGGCCCTCAGCAGCTCCGGATTGTTACCGATATTTCCAGGGTGCGGGCTGCTGCACCCGTGCAAGTGGAAAATCCGCTTCGGGTCTGGTTTGCCGATATGCATGGGCATACTTCGTATTCAGACGGGGTATTTTTCCCGGCCGACGCCTACAAGTACGCCCGTCAGACGGCCAAGTTGGACGTTTTTATTTTGACGGACCACTTGGAATCGTTGGACGATAATGAATGGCTGGACGCCCGGGAGGCGGCCTGGAAGGCCAACGAGATGGGCCAATTTACGGCCTTGGTTGGCCTGGAATGGACGAAGGAATGGGGACATTTGTGCATCTACGACCCGCCCACCTACCGCTGGCCCAATGATCCCCAAGAGTTTTACCGGGCGCTAGCGGACGCCAAAGTGGTGGCCAAGTTCAACCATCCCGGCGATGGCGCCGTATCGCATAGCGGCCTGGCTTATTCCGAAATCGGCGATCAGGCCGTCCAACTCATGGAAGTGCGAAGTCCCCAGGAGGAATTGGCCTATCGTCGGGCGCTGCGATTGGGCTGGCACCTGGCCCCGGACGGTTCGACCGACACCCATCAGGCCAACTGGGGCAACTTGCGCACCTGGACTGCCATCTTGGCCCCAGGGCTTTCGCCCCGAAACATCCTGGACGCCCTGGCCAACCGCCGATGCTATTCCACCCAGGATCGCAATTGCCGGGTCTTGTTTACCGTCAACGGCGCCCCGATGGGCAGCATCCTCAAGACGCCGACGCCGAAAGCGCTCGTCCGGCTTCAGATCGAAGACCCGGATCCGAACGACGCCATCGCCGCCGTCGAACTTTACGAAGACGATCGGCTCTTGGAGACCATCCCGGCCAACAACCGCCAGCTCGTCTGGGAGAAAAGCTTAGAACCTGCGCCCGGGAAACATTACTACTGGCTCAAGGTCCTCCAGGCGGATAAGAACACGATTTGGACCGCTCCGGTCTGGGTGGCCATCGCTCCCTAAACGGGCCTCCATGCCCCTCTTGCCGAGACCTGTATAATTCCCTGCCAGGCTGGACATATACGCCAACGTCCGACGGGCTCGATCGGTTGGGCGCATGGTCCGGCAGCCCAACCGGCGTATGGATAGCAGGGTGGATTGGTCTTTGGACCGAAGGGAGGTGTGCGTATGCAAGAGCCGAATTCTCCTTGGTGGCGGCCGTATGCGGCCGGGGCTTTGCTGGGGTTGGTGGCCATTGCATCGGCCTGGGCCACCACCCGTTGGCTCGGCAAGACGACCTATCTTGGCGCTTCGACCACCTTTGTCCGGGCGGCCGGTTTTCTGGAACAGACCGTTGTCCCGGACCATGTGGCCCAAAACGCCTACTTTGCCAAAGAGAAGGTCCGAGTGGAATGGCAATTCATGTTGCTCGTCGGTGTATTCATTGGAGCACTGATCGGGGCGGTCTTGGATCGTTCGTT
>ERZ795045.4072-NODE-4072-length-12145-cov-5.154673_pt1 | contig 12145 bp, 10 predicted proteins | sample MGYA00375129_ERZ795045 | MGnify/ENA primary metagenome ERZ795045 (study PRJEB30174, sample SAMN05720166) | activated sludge metagenome | isolation source: anaerobic digester from wastewater treatment plant | place: Japan | collected 2015-05-15 ... | reverse complement strand
TCATTTCGAGCGCAGCGAGAAATCTTTCCCCCCTTGTCACTTCACCCCCCTTGTCATTTCGAGCGCAGCGAGAAATCTTCTCTTCCCATCAAACAAGCCATGCCGTTCAGCATGCGCCTCGTAACCCATTTCACCCTTCATCAGGCATTCCCCTAGAAACGCGCCACGTTTTTTCCGTATTTCGCGACAGACTTCCAGGAGGTGAAACTCGCAGACGCATATCCCCTCTTTCCGGCACATCACCAGCCTGCCCAGCCGGTTAACACGAAACCCGGGCCTTTTCCCGCGGGAGGAAAAAGGCCCGGGTCATCCCATCGCGCACCGGGATACCGGCCTTCAGCAGGGCAGTTCCCAGCCTTTCCGGTATGCCTTGCTGACGATTTCCTTCGGGTTCGGCACGTTCGTCACCACGCCGTTGATGTTGTCCCAGTGCAGTTTCTGACCGGATTTCACCGCCAGGTTACCGAACTGCACCATTTCCGTGAAGGGACCGGAGTAGGAGAAGTTCGAGCAGGGCAACTTGCCTTCCTTGATCCCGCGGATCCAGTCGAAGTACGGATTTTCGTCGGGAATCCGCTCCAGCGTTTCGGGCGGCATGGTGTAATCCTTCATCAGCGCGGACGGCACCAGCCGCGGCTCCCCGCCGTATTCGCCCGCCGTGAGCATGCCCTTGTCGCCGATGAACAGCGACCCGTTGAGATCCTTGTCGCCAAGGACCTCGTCCGCCGGAATACCCTCGGGGCGCCTGGGCCGGTTGTACACCTTTTCGCCCGTTGCCGGATCCGGCCAGTGCCCATCGTACCAGTACACGTCCACGGGCGGCATGTCTCCACGGGCCGGAAACGCGTACTTGATGGTGGTCGTGATGGGGAAGGTCTGGTCGTTCCGGCCCCGCTGCTCCACCACCTCCACGGTGAAATCGGACGCCTCGTAGAGTTTCAGCGCCCAGTAGGCGGGATCCATGATGTGGCACGCCATGTCCCCCAGGCAGCCGCTGCCGAAATCCTGCCAGGCCCGCCAGTCGTGGGGGGCGAGTTTCTTGTTGTACGGACGCCAGGGCGCGCAGCCGATCCAGCGGTCCCAGTCGAGGTTTTCGGGCGTGACCATCGGCGGCAGGGGCTCGGTCATCCCCTGGTTATCCCACACGGGACGGTGCGTCCAGATATGCACCTCGCGCACCGGTCCGATCGCCCCGCTCCAGATCATTTCGCACAGGGTGCGCACGCCGTTGCCACAGTGTCCCTGGTTCCCCATCTGGGTCATCACGCCGGTTTCCTTCGCGGTCACCGTGAGCAGGCGAGCCTCGGCGACCGTGTGGGTCAGCGGCTTCTGCACGTACACGTGCTTACCCATCTTCATGGCCATGTACGCGGCAGGCGCGTGGGTGTGGTCCGGCGTGGACACCGTGACCGCGTCGATCTCAGGCATCTGCTCGAGCATGTTGCGGTAGTCCTTGAACCGCTTGGCGTCGGGCAGGCGGTAGAACGCCTCCGCGCACCGGTCCCAGTCCACGTCGCACAGGGCCACCACGTTTTCGCCAAGCTTGGCGACGCTCATGATGTCGCCCAGGCCCTTGCCTCCCGCCCCGATGGCGGCCACGTTGACCCTCTCGTTCGGCGACAGTTTCCGGGGAACCACCTTCGCCGTGTTGGGGGCCTGGGCGATGGCGGAGCCCGCGGCCAGGGTAGCGGTCGTGGTCGCGGCCGCCAGGAACGCCCGTCGCGTCAATTCGTGTCGGTCCATGCTCCAACTCCTTTCCCGTGTTTGAACATTTCGATGACGGGTATTGCCCGGCCTTTCCCGTGGCCGGACCCGCCCGGTTATTTTTCCGGATGGTTTCCCGGTCCCCCGTTCGCCACGCCGTCTCGCGCGCCACCCGTGCCCGTCGACACGGGATCCTGGCCCGCCAGTTCACGCGATAATTCCTCCGCCGTGGCAAACCGTCCCGTTTCCAGGAACCGGATCACATGATACGCCACCTCGCGGCTGGTTACAAGGAAATTGTGGGCGTACGGCAGCACGGTCCAGTCGGCCATGCCTTCCAGGCGCGTGCTCGCCACAGTGATCACCCCGTCATTGGGCTCCCCGAGCGTCAACCGCTGTCCCCGGTTCCCGGCGATCACCCCGAAGGGCACCGTGGGCACGGGCAGCGTGTCGAAAAATGCTTCCGATGCCAGCACCCGCGCGCTTTCCCCCGTCACCCACTGGTAGATCGGGTTATCCCGCAGCGTGCGGGCCAGTTCATGGGGATGATTGGGCGGCGCGATCATGACCAGCCGCCCCAGGCCCGGCGGATATCCCCGGCGGAACGCCAGCCGCGCCACGATGTTCGCGTGGGAATGGGCCACCACGTGGTAAACAGGCGTGGATAGGTTCGCGCGGATGAACTTGAGAAACTCGTCCGTGATCACCTCGATGTCCTCGGCGCGCGCGCTGTAAGCGTAACTGAGGGTGTGGAAGCCCGCCTGTCGCAGGCGGGTATCAAGCATCCACAGGGCCGCCCGGCTGCGTCCCATGCCATGCAACAGGATCACGGTCACCTGGTCCCGCGCTGGCGCCCCCGCGTCCGCCGTCACGGCGTCCGACGGCATCGCGCCATCCCGTGATAACGAGGAGACTTCGTCCGCCCCGGCGATGCCCCCCGCCCACAGCAGCACCCAGCCCAGCACCACCCCCAGCGGATACACGCCCGCGCGCCCCGCGGAAACGCCCCGGGCGCGCGGCACGAATCGGAAATGATGGACGCGGCATGACATACCCCTTCATCATACCGGATTTTCCCTTTCCGGTCACCAGCACGGGCCACCGCGTTCCCCCTTACCAGGGTACTGTTTTCTATATAATATCCCCGCAATCTCCATGGTTCGTGTGGCAACGTACGGGAGTGACGCATGAGCGACACCATCACCATTCACGTGAACGACGAGCCGGCCGTTCTGCCTGCCGGCGCGACCCTGAACGATCTGCCCGCCCACTTCGGACTCAATCCGGAAACGGTGGTCATGCTGCTCAATGGCGAGCCGGTGCCCCGGGAAGCCTGGCCGGAACGTTCCCTTGCCGACGGTGACGCGGTAGACCTCGCCCGTTTCGTGGGGGGCGGCTGACATGACCCCTTCGCCCCGGGACACCCTGCGCGCCCTGTTCGAATCCGGCGCGCTGTATGTGGTCATCACTGGGTCCCTGTGCGGGGGACGGTCCGCGCTGGACATCCTGGAGGCGTGCCTGGCCGCCGGCGTCCGGCTCATCCAGTTCCGTGAAAAATCCGGCCCCGACCGCGCCCTGTTCGAAAAGGCCCGGGCGTTCCGAGAGCGGACCCGCGCCGCGGGCGCGCTCCTCGTCATCGATGATCGGCTGGACCTTGCCCTGGCCGTGGAGGCCGACGGCGCGCACCTGGGACAGGAAGACCTGCCCCTGTCCGTCGCGCGACACCTGGCCCCGCGACTGATCCTGGGGGCTTCCACCCATTCCCTTGAAGAGGCCCTGGAGGCCCAGGACGCCGGCGCGGACTACGTCAATATCGGGCCCCTCTTCCCCACGGGCACCAAGGCCGTGCCCACCGGACCCGTGGGGCCGGAACTGATTGCCACCGTCCGCCCTCACCTGCGCGTTCCCTTCACCTGCATGGGCGGCATCAAGCCCGACAACATTCACCTGCCCCTGGCCCACGGCGCGCGGATCTGCGCGGTCGTTACCGCCGTCACCGCCGCGCCCGATCCCCGGGCTGCCGCCGAAAACCTCATCCAGCGTATCCGCGCGGGCCTGGGCCGCGCGCTCGATCCGGAGAACCGCCCATGAACCGATCCCGTTCCGGGCAGTGCTGGCGCGAAGCCCTCGACATCCTCGTGGGCGGCGTTGACAGTCCCGTGCGGGCCTTCCGGGCCGCCGGAGGCCATCCGTTTTTCGTGCGTCGCGGATTCGGACCATTCCTCGAGGACGTGGACGGCAACACCTATATCGATTTCGTGCTGTCTTGGGGTCCCCTTGCCCTGGGCCACGCCCATCCCCGGGTGGTGGAAGCCACCCGCGCGGCCATCGAAAACGGCCTGAGTTTCGGATGTCCCTGCGAAGCCGAAACCCGCCTGGCCCGGAAAATCCGGGAACATTTTCCCTTCGCCGAGCGGGTCCGGTTTGTCAGCAGTGGCACCGAGGCGGTCATGAGCGCGATCCGCCTGGCCCGCGCCGTCACGGGACGCAACGAAATCGTCAAGATGGACGGGTGTTACCACGGCCACGCCGACAGCCTGCTGGTTTCCGCCGGAAGTGGCGTGGCCACCCTGGCCCTGCAGGACAGCCCGGGCGTGCCCGCCGACCTGGCCCGACTGACCCACGTCGTACCCTACAACGACGCCGACGCCGTGGCCCGGCTGCTCGAACGGCAGGGTTCCCGCGTCGCCTGCGTCATCGTCGAACCCGTCGCGGGGAACATGGGATGCGTCCCCCCGGTCCCCGGGTACCTCGAAGCCCTGCGGGACCTGGCCACGGCCCACGGCGTCCTGCTGATTTTCGACGAAGTCATGACCGGTTTCCGGGTGGCCCTCGACGGCGCGAGCGGCCATTACGGCGTCACCCCGGACCTCGTCACCCTGGGCAAGGTCATCGGTGGTGGCATGCCCGTGGGTGCCTACGCCGGCCCCGCCGCGCTCATGGATCACGTGGCCCCCGCCGGACCGGTGTACCAGGCGGGGACCCTCTCGGGTAATCCCGTGGCCATGGCCGCAGGCCTCGCCACCCTCACGGAACTCGAACGGGGAGACGTCTTCCAGTCGGCGGCCCGACGTCTTTCCGAACTGTTATATGGATTACAATTTCGCGCGGAGGCGGTCGGCATCCCCTTCTCCGTGGCGGCCAGCGGTACCATGGGCGGATTCTTTTTCCACCCGGGGCCCGTCCGGAACATGGCCGAAGCCAGGCAGGCCGATGCCGCGGCGTGGAAAATATTCTTTAATGCCATGCTCGACGCAGGCGTCTATTTCGCGCCATCCCCGTACGAGGCCTGCTTTATCAGCACGACGCACGGGCAGGCGGAAATAGAACGGGTGCTTCACGCGGCGGAACAGGCGTTTGATCGGGTGAAAAAAAGCCAAAAAAGTGCTTGACATTCACGGTCGGATGCGGTATCATTTGGATGTGAACATGTGGCGCAGGCATGCAGGCAGGCGTTCCGTGGTTCCAGTAGCAGATGAACAGGCGACGCCGGAAGCGTCGTGAAACGGCAACAAGGACTCAAAGAAGGAGGATCCGAAACATGAAGAAAATGGCGTTCTTGATGATTCTGATGCTGGCGGCGGTACCCGCCCTGGCGCAACACACCCCGGTACCCGGGCCGGATGGCGCGGGCTGCAATCCCATGGGCGCGGGCTCGACCCCCTACGCGCCGCTCCCCACGTGGAATCTGCCCGGGGACTATGATGATCCGATCCTGACATGGCCACCCGATGGAAGTTATGACTTCTGCGCGACCTTGGACATGCTGTATTGCTCCCTGTACGAACTGGGTAACCTGAGCCCAGATATTCTGGAATCCGTGGCCCCCTTCGCCGGGCTGGTGCAGTGCCTCAACGCCGACATCAACGGGCCGGTTGATCCACAGGCCGAAATCCCGGTGACCGCGAATGGCGTGCCCGATGGCCAGTATGAACTGGGCGTGCTGGCCCAGGCCCTGAATGATGCCGCAAACCCGTATCACGCGGAAGCCCTGGCGAAGTTCCAGAGTAACTTCTTCAACATCAAGGTCCTGATCGAAGAGGCGCTCGCGAACGTCCCGATGAAGGCGGACCTGCGCGGTATAGTTCCCGCGATCGCGCCGCACCTGCCCGGCGCGCTGGTGTATGTCCTCGCTGGCTTCGCCACGCTGGATGATCCGACCACGAATGCCGCGCTGGACCAGTTGCTGGGCCTGCTGAGTGACATCGGCATCACGCCTCCGGAAGGCGGCATTGGCGCCATAACGGACGGTGTCGCGGCCCTTGGTCCCTATGGCGACGCGGACGGGGACGGATTCACCAACAAGACTGAATATGACTATTTCGTCGGTGACCAGGGATCCACTCCCGCCCAGTACGTGGCCGCCGTGTTTGACCCCGCCCAGACGCCGCCTGACATCTTCCCGAGCGTGAACATCACCGGCCCGGCCCGGGTGAAGATCGAAGAGGGTGCGACGCTGACCCTGAACACCTCGGTCCGCAACGTCACGGGTACGATCACCTACCAGTGGTTCAAGGACAATGCGCCGCTGGCGGGTCAGACCGGCAGTTCGCTGGTCATCCCGAACGTCACCCAGGCGGACGCCGGTTCCTACACGGTGCAGATCGACGTGCCGGATACTAAGAGCATCTACATCTCTAATCCGGTGATCGTTCAGGTATTTGCCCAACTGCCCGTGGCCGGTGGCCTTGGCCTGGCCCTGGTGGCCGGCGCCTGCGCCCTGGCGGGCATCGCGGGCATGCGCCGCAAGTAAGTCCTCCTTTGTTTTGAGCGGTAAGCGTCCGGCCGTTCCGGAAATCCGGGACGGCCGGATCACTTTGCCCGGCATAATTCCCGCGCAAAAACTTGACAGAAACAGGAAAAACTGGTACCTTATTACCCGGTGCTCATTGCGATGGATCGACGCGGAACGCGTCTCAACGACAACCAACGAACGCGGGAGGTAATACCGGATGAACGCGACCATTCACATGCTGACGGCCTTTTCGGGCGTGTTTGCCCTGGGCGCGGTATTCGCCATCTTCGGCAGCGTCAAGTTGCAGTTGCAGGAACAGTTGAAAATCGACGACGCCCAGGCGGGCAAGCTCATCTCCACGCTGATGTTCAGTTGCCTGATCTTCTCCCTGCTGGTGGGAGCTGTCACGCCGGCCCTGGGCTTCAAGGCGGTGGGACTCATCGGTTTCGCGGTCGCCGCCCTGTGCGTCCTGATGCTGGCCGGCGCGGCCAGTTACAACACCGCCCTCGTGGCCTTCTTCGCGCTGGGCTTCGCGGCCATGTGCGTGAACACCGTCGGTAACGTCCTGGGACCCCAGGTCCTCTACGGCGGCAAGGATCCCGCGCGCGCCTCGAACATGCTCAACGTCTTCTTTGGCATTGGCTCGTTCCTCACGCCTTTCATCATCGGTAACCTCATGGGCAAGCTGGGCTACAAGAAAACCGTGGGCATCATTGCCGGGCTGCTGGCCGTGCCCATCATCTGGACCGTCATGGGGACGAACTTCCCCAGCGCGGGCGCCTTCAGTTTCGCCAAGGCGGTGGGCGTGCTGACCCACCCCGGCGTGATCCTCGGCGGCCTGGCCCTCTTCTGCTACATCAGCCTTGAGGCCACCCTGGGCGGTTTCATCACCACCTACCTGACGGGACTCAAGTATGACGCCGCGAAGGCCAACACCATCCTGTCCTTCTTCTGGATCGCCATCATGCTCTCCCGTCTGGTCACCGCCCTCGTGATCATGGCGTTCTTCTCCGGCATCACGCCTTTCTACGTGCCCCTGCTGGCCATTGTCGCCGCGGTGGCCCTGTTTGTCATGGCCGCCACGTCCGAGGCGGGCGTGGGCGCCGCGGCCGTGCTGCTGGCGGGCTTCGTGATGGGCCCCATGTTCCCCACCCTCGTCGGCGTGACCTTCTCCAAGACCGGCGCCAGTTCCGAGGTGTTTGGCATGATCTTCGCCATTGGCCTGCTTGGTGGCATTTTCACGCCGGGCATCGTGGGTAACCTTTCAGCGGGTGGCAATATCCGCAAGGGCCTGCAGATCCTCGGCCTGCTGGCCATCATCCTGATCGTCATGAGCGGTATTCTGGCCCTGGCCATTCCAGACCAGAAGGCCGAAGCCGCGCCCGCGCCTGCTCCCAAAACTGAAATGAAAGCCGCGCCAGCAGCCGCGCCAACGCCTGCCCCCGCTCCAGCGGCCACACCAGCCCCCGCGCCCGCGCCAGCGCCTGCCCCCGCTCCAGCGGCTACACCAGCCCCCGCGCCAGCAGCTACACCAGCCCCCGAAGTTCAGGCGGCTCCATCCGGATCGCCCGCTCCGGCTCCCGCGGAAGGTCAGGCCGCGCCCGCCCAGAAGAACGGCGAAGACGAGTGGGAGGAAATTGGTGTCAAAACCCTCAGTCAGCAGCAGGTCATCTGATCGTCTCCTGTTCACGTGGTCGTTCCACCGGCTCCCGGTTCCGGGGGCCGGTTTTTTACGTCCGCGGGCACATCCCCCGGAATCCCGCGTGAACAGGTGTACGTTCAGATCGGGGGAGCGATGGCGCGCCGCGCCCGAAGAACAAGGCCCGCTCAACAGGAGCTAATCGCGATGAGGTAGACGGTCAGTTGATTTCGCGCCGTCGTTGCTTCATACTGTAGTACATGGAGGCAACCGGACCCGTTGCCATGAAACACGCCTGCCCGCGTGACATACCCGTGGGGCCATACCGCGCTGGACGGATCCCGCCGTGGATATGCCTGCTGTTAGGCTGCGGCGTGTTCTGGTTTTCAGCGTGCGCTCCCCCCTCGGCGCCCCCGCCAGAACCCGCGCTGCCGGACACACCGGCCACGGTCGAAACCGTCCCTTCCGCTCCCGTGGTGTCCCGGGACACGGAGTCCGCGCCGGAACAGTCCAGGGTGTCCGCCCAGGCCATGACGCCTTCGGATACCGCCCCCACGGAAAACCCGTCCCCGGAAAACACGGGCCCGGGCCAGGCTCCAGTGCCCGCGACGGAGGTAACGACTCCGCCCGCGACCGAAACCACGGCTTCTCTCGCGACCGCCGGGTCCACCGACGTCTCACCTGGAGAACCCCCGGCCGAAGCCTCCCCGCCGGAAACCACCGCGACGGACAACGGTGGCGAAACAGGCGAACAGAAACAGGCGTCTCCGCTTACCCTGGACGCGCTGCTCCGGATATCCGAGGGTATGACCTACGACGAAATCCGGGCCATTCTCGGCGAACCTGGCGTGCGGGTGGCAGGTACCGGCGAGTCCGGGGAAATCTACCGGTGGAGCGCGGGCGGGCTCAGGTTCACCGCCCGGGTCGAAAACGGCAGGCTGGTCCGGAAACAGATCCTCGAAGATGGTCGCCCCGTGCGCGGACCAAACCGACACGAGGAAAAAAGCCTGGACCAGGCCCTGTACGATGCCATCCGCGAAGGCATGACGTACGAGCAGGTTCTGGCCGTCCTGGGCATGGAACCTCAGCCCGTGCTCAAGCCGAACGCCGACGTGGTCGTGTACCGCTGGAGCGATCCCTCCGGGGCCAGTTTTACCGCCCGGTTTGAAAATGGCGTCCTGGTCCGCAAGAACGGTCTCTACATGCTGCCCAGGAAACCATCCGGCGAACCTTCAGCGCCCGCCGCGGAGCCCGCGCGGGAATCCGTGGAGGAGGCACCCGCGGACACCGCGCCCAGCACGGAAAACATCCCGTCTCCCGTCTCGCCGGAAACCACGCGCCCGCGACCCGTTTCCGAGCCCGCCGAAGCATCCGCTTCCGACACTCCCAGTGCCCCCGGCGATCGCGTGGACCGTCCGCGATCCGACACCTCCCCGGAAGAAACCAATCTGGCCCCGGCATCCGAACCCGAACCTGCCGGCAAACAGGCCTCCCGGCAACGGGTCCGCCGCGCGTCGCTGCCCCGTTTCGCCCACCGCCTGCGGTCAGGCTCCTACGAAATCCGGGTCAACAACCTGTCCGACAGCGACGTCGAGGCCGCCCTGCTTTCCGATAACGGTGGCTTGCGCCTTAAGCTCCGCGCGGGACAGTCCCAGACCGTTCGGGTCCCCGAAGGGAATTACGTCCTCTATTTCATTTATGATAAGGAACCGGAAACGCTCAACCGGGGCAGCGTCATTCCCCTGTCGGAATGGCGCGCGGATGTGGACTTGTTTCTGGTAGGCGAGTCTTACGACATTCGCGCGCTGGAGCGCTCCGGAGAGCCCCCATCGCGCGGGCGAAGACGTTGAAGCCCGGCGACCGCGAACGTGATCTTTCCATGGAGACGGCCGAGCATGAAACAGGTTCAGGAAATCATCGATTACACGCGCGAAGCCCTGGACGATCCCATCGCCTTCGCCCGACGGAACGCCGAGGCCCATAATCGCCATCCCATCGGCTATTTCTGCAGTTACGCGCCCCAGGAACTCTTCTACGCCGCGGGGCTGCATCCCATCCGGATCTTCGCCCCGGAGATCGATACCCACCGGGCCGATGAACTCGTGCAGACCTACGCCTGCGGGTTCGCCAGGGCCAGCCTGGAAGCCGCGCTGGACGGCCGGTTCGACTTCATGGACGGGGTCGTCTTCGTGCACACCTGCGATACCATCCAGAACCTCGCCGACCTGTGGAACCGCCGCGTCGCGAACGTGCCGGCTTATATCGTTTCCCTGCCCAACCGCACCGACGGGCCGGCACCCCGCAAGTTCTTCCGACGCGAACTCGAGCGGATCCGCCGGGAAATCGAGGCGCGGTATACCCCCATCCCGGATGGCCTGATCCTCGACACGGTCCGGATGTACCTCAACCACCAGCGGCTCATGCAGGACCTGTACGCCCTCCGGCGCGACCGGCCCGCCGTGCTCTCCGGCTACGACATGTTCGCCATCGTCATGGCCGCGTTCTTCATGGACCGCGCGGAACACGCCGAACTGGTCGACTGGCTGTGCCAGGCCATCCGCGAGGAACATCTCCAGGAAAACCCGGAACTGGCCGCCCGGCCCAGGGTCCTCGTCACCGGCAGCATGTGTTCCCGGCCGGCTTTCATCAGGGAGATCGAGGACGCGGGCCTGCTGGTCGTCGACGATGACCTGTGCGCCGGTTCCCGGTCCTTCGCCCTGCCGTCGAACCTTGCCGACGACCCCCTGGACCTGCTCGTGGAAAATTATCTCAGCCGGCGCGCCTGCCCGGCCCTGCACATGACGGCCGTCCACCCCGGCGAAGCCCTCGTGAACCAGGCGCGCAAGGCCCGCGTCGATGGCGTCGTGTTCCTGCTGACCCAGTCCTGCGACCCCAAGGCCTTTGAGCATCCCGTTGAAGCGGGCGCGCTGGCCGCGGCGGGTATTCCCACCCTGACGCTGACCGTTGAACAGCACCGCGCTCCGTCCGACCAGTACCGCACCCGACTGGCCGCTTTTTCCGAGATGCTGCGGGCCAAACGGAGCGCGTGACCATGCCCTGCTACGCTGGTGTCGACGCGGGTTCCACCACCGCCAAGGTGGTGCTGATCGACGACGCGGCCACCGTGGTCGCGCGGGCCATCCGGCCGGGCGGGGCGAACCTCGCCGCGGCGGCCGCCGCCAGCCTCGAGGACGCCCTGCGTGCCGTGTCCGCCAGCCGGAACGATGTCGCGTGTCTCGTGGCCACGGGCTACGGCCGGAATGCCGTGTCCGACGCGGACCGCTCCATCACGGAAATCACCTGTCATGCCCGCGGCATCTTCCTCCTCGATCCGACCGCCCGGGGCATTATCGATATCGGCGGACAGGATTCCAAGGCCATCGTCATCGACGCCTCCGGCGCGGTGGTCCGGTTCGAAATGAACGACAAGTGCGCGGCGGGTACCGGCCGGTTTCTCGAGGTCATGGCCCGGACCCTTGAAATCCCCCTCGAGCAGATGGGAACCCTCGCGCTGGAAAGCGACAACCCCGCGGCCATCTCTTCCACGTGCACTGTCTTTGCCGAAAGCGAGGTTGTTTCCCTGGCCGCCCAGGGGCGCCCCGTCGCCGATATCCTGGCCGGGTTATGCCGGGCCGTGGCCGCCCGCGCGGCCGGCCTCGCGGGACGGGCCCGCCTGCAGGCGCCCATCGTCATGACCGGCGGTGTCGCACGAAACCCCGCCGTGGTCGCCATGATTGCCGAAAAACTGGATACCCCCATCAGCGTGCCCGCCGATCCCCAGTTCTCCGGGGCCCTCGGCGCGGCCCTGTTCGCCATGGATACCGCCTCGCGGCAACCCCGGCGCGTTCCGCGCCCACAGGAGATCCCGTCATGACTGCCGAATCCCCGCGCGCGCCTATCAAGGCTTACAGCCGCATGAAGGAAATCATGACCGGCTATTACATGGGCGCCAAGATGGCCGAAGGCTCAAAACAGAAACTCGCCTGGGTCACCAGTGGCGCGCCCGTCGAAGTCCTTTACGCCGCCGGCATCATCCCCATCTATCCCGAAAATCACGCCGCCATGTG
>ERZ795045.4061-NODE-4061-length-12159-cov-3.767680_pt1 | contig 12159 bp, 12 predicted proteins | sample MGYA00375129_ERZ795045 | MGnify/ENA primary metagenome ERZ795045 (study PRJEB30174, sample SAMN05720166) | activated sludge metagenome | isolation source: anaerobic digester from wastewater treatment plant | place: Japan | collected 2015-05-15 ... | reverse complement strand
TCGGATTGCTGCAGCTACTGGAAGTCCATCAAGACCTGCCCAGCGCCGCCAAGGCCTCCGGCATGTCCAGCGCCACCTTCTACCGCCGCGTCGCTGATCTGCAGATGCACCTGCGGATGTTCGGCATCAAGACGGCTGCCTGACCGAGCCGGGGCGGCTGAGAAAACCGGCGCCCCCACCCGGTAAGAACCTTCAACAAACACAAACGCCTCGCCCGGCTCCGGGCGACGGCGGTGGATCAACTCATCCCTGGAGATCGAATGTTGCCAAACCATGAACTGATCGCCACATCGCGCAGCCACCTGGGCTTGAGCGTCGATGTTGGGCGCGCCGCGCTGCAGTCGGTGTACGTGCCGCCTGTGGCCCTGACCGAAGCAGGCTTCTGCGACTGGATCGCCAGCGCCTTGGTGGGCCAGTCGATCCAGTACCACGAGGGGCTGCTGCTGGTCGACCGCTCCGAGTCCAGCAGCACCTTGCCGACCAAGGAGCGAGCTCGGCTGCACTCGATTGCACGCCGTGCGTGGATCGCCTGCGAACTGGGCCTCGTGCATCTCTTCAGCCTGAAGGTTGCCGACGGGCACTACCGCTACATCGCCGTGAGATCCAGCAGCGCGCTCACGCCCCACGAAATCCGCACCCGCCTGCGCAAAGCGGGAAGCGGCACCACCGTCCCTTCCACCACCGCCTCCCACTGAAAGTGAGTCACCCATGATTCCTGAACCGGATGCCCTCGAAGAAGTTGGCAACTTCGTCATGGCTGAGCTTGAAACCCTGCCGTTGGCCGAAATCGATCGCCTGATCCACCGCGTGACCTCCGCTGAGGAGACCGCCCGACAGTACAAGCATCTCCTTCATGCGGTGATGCACCACCGCTTCAGCGAGCGCGCGCAGAAGCTGCGGCAGGACGCTGGTAAGACTACCGGCACCGTCCGGTTCGAGGACGACGGCTACATGGTCGTCGCCGACCTGCCGAAGCGCCCGGAATACGACCAGAAAAAGCTCAAGTACGCGGTCGACGCGCTTCGCAAATGGGGCGAGGACCCCGAGAGCTACGTCAGCGTCGAGATCAAGGTCTCCGAGACGAAGTACAGCGCCTGGCCACCGGCCGTGCGCCAGTTGTTCGAGCCCGCTCGCACGCTCAAGACCGGCAAGCCCTCCTACAAGCTGGAGCGCATCCAGTCGGACCGCATGCCCGACGCTGCCAATGACAGCAACTTCGGGGAGGCGTCCTGATGGCCATAACCCTTGCACAACTGAACCGCGCTGGGGCGCCAAAGCCACCGCGCATCCTGATCCACGGCGTGGCGGGAGTCGGCAAGACCACGTTCGCCGCCGAGGCCAACAAGCCAGTGTTCGTGCAGACGGAGGACGGCCTCGGCACTTTGCCGGCGGCGCACTTCCCCCTGTCGCGCACCTTCGATGAAGTGATCGAGGCGCTGGCCGCGCTCTACACCGAGCAGCACGACTTCGCCACCGTCGTCATCGACAGCGTCGATTGGCTGGAGCCCTTGGTCTGGGCCAAGGCGTGCCGTGAGAACGGTTGGAACTCGATCGAGGACGCCGGCTACGGCAAGGGCTACGTCGCCTGCCTGGGTCTGTGGCGCCAGTATGTCGATGGGCTGAATGCGCTGCGCGACGACCGGGGCATGACCGTCGTGCAGATCGCACACACGGACATAAAGCGGTTCGACAGCCCCGAGCACGACCCCTACGACCGCTACGTCATCAAGTTGCACGCCCGTGCAGCCGCACTGCTGCAGGAGCACTCGGACGTGGTGCTGTTCGCCAACTACCGGATCAGCACCGTCAAGGCCGACGTCGGATTCAACAAGAAGGTCAGTCGTGCAGTCGGCTCGGGCGAGCGCGTCATCCACACCGGCGAACGGCCGGCGTTTCTCGCCAAGAACCGCTACGACCTGCCCGACACGCTGCCTCTTGAGTGGTCTGCCTTCGCGCAGGCGATGCCCGAGGCCCTGCAACCCATCCTCATTCCGTCCGCAACCCCCGCCACCCGCACCTAAAAAAGGAGATCACACCATGGCTTCATTCGGTCACACCTTCGACGCTTCCGCCATCGAGCCCAGCACCGGCTACGAGGTCCTGCCGCCCGGCAAGTATCTCGCCCAGATCGTTGCCAGCGAGATGCGGGTCACCAAGGACGGCCACGGCCAGTACCTGTACCTCGAGGTCGACATCCTCGAAGGGCAGTACGCCGGCCGCAAGCTGTTTGACCGCCTGAATCTCGTCAACGCGAACCCCGACACCGTCCAGATCGCGCAGCGCACGCTGTCGTCCATCTGCCGGGCTGTCGGCAAGATGCAGGTCAGCAATTCCGAGCAGCTGCACTTGATCCCGCTGATCGCCGACGTGCGCGTGCGCCCGCCCAAGGGCATGTACGGCGAGTCAAACTCGATCCGCTACCTGCCGCGCAACGCTGCCCCGAGCACCGCGCCCGCAGCTACTGTGGCGCCGAGCGCAGCCCGCCCCGTGACCGCAGCGCCCACCAGCACGCCGGCAGCCAACGGTCTGCCCTGGAAGCGTCAGGCCTGATCGAGGTAGCCGCATGCACGAGTACGCTCAACAGGCGACGATCCGGTTGCCCGACACGGCGCAAGGCTGCCGCGATCGTCTGGCCGTGCTGCAGGACGAGATCGCTTCGATCCGCATCCAGATCGCCACCACCGACATCCGGCGTCAGGTCGAGAAAAAGTCGCTCGACCCGACCTGGTTCCACCGCGCCAAGACCGCGCTGCGCGTGAAGCAGCAGGAACTGGCGCTGGTGTCGGCTCGTCTCGCGAGGCTCAACGCGGTCAGCGGTCCTGCGCGCCGGGACGGGTTCAAGGACGCGCTGATCGAGGTCTTGCGCGCTGATTGCGATGACGAACGTTGGGCGCAAGTCCTCAGCCAAGCGCGGGAACTCCAGGCCCGTCAGGAGGGCGCACATGGCTGAACTGCCGCTAACCACCAGCCCGACGCGCGAAGCGATCTTTTCCGCTTACGAAGCGGACGCCGGCGACGGCTTTCGCAGCCACCTCGGCGCCTCGCTGATCGGCAAGGACTGCGAACGGGCGCTGTGGTTCGACTTCCGCTGGACCCGGCGGGCCAAGCACGAAGGCCGGGTGCTGCGGTTGTTCGAGACCGGCCAGTTGGAGGAGGCGCGCCTGGTGAGGAACCTGCGCCGCGTCGGCGCAACGGTCCTGGAGGTCGATCCGGAGACAGGGCGCCAGATTCGTGTTCAGGCGCACGGCGGCCATTTCGGTGGCTCGCTCGACGGCGTCGCCATCAACTTGCTTGAGGCGCCGAAGACATGGCACGTCCTGGAGTTCAAGACGCACTCAGCCAAGAGCTTCAACGACCTCGTGGCCAAGCGCGTCCGCAACAGCAAGCCGCAGCACTACGCGCAGATGCAGGTCTACATGCACCTGACCGGCATCACGCGGGCGATGTACCTCGCGGTCTGCAAGGACACCGACGACCTCTACGTCGAGAGGATCGCAGTCGACGCCGTCTTCGCGGAAGGGCTGCTGGAGAAGGCGCGGCGGGTGATCTTCGCTGCGACGCCGCCCGCGCGGATCAGCGAGGACCCCGCGTGGTTCCAGTGCCGCTTCTGCGATCACGCGCCGCTGTGCCACGCGGGTGACACCGCCCCTGAAATCAACTGCCGCACCTGCCTGCACTCGACGCCAGTCGAGGGAGGCTGGCATTGCGCGCGGCACGACCGGCGCCTGAGCGAAACCGACCAGCGGGCCGCCTGTCAGCAGCACCTGTTTCTCCCGCCGCTGGTGCCGGGGCGGCAAGTCGACGCCGGTGATGACTGGGTCGAGTACGAGTTCGCCAGTGGGAATCGCTGGCGCGACACCGGTATGAACAAGTACGCCACCACGATTTAAGGAGCCTCACCATGACCCTCACGCTGCGGCCGTACCAAAGCGCCGCCATCCAAGGCATCTACAACTACTTCAACGACGACACCGGCAATCCGCTGGTCGTCATCCCGACCGCCGGCGGCAAGTCGCTGGTCATGGCGACCTTCGTGGAAGGGGTGCTCAAGGCCTACCCGGACCAGCGCATCCTGATCGTCACCCACGTCCGGGAGTTGATCGAGCAGAACTTCAACGAGCTGAAGCGGCTGTGGCCGGATGCGCCGGCAGGCATCTACTCCGCGGGGCTGAAGCAGCGTGACATCAAGGCGCGCATCCTGTTCGCCGGCATCCAGTCGATCCACAAGCGTGTCTACGACGTGCAGCAGTGCGACCTGGTGCTGATCGACGAAGCCCACCTGATCCCGCGCTCATCGAACACGATGTACCGGCGCTTCCTCGACGACCTGATGCGCCTCAACCCGCTGATGAAGGTGATCGGGTTGACCGCGACGCCGTATCGGTTGGACTCCGGCCTTCTTCATGAGGGGGACGACGCCATCTTCACGGACATCGCCTACGAAGTGTCGGTGCGCGAGCTGATCGATGATGGTTACCTGTCGCCGCTGGTTTCCAAGCGTATGGCGACGCAGATCGACGTGTCCGAGGTTGGCACGCGTGGCGGGGAGTTCATCGCCAAGGACCTGGAGGCAGCGGTCGACAAGGACTCCATCACGCAGGCCGCCGTCAGCGAGATCGTCGCCTTCGGCCAGGAGCGCCGCAGCTGGCTGGTCTTTTGTGCGGGCGTGGACCACGCGTACCACGTGCGTGACGCGATCCGTGCGCGCGGCGTGTCCTGCGAGACGATCGTGGGCGACACCCCCAGCGCCCAACGCGAGGCGCTGATCGACGACTTCAAGGCCGGGCGTATTCGCTGCCTCACCAACGCCAACGTGCTGACCACCGGGTTCAATGCGCCTGGCGTCGATCTCATCGCCATGCTGCGGCCGACCAAGTCAGCAGGCCTCTACGTGCAGATCGCTGGCCGGGGGTGCCGGCTGGCACCTGGCAAGACCGACTGTCTCGTCCTGGACTTCGCCGGCAACATCGCCCGCCATGGCCCGATCGACGCAGTGAACCCCAAGCGTCCCGGCCGCGGCGACGACGGCGTCGCGCCGACCAAGACCTGTCCGGACTGCTCCAGCATCGTCCACGCGTCGGTGCGCGAGTGCCCCGACTGCGGGCACGTGTTCCCGCCGCCGAAGCTCAAGATCGACCGGCACGCCAGCCAGCTCGACGTGCTGAGTTCCGGCAAGTCGCAGTGGGTGCCCGTCACCCGTGTCAGCTATGCCCGGCACGAGAAGCCCGGCAAGCCGCCGTCCCTGCGCGTGGACTACTGGAGCGGCATGACCCATCACAGCGAATGGATCTGCATCGAGCACTCGGGCTATCCGCGCCAGAAGGCGGCGACGTGGTGGGCCAACCGGGCGCCCGGTCTGCCCCTGCCGAAGAAGGTCGACGACGCCATCGCCTGCGTCTCCCAGCTTCGCTGCCCGGCTGAGATCGCAGTCCGCCCGAGTGGCAAGTACACCCAGGTGGTGGGAGCGCGCTTCTCGTGATGTGCGCCGTCTGCCGGCGTGATGCCCGTGGCTACGGGTTCGCGCCGGAGCTTATTCGCATCAGCGCGCCGGCCGTGAAGTTGTGCTCCCGGCGCTGTCAAGACATCGCAGCAAGGTTGAAGGGAATGATCGATCCAAACAAACACGAAGCCGCCGCCCTGGTCGCCGCGAGCGTCAGCGGCGGCGCCTATGTCGAACTCACCGGCAAGACCGACCTTGCCACATGGACCGAGCAGGAGTGGTCGACCTTGATCGACGTGATCGTCACGTCCTTCCAGGATTTCCTGCGCGAGGCCTACGCCGACGATCCGCCGTTCTGAGGAGCGCCATGACAAGCCAAAACTACATGGCGCAACTCGGCGCGACGCTGGTCGATCGGGGTTTCCCGATCCTGCCGATTCAGCCCAACACGAAGAAACCGGGGATGTTCCGGCTCGGCTCGTGGCACGACTACCCGAAGTGGAGTCGGCACTGCGAGCGCGACACGACCGAGAACGAGGTCGACATCTGGGGCGACTGGCCCGAGGCCGGCATCGGCATCGCGGCAGGCCGCGTTATCGGCATCGACATCGACGTCGTGCACTCGGCAGCGATCGCTCACGAGATCGAGGCGCTGGCCAAGCGCATGCTGGGTGATACCCCGGCGGTGCGCATCGGCCGGGCGCCCAAGCGGCTGCTGGTGTACCGGGCGGTGCAGCCCTTCGCTGGCTTCAAGTACCCGCCGATCGAGGTGCTGGGCCTCGGGCAGCAATTCATCGCCTATGGCGTGCATCCGGAAACCGGCCAGCCGTATGACTGGCCCGTCAGCACGCTGGCGGATCTGACCCCGGACGAACTGCCGGCGATCACGGAGGCGCAGGCCCGCGAGTTCGCCAAAGAGGCGTATCTGATGATCCCGCTGGCCCAGCGCCCAAAGAGCCTGACCGTAGGCCCCGGGGCTACGAGCGAGTGCGCGAACCTGCCGGAGCAACGCGGCACCTTTGAGGCCGTCGAGGACGCGCTCACGCACATCGTGAATGCTGATCTGGACTACGACAGCTGGGTTCGGATCGGGATGGCGATCAAGGGTGCCCTCGGCGACGAGGGCTGGCCGCTGTTCGAGGACTGGTCGGCGACGTCGCAGAAGAACGACCCCAAGACCACGGCCAGGAGCTGGCGCAGCTTCGCCCCGCAACGTATCGGCGCCGGGACGCTCTACAAGCTGGCGCTCGATAACGGCTGGCAGCCTGCGCCCGACCTCCAGCTCAACGGCGAGGTCGTGATGAACGGCCATCATCCGGCTCGGGAACTGCTGGAAGCCTTGCAGTCTCCCGACCCCATCACCACCGAGCCGGCTGGCGACTCGCTTCCCGCACCGAAGCCGTTTCCGGCCGGCTGGGATCAGGTTGGCGGCGTTATCGCCGACATGATGGCTTTGATGGCGGTGACGGCCAAGCGCCCGCAGCCCGTACTGGCGCTCGGCGCGAGTCTGTGCGCGGTCGGGGCCCTCATGGGGCGCAAGTACCGTACCGAGAGCAATACGCGCTCGAATCTCTACGTGGTCGGCATCGCCGAGAGCGGCGCCGGGAAGAACCACAGCCGGGTGGTGATCAACGAGTTGTTCCGCAAGGCCAACCTGCTGCAGTACCTCGGGGGCAACAAGATCGCCTCCGGGTCCGGTCTGCTGACGGCGATCCAGCGCCAGCCGGCGATCCTGTTCCAGCTCGACGAGTTCGGCATGTTCCTGTCAGCTGCGGCGGACCGGAAGCGATCTCCGCGCTACGTGTGCGAGATCCTGGATCTGATGACCGAGCTCTACACGACGGCGGGCACCACCTACTTCGGCATCGAGTACGCGAGCACGCAGAACAACAACGCCCACCGAGCGATCCACCAGCCTTGCGCCTGCATCTACGGCACGACCACGCCGCTGCACTTCTGGCAGGCGCTGCAGGCGTCCAACGTGGCCGACGGGTCGCTGGCCCGATTCCTGATCATGGAAAGTGAGGACGACTTTCCAGACAGCAACGAAGCCTTCGGGGTGATCGACCCGCCCCCCGATCTGATCGACAAGCTCGTCCTCATCCACCAGGGCGGGGGCAAGCTCAACGGCAACCTGACCGACGTCGGCGCGATCGACGAGGTGTTGGTCGATCCGCGGGTGGTGCCGATGACGCCGGCCGCGCGCGACGCCTTCAGGGCGCTGGACCAGGACCTGGTGGGCAGGCTGCGCACCTCACGCGGCACGGGCTTCTCGTCAATCCTGGCGCGCATCGAGGAGAACGCGACCAAACTGGCGTTGATCCGTGCGGTGTCGCGCGACCCGGTGGACCCGATCATCGAGGACCACGACGCCCAGTGGGGGATCATGCTGTCGCGGCACTGCGCCGAACTCACGATCCGCGAGGCCTCGGCGCGGGTGTCGGAGAACCAGGTCGAGTCACACCACAAGCGCGCGATGCAGATCCTGCGCGACGCCGGGCAGGCCGGGATGTCACGCAGCGAGTTCACGCGCCGCACGCAGTTCATGGACCACCGCCAGCGCGACGGCGTCCTGCGCACCCTCGCCGAAGCCCGGCTGATCGATACGGTGATGCTGCAGAGCAAGGGACGCCCGGCGCAATGGATCAAGGTCTTGTGAGGGGGGCTGCTGATGCCCGGAGGGCTTGCTTCACTTCCGTCCTTGTTTCAAGGCCACATCCCCTGTCTACAAATAGACAGAGGGTGCCCTGTAGACCAGGGGGAAGAGCTGCCCAGAAAGATAGAGACTAGAAGAGAAAAAAGTATTTATTGAAGAATCTCTCTCGACTTGTCTTTCTCGGGGCGGCACCGCCCCGTTCCGCCCGGTCCCTGCGCCAGGGCACTCACCCGAACGTTTTCGGACGTGAGGGAGCCGCATCAGCCCTGACCCGGCGATGCCCGCGCTCCTCCAGGTCGCAATCGCGCTCCCAGGAGGATGCACATGGCTTCGTTTGCCAAGCTGTCACCGGCCAGCCTAAACCCGGTCTTGGACTCGCGTCGCCCTGGTGTCGCCCAGAACGTCAGCACCGTGCTTGCGCTCGACCTCGGCCAGAACACGGGCTGGGCACTGCGTCAGCACAGCGGCCAGATCGTCTCCGGCACCAACGGCTTCAAGCCGGGGCGCTTCGAGGGCGGCGGGATGTCGATGCTGCGCTTCGCGGCGTGGCTCGATGAGATGCACGCCAGCGCAGGACCGATCGCCATGGTCTTCTTCGAGGAGGTCCGCGCCCACAAGGGCACGGCAGCCGCCCACACCTACGGTGCATTCCTCGGCCAATTGACCGCGTGGTGCGAGTCTCGGGGCGTCGGCTACACGGGCGTGCCAGTGGCGACGATCAAACGGCACGCGACCGGCAAAGGCAACGCGGGCAAGGATCTGGTGATCAGCGCGGTGCGGGCACGGGGCTTCAGCCCCTGTGACGACAACGAGGCCGACGCGCTGGCGATCCTGCACTGGGCGATGGACCAGACCGTGATGGGGGGCAAGCACCATGGCTAAGCGACCAGCCCCGCAACCTTTGGTCCACGGCACCGTGGTGCAGTTGCCCGGCGGTCGGGTCGCCGAGTGGAGCAGTGTCGCCGAAGAGGGAACGACGTTCCGTACCGAGCACTTCCGCTGCATTGATTCGCTGGGCATCTTGCTGCGCAACGGGTCGATCACGCCCGAGATGCACGACGCAGGCCAGGAGTTCAACCGCGTCTTCGTGTTCGCTCAGATGAGTCCGGCCGGAGCGCCGCCATTGGATCGGGTGCCCGGAGGCCAATGGCACGACAGCATCACCGAGCGGGTCGCCTGGGCACGTCGGCGACTCGATGAGGCGCTGGACGCTGTGGGCGGGATCAACAGTCCTGGTGGATGCGCGGTCTGGTACGTGGCTGGTCTGGGTCGAAGCGTCAGGGAGTGGTCGGCTCTCGAAGGGTGGAATGGGCGTACGCTGAATCAGTACGAGGCCAAGGGCATCTTGGTCAGCGCGCTCGGCGTGCTGGCCGTGCATTACGGTTTCGCCCGGCAAATCGCGCGATAGTCCATTGACGCGTATATATCGATCGGATACCATCCCATTAATCGCTGTAATTGCGCCCGCACAGTTTTTCCCTGCGGGCGTTTTCATTTGTGCGCCAGTCACCGACCGCATCGACCCGCTGCGGGCAGCTCGCCCGAGGCAAAAGGGGTCCTTCCTCCCGAAAAACCAATGCGGGGGGCGCGAGCGCGGCGCTTCGATAGCGTCAGGGTGCGAACCTAGGTTCGCACGGTTCGCAGTTCGCACCCGTCCGGTACGCACCCTTTCCTGAGCCCGCCCACGAACACCGTCGGCGGGCTCTTTCGCTTGGCAACGCCGTAGCCAGGCTGGCGGCCCGCCCGGGGTCCACTCCTTCCCCGAGCGGGCCGTCATCTTTTCGAGGAACCGATTCTGAAGATGCTCAACGTCCAGTACCGCAAGGTCGAGGCGCTGATCCCCTACGCCCGCAACCCGCGTACGCACAACGAGGCTCAGGTCGCGAAGATCGCGGCGAGCATCGTCGAGTTCGGCTGGACCAACCCCATCCTCGTCGACGGCGACAACGGCATCGTCGCAGGGCATGGGCGCCTGGCCGCAGCGCGCAAGCTCGAGCTGGACGAGGTGCCGGTGATCGAACTCGCGCATCTCACGCCCAACCAGAAGCGTGCCTACGTCATCGCGGACAACCGCCTCGCGCTGGACGCGGGCTGGAACGAGGAACTGCTGGCGCTGGAACTGGCCGAGTTGTCGGAAGCCGGATATGACCTTCCGCTGACCGGCTTCGACAACGCCGAGATCGAGGCGCTGTTGGTCGGTGACGCGGAGGACGACGCAGCCGACACCAAGCAGGACGATGCGGCAGATGACGTCCCTGACTCACCGGCCGTGCCGGTGTCTCGCAGCGGAGATATCTGGTCGCTGGGCGCGCATCGCCTTGTCTGTGGCGATGCCGCCGATCTGGCCGTCGTCACTGCACTGATGCAGGGCCAATCGGCTCGCATGTGCTTCACCTCGCCGCCGTATGGCAACCAGCGGGACTACACCAGTGGCGGGATCGCCGACTGGGACGGTCTGATGCACGGCGTGTTTGGAATCCTGCCCATGACCGAGGACGGCCAGGTGCTGGTCAATCTCGGGCTGATTCATCGCGACAACGAGGTCATCCCGTACTGGGACGGCTGGCTTGGCTGGATGCGCACGCGGGGCTGGCGGCGCTTCGCCTGGTACGTCTGGGACCAGGGACCCGGGATGCCCGGCGACTGGGCGGGGCGTTTCGCGCCCAGCTTCGAGTTCGTCTTCCACTTCAATCGTCAGAGCCGTAAACCCAACAAGATCGTTCCCTGCAAACACGCCGGGCAGGAATCCCACTTGCGCGCCGATGGCTCATCGACGGCGATGCGTAGCAAGGACGGCGAGGTGGGCGGCTGGACGCACGCCGGTCAGCCGACGCAGGACAACCGGATTCCCGACTCCGTCATCCGCGTGATGAGGCACAAGGGAAAGATCGGCAAGGAGATTGACCATCCGGCCGTCTTCCCGGTGGCCCTGCCGGAGTTCGTCATCGAGGCGTACTCCGACGCCGGCGATCTGATCTACGAACCGTTCTGCGGCAGCGGCACGACGATGCTCGCAGCAGAGCGCACCGGCCGGGTCTGTCGCAGCGTCGAGATTGCGCCTGAGTACGTCGACGTCGCCATCAAACGCTTCCGGCAGAACTTTCCTGAGGTGCCCGTGACCCTCGCCAGCACGGGGCAGACCTTTGACGTGGTCGCCGCTACCCGTTCGAGCGACCAGGAGATTCAACCATGACCGCGTCTTGGTTCGCCGACAAGATCGAGCAATGGCCGACCGCAAAGCTGGTTCCCTACGCGCGCAATTCCAGGACCCACTCGGATGAGCAGGTCGGGCAGATCGCGGCTTCGATTGCCGAGTTCGGGTTCACCAATCCGATCCTCGCTGGGAGCGACGGTGTCATCGTCGCCGGTCACGGAAGGCTCGCCGCCGCGCAGAAGCTCGGACTGGAGGTGGTGCCGGTGGTCGTCCTCGATCATCTGACCCCAACCCAGCGGCGCGCTCTGGTCATCGCCGACAACCGCATCGCTGAGAACGCGGGGTGGGACGAGGCGATGCTGCGCGTCGAGATCGCTGCCTTGCAGGATGACGAATTCGACCTGGCGCTCACCGGCTTTGACGCCGATGCGCTCGCCGAACTGATGGCGGGCGATGAGCCGGAGAACGAGGGCCAGACGGATGACGACGCGGTCCCGGATGTCGCCGAGACGCCGGTGTCACGCCCTGGCGACGTCTGGCTGCTGGGCGGTCACCGACTGCTGTGCGGGGACGCCACCGTGGCCGCGAGCTACAAGCAGCTGCTCGGGGAAGCGATGGTAGACATGGTCTTCACCGACCCGCCGTACAACGTCAACTACGCCAACAGCGCCAAGGACAAGATGCGCGGCAAGGACCGCGCCATCCTGAACGACAACTTGGGCGACGGCTTCTACGACTTCCTGCTCGCCGCGCTGACGCCGACCATCGCCCAGTGCCGTGGCGCGATCTACGTGGCGATGTCCTCCAGCGAGCTTGACGTGCTGCAGGCCGCGTTCCGCGCCGCGGGCGGCCACTGGTCGACCTTCATCATCTGGGCCAAGAACACCTTCACGCTGGGCCGCGCCGACT
>ERZ795045.4052-NODE-4052-length-12180-cov-4.705979_pt1 | contig 12180 bp, 10 predicted proteins | sample MGYA00375129_ERZ795045 | MGnify/ENA primary metagenome ERZ795045 (study PRJEB30174, sample SAMN05720166) | activated sludge metagenome | isolation source: anaerobic digester from wastewater treatment plant | place: Japan | collected 2015-05-15 ... | reverse complement strand
TAATTTTTGACGAACAATAACGATTCTACGTGGTTTTTCAAACATTTGTTACAAAAAAATCATTCCACCACATGGTGTTATTTCTTTGTTTGTAAGGATATACCAAAGTTCACACACGTTTTTTTCTATTGCTACTCTCATAAGAGTTTCCTATAAAATTAAAACTTTTTCCCCTATTGCGAACTCTAAGTTTATCAAAACGACATGAGTAAGTACATGAAAAGTTTTGAAGTTATTCATCTTTCAATAAGTGTTTCTAAAAAATTAGGCTGTCAGCCATTACAAGTCTTTTCGCAGTTGTTCCAAGTTTTTTCTAAGTCGGTTAATTCCAAAGTTATTAAAAAGGAAAGTAAAACTGCTCTTGATAATTTGGTCGGGTAAATGCTTTACTTTGGAAATTTCTACCACACGATTCAATTGAGCGGCAGCAAAATGTACAGATATTTTTCCCATTGAATTGCGTTTAATCCGGGTAAAGACGTAGCATGCTACGTCTCATATACAACATCCAAAAGTGTTATTGCAATGATAGAATGGAACGCATGATCTGAATTGGGGGAATGCGCGTTTGTTTCCCTATTGAATTGCGTTGCAACATGTGTTGTTAGAATGATGGATTGGAACAGGAAAATGTACTGTGTTCGATGTATGACAAAACCATTATTTTTTCTCTATTGAGGTTTCAAATTTTACAGCAAACATAAATTGTTAATTTTTTATAAAAAATATTTTGATTTTAAACCTTGACTTGATTCATAAGTCAAATTATAAAATTTAAAGAAAATAAGAATTTTAAAAACAAAAGTTTATGAAAAAGATTTTAATTTTGATGGTTAGTGCTTTATTTTTGATAAGTGTGGCAGGTCATGCTCAAAATCAAAAAAATGTTTCTGACAAAGAAGGGAAAAAAAGTGAAATGAGACAAAATGCATCACAAAGAATGTCAGCTGAAAGTCGTGCAGAATATTGGGCTAAAGAGCTGAATCTTACCAATGAAGAAAAAGCAAAAATTGCAGAATTGTTTAAAAAACAGGATGAAACAAGAATGCAACATCAGGCAGAAATGCAAAAATCAAGAGATGAACATCGGGCATTCATGGAAAGTCAACGAAAAGCAAATGATGCCGAAATGGAAAAAATCATTGGAAAAGAAAAATTTCAGAAATACGATTCTATTCGTATGGCAAGAATGCAGACAATGAGAAACAGAATGAGGAATCGATAATTTTTTCTAAAAGTTTTTAACAAGAATCTTGAATTTTGGCTCAAAATTTGTTAGACATTGAAAAAAAAGATTGTGTTGAAGTATATAGGTAATTTTTAAGGTAACGAGGCTGTCTAAAGAATAGGATAGCCTCTTTTTTTTAATTCATCAGAATATAATTTATTTTTTAATGGTCTGATGGACCCCACATGTCTGAATAAGTGTTTGTGTATCTAATACATGTGGGTTTCATAATATACAACACAATTTTTTGGGGAAATTTTTTCAACCAATAGAAAATTGATTCCTTTTAAAGCAGATTGAAAATTTTTCAAAAAGTTGTACCTTTGCAGGCTAAAAACAAGTAATAAAGAATTTATCTATCGTATTCAAAATGAGTTTTCAAGAAGAAATTCGACGCAGAAGAACATTTGCCATCATCAGTCATCCCGACGCCGGAAAAACCACCTTAACAGAAAAACTTTTGCTTTTTGGAGGAGCTATCCATGTTGCCGGTGCCGTGAAATCGAATAAAATCAGAAAAACGGCAACTTCAGACTGGATGGAAATAGAAAAACAGCGTGGAATTTCTGTAGCTACTTCCGTAATGGGATTCGATTATCAGGATTACAAAATTAATATTTTGGATACACCCGGTCATCAGGATTTTGCCGAAGATACTTACCGAACGCTTACGGCCGTCAACAGCGTGATTATTGTGATTGACAACGCCAAAGGTGTAGAGGAGCAAACGCGTAAATTAATGAATGTGTGCCGGATGCGCAAAACGCCGGTCATGATTTTTGTCAATAAAATGGATCGTGAAGGCAAAGACCCATTCGATTTGCTCGATGAGCTGGAATCTGAACTTGATATTCACGTTCGTCCTTTGAGTTGGCCTATCAGTCAGGGCTTTTCATTTAAGGGAGTTTATAATATTTACGAGGAAAATCTTCAACTTTACACCCCCAATAAGCAAACGATCAGAGAATCCGTTGAGATTTCGGATATTGACAGTGAGGAGCTTGAAAAGTTCATTGGAGAGAAAGATGCACGCCAACTGAGGCAGGATTTGGAACTCATACATGGAATATATCCGGCTTTCGACAGGGAAAAATATCTGTCGGGAGAGTTGGCTCCGGTTTTTTTTGGCAGCGCTTTGAACAATTTCGGAGTGAAGGAATTGTTGAATTGCTTCGTGGAAATAGCTCCTTCTCCGCAACCCGTTCAGGCTCACGAGAGAGTTGTAAATCCTTACGAGGAAACTTTTTCGGGTTTTGTTTTCAAGATTCACGCCAATATGGATCCCAATCATCGGAGTTGTATTGCTTTTGTGAAAATTTGTTCGGGAAAATTTGAACGAAATGTCAATTACAAGCATATTCGACAGGGAAAAATGTTGCGTTTTTCAAGTCCAACTGCTTTTATGGCACAAAAAAAGGAAATTGTGGACGAAGCTTATGCCGGCGACATTGTGGGATTGCCCGATAATGGAAATTTTAAAATTGGCGACACGCTGACCAGTGGAGAAGATCTCCATTTTAAAGGATTACCGAGTTTTTCGCCCGAAATGTTCAATTATCTCGAAAATGCCGATCCGATGAAAACCAAACAATTGGAAAAAGGAATTCGGCAACTGATGGACGAAGGCGTAGCACAACTTTTTACCAGCGAATTTAATCGAAGAAAAATAGTGGGAACAGTCGGGCAGTTGCAGTTTGAAGTAATTCAATACCGATTGTTGCACGAATACAACGCGCAATGCCGTTGGGAGCCGATTTCCTTATATAAGGCGTGTTGGATAGAAAGCGATGATGCTGAACAGCTCGAAGCCTTCAAGAAACGAAAAGCGCAATTTATGGTGAAAGACAAAGAAGGCCGCGATGTATATCTCGCCGAGTCGCCCTATATTTTGCAAATGGCTCAACGCGATTTTGATCATATCAAATTCCATTTTTCTTCCGAATTTTAATTTCTATTTCAACTAAGAAAGATGGAATTTGCGTAGAAAAATTAGGCTTCTCCGCCTCCAAATCCCATAGGAAAAGGGGGAATAAAAGAATTTTCATCAATTTTTATTTTTCCGTTTTGCTGTTCATATTTTGCAATATTCTCCTGCAGTGCATACAATAACCTTTTGGCATGTTCGGGGGTGAGAATGATGCGTGATTTGACGGGAGCTTTGGGTAATCCGGGCATAATGCGAATAAAATCGAGCACAAATTCGGAAGAAGAATGTGAAATAATAGCCAGATTGGAATAGATACCTTCTGCCACTTCAGCAGAAAGTTCTATATTGATTTGATTTTCATTGTTTTCCATTGTCTTATATTTTAATTAATTTATTTTTCACCTTTGTTGAAACCGCGTTGCAAAAGTAGCAAAATATTTATGTGTGTGAAGAAACTATTTTAGCATTCTATGTACTAAAGAGAGAAAAAATTGTATAATCCAGCAAATGAATTATTTATTGTCCAGTTGTCCGAAAACGCGTTTCAGTAATGTTGTAGTGCGGGCTGCAGGGTCCGTGCGAATGGAATTTTCAGTTTCTGCCATTTTAGTAAACAATGCACTCAATGCCTTGTCGGTAACATATTGATCCAATTGGGTGTTAACAGGTTTCAGAGAAGCAAGTTTACCCAAAGTAGAATTGGCTGCGCTGTTGTAGGCATTTATCAGCAAATTCCATGTTTCTGTAGTTGAAACATCACCTACCAATGGTTTCTTTAGCGATGCCTGAACTTTAGGTAGAAAAAGATTTTTCAATTCCGTTGAAGTAGTTTTTTGCAAATATTGCGTTGCTGCATTGCTTCCGCCCAGCAAAATACCCATTGCATCTGAAATAGTCATGTCCTGAATCGCTTTTTTAAACACAGGACCTGCTTCTTTTACTGCATCTTCTGCCGAACGATTGATGGACAGAATGGCTTTGTCGACCAAAGCTTTGCCTCCGGGTATCAAACTGATATTTTCTACAATCGTTTGAGCTTCTTCAGGCAACAGTAATTTAAATGCCTGATTACCATAAAAGCCATTTTCTATACTTAAATCGGATACCGCTCTTTCCGTTCCCAGTGACAAAGCACTTTTTATACCCGCAATGTTTTCTATGTTGGTAGTTGGAATAGATAATGTTCCTGAATTGGAAACACCCTGCATAAGAACATTACATGAAGTAAGGGAAATACAAATGAAGCTAAATAAAATAAATTTTGTTGTTCTCATCGCTTTATTGTTGCAAAATATTTAATTTTCATTTTTAAGAAGGTAAATATACGCTATTTTTTGATATTTTAAGTACGTATATAAACAAAATTAAAAGAACATTTTATAACTTTGCAGAAAATGTAAAAAGAGGAATTTCTAACAAATTATCAATCTTAATTATAAAGAAAATGAGTAGAATAGAAAAAATCGTTGCTCGCGAAGTATTGGATTCAAGAGGAAATCCAACTGTAGAAGTAGATGTAATGCTCGAATCGGGCGTTATGGGAAGAGCTGCTGTTCCGTCCGGAGCTTCTACGGGAGAAAATGAAGCCATTGAGTTGCGTGATGGCGATAAAAAACGCTATCTGGGAAAAGGCGTACTGAAAGCCGTTTCGAACGTAAATAACATTATTGCACCTTCATTAATTGGTATTTCTGCATTGGATCAGCGTACTATTGACAAGAAAATGATTGAGCTCGATGGTACGAAAACAAAGTCGAATTTGGGTGCAAATGCCATTTTGGGAGTTTCTTTGGCTACTGCAAAAGCTGCTGCAGCTTATCTCGATCTGCCGCTTTACCGATATATTGGTGGTGTAAATGCTTTTGTTTTGCCGATTCCAATGATGAACATTATCAATGGAGGTTCGCATTCTGATGCTCCCATCGCGTTCCAGGAATTTATGATTCGCCCGGTTGGTGCTCCTTCTTTCCACGAAGGTTTACGAATGGGAGCCGAAGTGTTTCATTCACTGAAAAAAGTGTTGCACGACCGTAATCTGAGCACTGCTGTTGGCGATGAAGGCGGATTTGCCCCAACTTTGAAAGGTACGGAAGATGCGCTGGAATCTATTATAACAGCTATTGAAAAAGCCGGTTACAAACCCGGACAGGATGTAATGATTGGATTGGATTGTGCTTCGTCCGAATTTTACGAAAACGGTATTTATAATTACACCAAATTTGAAGGAGCAAATGGCGCCAAACGTACTTCTGAAGAACAGGTTAAATACCTCTCAGAATTGGTCAGCAAATATCCGATTGATTCTATTGAAGACGGTATGAGTGAAAACGACTGGGAAGGCTGGAAACTATTGACCGAAAAACTTGGAAACAAGGTTCAGCTGGTTGGGGACGATTTGTTTGTTACCAATGTAGAATTTTTGAAAAAAGGTATCGAAATGGGTTGTGCCAATTCCATTCTTATCAAGGTAAATCAGATTGGAACATTGTCCGAAACCTTGGATGCTATAGAAATGGCTCATCGTGCCGGATATACAACAGTAACTTCTCATCGTTCGGGTGAAACGGAAGATGCTACCATTGCCGATATTGCTGTAGCAACCAATTCCGGTCAGATCAAAACCGGTTCTTTGAGCCGTTCAGACCGTATGGCCAAATATAACCAACTGCTTCGTATCGAAGAAGAATTGGGAGACTTGGCTGTTTATGGCTACAAAAAAGTTACAAAAAAATGACAGTATAAATTGTCAGTTTTTTGTTTTTAAATCAAGAACCACCTGTCAAAAAGGTGGTTTTTTGTTTTAGTAACAAAATTTTTCTAAAAAATCCAACGTCTTTCTGTTAATGCCAGTTAAGCTGCAAATGACTGTGTTAAATTTCGACAAATAGCTATATCACTTTGTGTTATGGAATATATTTTGTTTATTTTAGCCGTGAAAAAATTGGTCAAAAATATTTTTTCAGAAAAATCAATTTAAATCTTAAAAACGAAAAATATGGAAGCAACGAAAAGAAAAAAAGCGTTAGGCTTGTTCTTGTTGGTGGTAGTAGTGAGTGCGGCAACAAATCTGACAACCAATTACTTTACCAATAAACATCAGAATGATGGTTTTAATCGAGAATTGCAGTATCCGACAGCGTATGCAAAATTTTCCGATGTAAAGAGCGGGTTAGAAACCGATTTTACATTGGCAGCAGAACTTACGGTTCATTCTGTGGTGCACGTAAAAACACAATCCAAAGCCAAGATGGCTTTTTCAGAAGATCCTTTTTTTGAATTTTTCTTTGGCCGTCCTCGCTATTATCAAGAACCGCCTATGGTAGAAGGTTCTGGCTCTGGCGTCATAATTTCCAATGATGGATATATTGTAACCAACAACCATGTAATTGACGGTTCGTCCAAAATAGAAGTTACATTAAACGATAAACGAACATTTGAGGCAAAAGTAATTGGTGCCGATCCTAATACAGACTTGGCGCTGATAAAAATCGATGCAGAAAATCTTCCCATCATTCCTTTTGGTAATTCCGATTCGCTAAAAGTTGGCGAATGGGTGCTGGCAGTGGGGAATCCTTTCAATCTTAATTCTACCGTTACGGCGGGAATTGTGAGTGCAAAGGCAAGAAATATCAATATCATTAACTCCAAAATGCGTATCGAATCTTTTATTCAGACCGATGCTGCGGTTAATCCAGGTAATAGTGGAGGCGCTTTGGTCAATACACGGGGCGAATTGGTAGGTATCAATACGGCAATAGCTTCTCAGACGGGTTCGTTTGCAGGTTACGCATTTGCCATCCCGGTCAGCATAGTTAAAAAAGTAGTTTCCGATTTGCGTCAGTACGGAGTAGTACAACGAGCCGTGTTGGGAGTTGAAATAGCTGATATTACCGCACAGTTGGCAAAAGAAAAAGATTTGAAAACATTGGAAGGAGCTTATGTGGCCAATGTAAATGCCGGAAGTGCTGCCGAAAAAGCAGGCATTAAAGAAGGTGATGTAATTGTGAATGTGAATGGCGTGGCTGTTAAATCTGTTTCGGAATTGCAGGAACAAATTGGACGCTATCGCCCCGGCGATAAAATTTCAATCACCGTTATACGTAAAAATAATGAATTGAAATTTAACAACGTAGAACTGAAAAATAGTCAGGGAAGTGCCAGCATAGTTTCTTCCGACAAAGTTGACGTTGAACAACTTCTGGGTGCTACTTTCAAGGAATTGAGCAGTAAGTTGCAAAAAGATCTTGGTTTGGATTATGGTGTTCAGGTTACATCGCTAACAAAAGGAAAATTGATGCAGCAAGGTGTGAGAGTTGGATATATTATATTAAAAATTAACAATCAGACTATTAGAAATGTGGAGGATATTCAATCTGCCGTAACTGCGGCATTAAACAGCGAAGACAAGGTGCTTTTCATGGCGGGTGTTTATCCCAATGGCAGAGTTACCTACTATGCAGTTAATTTGGAAGAATAATTTTCCATAAGTGTGTTGAAAAATATTTCTCTGTTGCATTGGAACTTACTCTTTTTTACGAAAGGAGTAAGTTCCTTTTGTACTAAAATTTGAGATTATCAACAATCAGGCAACTCATAAAATATCGTTTCGGCGTATTTATGGAACAACAAAGAAAAATTTTCAAGACTTTTTAAAACAAAAATTTAGTAAAAACGTTATATAAGAAATTTTGTAATCAACCAAAAAAACATTAATTTTGCACCCTAATTTTTTAAGGTAAAAATGAGGCAATTAAAAATTACAAAATCAATCACGAATCGCGAAAGCGCATCGCTCGACAAGTACTTGCAAGAAATTGGAAGAGAAGATCTGATCAGTGTGGAAGAAGAAGTTGAGTTGGCTCAACGGATTCACAAGGGAGATCGAGCCGCTTTGGAAAAATTAACCCGCGCCAATTTGCGTTTTGTCGTTTCGGTAGCAAAACAGTATCAAAATCAGGGCTTAAGTTTGCCCGATTTGATCAATGAAGGAAATCTTGGACTTATCAAGGCTGCCGAAAAATTCGATGAAACACGCGGATTTAAGTTTATTTCCTATGCAGTGTGGTGGATCAGGCAATCCATTTTGCAGGCGTTGGCCGAGCAGTCGCGTATTGTTCGTTTGCCATTAAACCAAGTAGGTTCGTTGAACAAAATCAACAAGGCTTTTTCAAAATTTGAACAGGAAAATGAGCGTCGTCCTTCACCTGAGGAATTGGCTGAAGAACTCGATATTCCGGTGGATAAAATTGCCGATACCATGAAGGTTTCAGGTCGTCACATTTCCGTAGATGCGCCTTTTGTTGAAGGGGAAGACAACAGCCTGCTCGATGTGATGGTAAATGAAGATTCTCCCGATGCCGACCATCGTTTGATCAATGAATCACTTTCCCAGGAAATTGAAAGGGCTCTGTCAACATTAACAGAAAGAGAGCATGAAATTATTAAAAAATTCTTTGGGATTGGCGTACCTGAAATGACGTTGGAAGAAATCGGCGATGAATTTGGACTGACACGCGAGCGTGTTCGTCAAATCAAGGAAAAAGCTATCCGTAGATTGAGAAACAGTTCTAAAAGTAAATTATTGAAGAGTTACCTCGGGTAATTTTCATAAAATGCTTATTTTAAAATGAATGCAAAGGGCGTCCCCAAAAAGGACGCTTTTTTTATTCCTTAACCCATTAAGGCATCAGTAAATACTCTTCGATAATTATTTCACCACTTCCAGTTTTGCGAATTTCAGTAAAAGCGATTTTACTCCTTTTTCTCCAAAATCGATCGTTGCTTTTTCGTTACCATTGGAAATGCTGGTTTCCAATACTTTTCCAATTCCGAAAAGCTGATGTTTTACAATAGTTCCTACAGGAAAAGAAGAATTTTCGATAATGATTTTTTCGTCCGACGATTGATCCAATTTTTTCAGTCTTCGTGGAGAAAAATTTATTGTTTGAGGTTCCGAATAAGTTTCTTTTTCGTTTGTTGGCGAGTAAAAACGATTCCGTTCACTTTCAATTTCCTCATCCCAATTCATAAAATTTTTTTTCTGAAAAGTTGGTGCTTTTTCTTCGGTAATTTCCAGAAACTGAGGGTCGATATCTTTGATAAATCTGCTGGGAGTGCAAAAGTTGGTTTTACCGTTTCTAAATCTCGATTTGGCATAGCTGATAAAACAGCGTTCTTTGGCACGGGTAATGGCAACGTAAAAAAGGCGGCGCTCTTCTTCTAGTTCCCGCTCATTGACAAGGCTGAACATTGACGGGAAAAGTTCTTCTTCCATACCAACAATGAATACGGCCTTAAATTCCAATCCTTTGGCTGCATGAACGGTCATGAGGGTAACTTTGTCGCTCAGGCTGTCCTTGTCGGTGTCCTGGTCGGTCAATAAAGATACTTCCGATAAAAAATCGGGAAGAAGGGGCAAGGTTTCTCCTTCTTCCATTTTTTTTTCACAAAATTCGTGGATGGCTTTCAGAAATTCTTCTATATTTTCTTTTCTGCTTATACTTTCAGGAGAATGATCAAAGTTGGCTTCGTTGAGCAATCCGGTGGTTTTTACAATCGTAACGGCCAAGTCGTAAGCATTTTTAATTTCCAGTTGCTGGGAAAAACTTTCTATCAAATTTCGGAAATCGTTTAATTTTGAAGCTGTTCCGGCATTGACCATCACGCCGTATTTTGTCATGTTGGAAAGAACTTCCCAAATTCCTACATCATTACTCTGTGCACATTCCACAAGTTTTCCTACTGTAGTTTCGCCAATGCCTCGCGTGGGAAAATTAATGATTCTTTTCAATGCTTCTTCATCATTTTGGTTGCATACCAATCGGCAATAAGCTATCACATCCTTTATTTCCTTTCGCTGATAAAACGACAGGCCTCCGTAAATTCGATAGGGAATGCCCTGTTTTCGGAATGTTTCTTCTAAAATTCGCGATTGTGAATTGGTTCGATACAACACAGCAATGTCGGCATATCGATAATCGTTTAGCGCGTACAAGTCCAAAATATGTTTGGCAACGGTCAGACCTTCTTCATAATCTGTGAAAACATTCAACAATTTTATGGGATGTCCGATTTCTTTTTCCGAAAAAATGGTTTTTTGAATTTGTGCCCTGTTTTTGTCAATCAGGCTGTTGGCTGCATTGACGATGGTTTGTGTGGAACGATAATTCTGTTCGAGTTTGAAGATGCGTGCATTGTGATAAGCATTCTTGAACTGTAGAATGTTGTCGATGTTGGCACCGCGAAATGAATAAATGCTTTGTGCATCGTCACCCACAACACTAATTCGTTCGTGTTGCTGGGCAAGTTTTTTTATAATCAGGTATTGCGCAAAGTTGGTATCCTGATACTCGTCAACCAAAATAAATTGAAACAATTGTTGATATTTTTCCAGCACTTCAGGATGATTTCGAAACAGCAGATTAGTTTGGAGCAGTAAATCGTCGAAATCCATTGCATCGGCTTGTTTGCAACGATTGCAATAAGTTTGATAAATTTCGCTCAAAAGCGGAATGCGGCTTTGCTTGTCACTTTTAATAAAATCGCTGTTGACGGCATAGGCTTCGGGTGTAATCAGGTTGTTTTTTGCCGAAGAAATGCGTGATTGAATGAGTCCGGGCGGATAAGTTTTTGTATCCAGATTGCGTTCTTTCAGAATGCTTTTTATCAAGCTGGAAGAATCGGAAGAGTCGTATATGGTGAAATTTTTTGAATATCCGGTGTACTGTGCTTCGTTACGCAAAATCCTGGAAAAAATGGAGTGAAAAGTTCCCATCCACAAGTATCGGGCTGTTCTTTCTCCAACAATTTGTGCAATCCGTTCCTTCATTTCTCGTGCCGCTTTGTTGGTGAAAGTTAAAGCCAAAATGGACGACGGAGGAAAACCTTTGGTGAGTAAATAGGCAATTTTGTAAGTTAACACGCGGGTTTTTCCCGACCCTGCACCCGCTATTACCAGCGAAGCGCCATCCATATATTCTACAGCTTGCCGCTGACTTTCGTTCAAATCGTTTAAAAAATCCAAATTCATTGATTTGTTCATCCAAATATTTTTGTAGAAACTTTAAATCTTACCGGTTTTCTTTATGCAAAGTTAGCAAATTGAATCGGTTTTTAAAGACAATTTTTATGAAACCATAAGTACTTTTCGGTTGAAAGCTTTGTTTAAAAATTTAACGAGATATAAACAGCTTGAAATAATCAAATGAGTTTTATGCGCTATGATGTTATTATAAAAGTTTTTTCATTTTCCTTGTCCGAAATAAATATTTATTCTTTATTTTTGCAACCATTAGGATTATAAGGTTTTTTCTGAAAAAACATTCGAAAACAGCAAAAAATTTATTTCTATTAATGTTTGAAATTCCTGTTTTTATAGATTGAATTTTTTATTTTTCATTAATTCGATCGATTCTGAATCGAAAAAATGATTCAACCTTCAACTGAGATTTTCATTGAAAACTTTAATAAATTCTTTCATCAAAAAACATAAAACTTATGAAAAAACAATTGAAAATTGCGCTGGTAGCTCATGATAATCGAAAAGCCGACATGGTAGAATGGGCTGTTTACAATGCCGATATGCTTTCGCAACACAAATTGATTTGTACCGGTACGACAGGAAAACTCATTCAAAGGGCTATGGAAGAAAAAGGTGTGAAGGTGGATATTACTTGCATGCACTCCGGCCCTTTGGGCGGCGACGCGGAAATTGCCGCATTGGTGGTACAAAAACAGATTAATCTGGCAGTTTTTCTGATTGATGATTTGAATCCACAGCCACACGAAGCCGATATCCAAATGTTGCTCCGTCAGTGCAGGATTCATAATGTTCCCATTGCCTGCAATCGTTACAGTGCCGATTTGATGATTACCAGCACGCTGTGGGACGATGAAAATTACATCCCGACTGAACCCAAATATGTGAAATTTGTTAGAGAAGATTTATTTAACTTTGAATGAAATTTTAATTTATGAAACCCACATGTATTGCATACACAAACACGAATGAATATAATATTCAGAC
>ERZ795045.4045-NODE-4045-length-12199-cov-14.081110_pt1 | contig 12199 bp, 14 predicted proteins | sample MGYA00375129_ERZ795045 | MGnify/ENA primary metagenome ERZ795045 (study PRJEB30174, sample SAMN05720166) | activated sludge metagenome | isolation source: anaerobic digester from wastewater treatment plant | place: Japan | collected 2015-05-15 ... | reverse complement strand
ACATCCAGGAGATTCGCCGGGCCTATGCCGCAGGCGAAGCCTCGCTGTCTGTCCTGGGCAGACGCTACAGGGTCTCCCGCCAGCACATCCACCGGGTGCTCGATGGCGTGAAGCCACCCCGCCACGTCTCGATGGGCCAGGACACCCATGGGCAAGGTGGCCAGGACATCCACGGGTCCTTTGGGGGGCAAAAGGGTGCGGGTGACCAGCAGCGCGGGCTCGCACTAGTGAAGGGAAAACCAGATCAGACTTGATTTGGCGGCAAGGGCAACCGGAGGAGGGGACAGATGGCCAAGGGCACCACCGAGAAAACAAAGCGGAACGTCAAGGACGAGCCCCACAAGTCCTGGCAGAACCGCATCGTCGGCACGGGTGAAGAGGCCCCGGACCAGCTCCTCGCCAACCCGCGGAACTGGCGCATCCACCCCCAGGCACAGCAGGAGGGCCTCGAGGCCGTGCTCGACCGCGTGGGTTGGGTGCAGAGCGTGGTCGTGAACCGCCGCACGGGCTTCCTCGTGGACGGGCACCTGCGCGTCACGCTGGCCATGCGCCGCGGTGAGGCGAAGGTCCCGGTCGTCTACGTGGACCTCACCGCCGAGGAGGAGGACCTGGTCCTGGCCACGATGGACCCGCTGGCCAGCCTGGCAGCCACCGACCGCGACAAACTCGCGGCGCTACTGGATGCCGCACACCAGGAGGACCCCACGCTCCAGGCGCTCCTCGACTCCATCAGCCAGCACGAGGGCCTGTCCGTTCCCCCGCCCCCCAGCCTGGACGAGCTGGCGGAGCAGCACGGGGACCACGACCCCGAGACCTTCTGGCCGGTGCTCAAACTGAAGCTCCCGCCCGAGGTGTTCGAGCGATACGAGTCCACCCTGCGCGTGATGCCAGGCGGTGACGATGCGGCGAAGTTCGCGGCTTTGCTGGATCGTGTGAGCCTTGTATGACGCGCATCCCCCTCGTAGACGTCGTCATGCCGCACAACGCCTTCGCGCAGCAGGCGTTAGCGCCCCGTGGCAGGCAGCTTCGGATCCTGCTCTCCTACCACTACTTCGGGAGGGAGGACCTGGACGCGCTGCTGGCCAAGCACTTCACCGAGCCATACCCGGAGATCTTCCTGGACTCCGGCGCCTTCAGCGCGAAGACCCAGGGCGTGACCATCAACATCCAGGACTACATCGCCTTCATCAAGAGGAACCAGCACCGTCTGACGACCTACTCCGTGCTAGACGTGATCGGCAACGCCGCGGCGACCAGGGAGAACCAGGCCCGCATGGAGGACGCCGGGCTTGCGCCTCTGCCGTGCTGGCACGCCGGCGAAACCTGGGATGACCTGGAGTTTTACGTCGAACGCTACCCCTACATCGCCATCGGCGGCATGGTGCCCTACTTATGCTTCCCAAAAAAGCTGATTCCGTGGCTGGTGCGTGCCTTTCAGATCGCCAAGGGCCGCAGCGTCTTTCACGGCTTTGGTGCGACATCCTGGAGGATCGCGTCCATGGTGCCATGGTATTCCGTGGACTCCTCCACCTGGGCGTCTGGTGTCCGCTACGGCCTGGTCAATGTGTTCGACTACCGGGCCGGGAAGTTTCACACGCTCCGCCTCGGGAACGCGCAGGACTGGGCAACCCACGGCAAGCTGGTCCGCCAGCTCGGCTTCGACCCGCAGGACTTCGCCGACAGGTCCAGGAACAAGCGCGAGACCATCTGTGGGCTCTGCGCAGTGTCCTTCATGGAAGCGGAGCGGTGGCTCCAGGCGCGGCACGGCCACATCGTCATGCCGCAGCGTGAGCCTGGACTTCGGCTCTACCTTGCCAACCCGCAGATGAAGGACTACACGCTCGCCCAGCAGGCCATGAGGAAGGCAGGACGATGAAGAAGGCGGTGGTGATTGTGTCCGGTGGTATGGATTCCGTGACTCTGGCGCACTTCTACGCGAAGAACGGCTTTGAGCTTTCGCTGCTGTCGTTCAACTACGGGCAGAGGCACGCCAAGGAGATCCAGTTTGCCGCGGCGTGCGCGGAACGCCTGGGCGCAGAGCATCGGGTGGTGGACCTGTCCAGCCTGCGGTCCCTGCTCCCTGGCTCCGCCCTCACCGACGACATAGAGGTGCCGGACGGACACTACGCAGCCGAGAACATGAAGGTGACGGTGGTGCCAAACCGCAACGCCATCATGCTCGCGGTGGCTTGGGGGCACGCCGTAGCCATCGGCGCGGAGGTTGTGGCGTTCGGCGCGCACGGCGGGGACCACTTCATCTATCCCGATTGCCGGCCAGAGTTCTACCGGGCCGCTGGCCTGGCCTTCGCGATCGGGAGCGAAGGATTCGGCGACCCAGGCCTGCACCTGGAGGCCCCCTTCATCAACATGGGGAAGCACGACATCGCGGCGATGGGCGCCGAGCTGGGCGTGCCGTTCGAGGAGACCTGGAGCTGCTACAAGGGCGGCGACCTGCATTGCGGGACCTGCGGTACATGCGTGGAGCGCAAGGAGGCCTTCCGGCTGGCCGGACTCCAGGACCCAACCGTCTACGAGGTGATGCCGTGATCGTCATTATTCCGTGCGGCGGAAAGAAGCGGCCCGGAAAGTGGCCAGCGTTTCAGCTCTACAGCGGAGCCTATTTCTTGGCGACTCTCCGCGCTGCCCTGCGGTTGGCCCAGCGTGATCGCGTGTTCATCCTCTCTGGGAAACATGGCCTCCTCCGCCTAACGGATCAGGTGGAGAGCTACGAGCAACGGATCGATGAGCCCGGCGCCGTTCCTGTGGCGAGAGTGAAGGAGCAGGCGCGAGCGCTCGGCATCGCCTCTGAGCCTCGCGTCTTGATATTGGCCGGCTCCAGTTATTCATCCGTTGCGAAGCAGGTCTGGCCACACGCTGAGACCCCGCTGCTTGGCATGGGGATTGGATTCCAAATGCAGTATCTGTCCCGTCTGGGCATGGAGGCATGATGCACACCGTCACCCGCACCCATGAAATCGCCTGCGGGCACCGGGTCTTCGGCCACGAGTCGAAGTGCGCCCACCTGCACGGGCACAACTACACCATCGAATTCACCTGCGTTGGCTGCGGCTGCCTGGACGGGCTGGGCCGGGTGATCGACTTCGGGGTCATTAAGGAACGTCTGTGCGCCTGGCTTGAAGCAAACTGGGACCACCGGATGCTGCTCTGGGAGAAGGACCCCTTGGGCCCGGTGCTGGTGTACATGGACCCGAAGACAGTTCTCGTCCCATTCAACCCAACCGCCGAGAACATGGCGCAGTTCTTGGTGGAGACCGTCGGGCCCGAGGCCCTGCGCGGAACCGGCGTGGTCCTGCTCGGGGTTACGGTCTGGGAAACGTCCAAGTGCTGCGCCACCTTCGAGCTGAACCGATGATGATCCGCCTGAATGACCTCTACCTGTGCATCCAGGGCGAAGGATGCCTTGCGGGGACCCCGATGGTCCTCATCCGCCTTCACGGCTGCTCGGTCGGGTGCCCCTTCTGCGACACGAAGGAGACCTGGGCGAACGACGAGGAGAACCGGGTGCCCAACCTCCACCAGGCCCAGGCCGACCCGTCAAAGTGGTGCGAGATGGAGGCCAGCGATGTTGCCATCGCCGCGTCCGAGATCAGGCAGGGTGCCAAGTGGGCCCTCATCACCGGCGGGGAGCCAGCAGACCAGGACCTGCACCAGCTGGTGGCCTGCCTGAACGCCTGCGGGTTCCTCGTGGCCGTGGAGACCAGCGGCACCGCCACCGGGCACATGGGCGCCGGGGTTCACTGGGTCTGCGTGAGCCCCAAGCTGGGGATGCCCGGCGCGAAGCCAGTGCTGCCCGATGTGGTGAACACCGCGAACGAGATCAAGATGGTCGTCGGCAAGCCCGAGGACGTGACGAAACTGGAGGACCTGCTGGAGAGGTCCAGCTTCAAGGGGACGGTTTGCCTACAACCCATGAGCACGAACCCGGAGGCCACGCGCTTCTGCATCTCGACCTGCCAGCGGAAGGGCTGGCGCCTCTCCCTTCAGACCCACAAGTGGATCAACGAACGATGAGCCCTCTACAGCAGCACCCCAAGGTTGACTTCGAGCGCCTCCAGATCATCGGGCGCGACCTTCTCCTGGCCATCGGCGAGGACCCGACGGAGGACCGCATCAAGGACACGCCGCTGCGCTGGGCGAAGTGGTGGCGCGAGTTCATCGAGCACGACCCTGGCAATGTCGAGACCGTATTCGCCACCGAAGCCACGGACCAGATGGTCGTCGTGTCCGGCATAAGGGTCTGGAGCCTGTGCGAGCACCACCTTCTTCCGTTTTGGGCAAATGTCTCCATCGGCTACATCCCGAACGGTCATGTGCTTGGCCTATCCAAGTTCGGACGTATCGCCAAGGGCATCGCCTCCCGCCTACAGATCCAGGAGCGCATGGTGCAGCAGATCGCCGCTGAAGTGATGCGCCTCACCGGATCGCCGGACGTGGCGGTGCTGGCCCAGGGAGAGCACCTGTGCATGACGATGCGCGGGGTGCGGACGCCCTCCATCATGACCTCCTCCGTGATGGAGGGCGTGTTCCGCGACCGGCCCGAGGCCCGCGCGGAGTTCATGAGCATCGCCAAGAGTTGAGCCATGGCCCATGTCGGAATCCAGGAGATCTGTCGCGTGCTGGCCGGTGAGGGGAATGCACCCCTCACCCCGGAGCGTATCCGGCAGCTCGTGAACGAGGGGATGCCGCGGGCGGGGCGGAACAAATACGACGCCGTGCGTTGCATGTTCTGGTATTTGGGCAAGCTCCGGCGCATGGTCACCCACAAGGAGACCGAGAACGCCGACGGTTCGGCCTCCAGCATCCGGGCAGAGCGGAAGCGCCTGCTGAAGGTGCAGGCCGACCGCGAGGAGCTGGAGCTCGCCCAGCTTCAGGGGCGCCTTGTGACGGTGGAGGACTGGGAGAAGGCGACGGCGGACATCGTTGCAGCGGCGAAGGCGCGGCTGCTAGCGGTGCCCGCACGTGTCGCCCCGCGCGTCCTGGGCGAGACCTCCCGCGTGATGGTCCAGGGCTTGATCGAGAAGGAGATCAAGGAGGCCCTCCAGGCGCTATGTGAGACGAAGTGATGGAGACCCACCCGACAGCCCTGGCTGCCCTTGAGGATGCAAAGGCCCGTGTTCGAGCCCTCTGGGCTCCACCGCCGGACATGACGGTGAGCCAGTGGGCGGAGCGGTTCCGCGTGATGGTCAAGGGCACAACGTCGCGGCCCGGGCCATGGCGCAGCGAGGTCTACCAGCGGGAGATCATGGACGCACTGTGCGACCCCCTCGTGACAGAGGTGGTGTGCATGAAGTCCGCGCAGATCGGCTGGTCCGAGATTCTCAACAACATCGTCGGCTACTTCATCGACCTTGACCCAAAGCCAATGATGTTCGTGGTCCCGCGCGAGAACGACGCGAAGGACTACGGGCGCAAGCGCATCGCGCCAATGATCAACGCCTGCCCCGCGCTGAAGGAGAAGGTGCGAGAGGCCAAGGCGCGCAAGGGCGGAAACACGCTTCAGCTCAAGGAGTTTCCAGGCGGCTTCCTGAAGCTCACGGGGGCCAACTCCGGCGCCGGTCTGCGGTCGGACCCGGTGCCCATCGTCCTCTTCGATGAGGTGGACGCCTACCCTGACGACGTGAACGGGGAGGGTGATCCCATCGAGATCGGGACGCGAAGAACCGATCAGTATCCCGACTTCAAGATCCTGAAGGGCAGCACACCGGGCAAGCCGAAGGGAAGCAGCCGCATCGAGAAGGACTGGGAGCGGTCGGACCAGCGGCGCTTCTACGTGCCGTGTCCCCACTGCGGACACCTTCAGCCGCTATGGTGGACCGACCCGAAGACCAAGGAGCACCGGCTGGTCTGGGACGTGGACGCCGACGGGCAGGTCATCAAGTCTTCCGTGCGCTATGTCTGCTCCAAGTGCAAGAAGGGGATTCAGGAGAAGCACAAACAGCAGATGCTCGACGGTGGGCGCTGGATCGCGCAACACCCGGGCAGACCTGTGGTTGGATTCAGTATCAACGCCCTCTACAGCCCGTGGAAGGAGAACTGGCACACCCTGGCCCAGGAATGGGTAGATGCCCAGGAGAACCGGGAGGCCCTGAAGGCGTTCATTAACCTGCGGCTCGGTGAGACCTGGGAAGAGCTCGGCGAGACCCAGGACAAGGACAGCCTGAAGGAACGCCTGGAGCCCTACCCAGCGGAGGTCCCTGGAAGTGTGGCGTGCCTCACGATGGCCGTGGACGTGCAGGACAACCGCCTGGAGTGCGCAGTGAAGGGCTGGGCCCCTGGCGAAGAGTCCTACCTGATCGCCTACGAGGTCTTCTGGGGTGACCCAAGCACGGACACGGGCGTCTGGGAGGACGTGGAGGAGCTGCGCACGCGCACCTGGACCCGGGCCGACGGCGTGAAGATGCAGGTGGCGGTGACGGTGGTGGACAGCGGCGGCCACCACACGGATGCTGTCTACGACTACGTGCTGCCGCGGCAGAACCTGCGGGCCAGGGTGTTCGCCATCAAGGGCGTGGAGTTCAACTCGAAGCCGGTGCTGGCAGCCGAGGGCGCGACCAAGCGGTCGGCGGTGCGGCTCTACACCATCGCCACCCACCAGGCCAAGGATCGGATCTTCTCGCGCCTGAAAATCCCCCAGCCGGGACCGGGATACATGCACCTTCCGGACTGGGCGACCGACGAGTATCTCGCCCAGCTCACGGGCGAGAAGCGCATCGTGGTCACGCACAAGCGGACCCGCACCAAGAAGACCGTTTGGGTGAAGACGCACACCAGGAACGAGGCGCTGGACCTGGAGGTCTACAACCTGGGCGCCCTGTTCATCTTGCAGACCTACATCGCGCCCAACGTGTTCCGTGACCTGGCTGCCCTGCTGGAGGCCACGAAGACCGGCGGGACGGTGCCCCAGCAGGCCCGCGGGCGCCGGTTCCGGTCTCATGGAATCGGCTAAGAAAAAATCCCCGGGGCCGAACCCCCGGGGACCCTTCCAGGATGCCCATGCGTGGGCCACCACACCCAAGCCAGGATAACGCAAGCCGCAAGGCCGTCAATGCTGAAGGAAATATACATTTGCAGACGTAGAGCCTGAGACGTAGCCTTACGGCATGGCTGGACTTGACCTCGCGACTGCCCAGGCGCACCTCGATGAGTGGATCGCGGCGGACCTTGCCGTGGCGGGAGGGCAAGCCTACACGATAGGCGGGCGCTCGCTCACCAGGGCGAACGTGGCCGAGATCCGTAAGAACATCGACTACTGGCACCGCTGGGTTCAGCGGCTGTCCCATGGTTCCGGCATGACCGTCCGGCTCGTGGTGCCACATGACTGACGCGAAGCCGAAGACGCTGATGGACGAGTTCGCGTCATGGATCAGCCCATCCTGGGGCCTTCGTCGTCTAAGGGACCGGACCATGATGGCAGTCGCCGGCGGCTACCTGGCGGGGCGTGTGGACCGGCGACAGACCCAGAAGTGGAAGGTGACGAACGGGAGCGCCGACGCTGACATCCTCCCCGACCTTTCCGTCATGCGGGAGCGTTCCCGAGACCTGGTGCGCAACACCCCCATCGCTGCCGGCGCAGTCGCTGGCGTCGTGAACTCGGTTGTCGGGACCGGCCTGGCCCTGCAGAGCAACATCGACCGGGAGGCCCTGGGCCTTTCCGAGGAGCAGGCCGCCGAGGCCCAGAAGTTGATTGAGCGCGAGTTTCGGCTGTGGGCCGACACCACCGACTGTGACATCTCCCGCACCCTGGACTTCTACGGGTTACAGGAGCTGGCGTTCCGCTCCACCCTCGAGTCCGGCGATTGCTTTGCGCTGCTCCCCATGGTGCAGACCATGGGGAGCATCTACGCCCTAAAGGTGCAGCTGCTCGAGGGCGACCGCGTGAGCCAGCCCAAGGGCCAGAAGGAGACCAACACCTTCGCCGGAGGTGTGGAACTGGACGCTATGGGCGCCCCTGTGCGCTACTACGTGCGGACCAGCCACCCGGGCGACATCAGCGGGTCCAAGGACGAGTGGAAGCCCTACGACGCCTTCGGCAGGCAGACCGGGCGCCGGAACGTGTTGCACCTTTACCGCAAGCTCCGGCCTGGGCAGACCCGCGGCGTGCCCTACCTCGCTCCTGTGGTGGAGGCCCTGAAGCAACTTGACCGCTACACTGAGGCCGAGATCATGGCGGCGGTGGTGAGTGGCATGTTCTCGGTGTTCGTCAAGTCCGATGCCGGCATGAGCCTCACGGACGTCACCACCGGGGCACCTCCTGCAGCGGGCCAGATCGAACAGAGCCTCAAGTCTGGCGCGATCATTGACCTGGCTCCTGGTGAGTCCATCGAGGTCGCCAACCCTGGGCGGCCCAACGCCAACTTCGATCCCTTCATCCAGGCGATCATGGTGCAGGTGGCCATGGCCCTCGAGATCCCGTTCGAGGTGCTGATGAAGCAGTTCAAGGCGAGCTACAGCGCGAGCAAGGCGGCGCTGCTGGAGGCATGGCGCTTCTTCAACGGGCGGCGAGCGTGGCTCGCGACCTCCTTCTGTCAGCCGGTGTTCGAGGCGTGGATGGATGAGGCGGTGGCCCGCGGGCGTGTCATCGCCCCTGGCTACTTCCAGGACCCCGCCATTCGACGGGCCTACCTGGGGACCAAGTGGATCGGCGACTCCCCCGGCCAGATCGACCCCACGAAGGAAGTGGAAGCGGCCCGCAGGCGCATCGAGCTTGGCCTGTCGACTCACGCCGAGGAGTGCGCGGCCCTGACCGGCGGGGATTGGGAGACGAAGCACTTCCAGCTCGCCCGCGAGGTGAAGATGCGGCGCGAGGCCGGGCTCATCCGCGACCTATTCCCCGAGGAGTTCGGAGACTCCAGCAAGGCGGGCCAGCCCAAGCCCAAGGACGAGACGGAAGACGACACCGACGACGACACGGAGAAGGAGGGGACCGATGGCCCGACTCGTTGACCTGGTATGCGCCCCGTGGGCGATCACGCCCGCGATGTATCAGGAGGTCATTGGTATCTACAACCGGCACGTGCGGGGCGAAAAGATCGACCTCGATGGTCTGTCTGCCAGACTGGGCCGCCCGCTGAAGAACGAGCCCAAGGGATACGAGATGGTTGACGGTGTGGCGGTGCTCCCCATCGAGGGCGTCATCGCCAAGCGCATGAACCTGCTGATGCACATCTCCGGCGGGACCTCCACCAGCTACGCCGCGGCGGAGTTCGCCAGGGCCATGGAAGACCCGCAGGTGAAGGCCGTCGTGCTAGCCATCGACAGCCCTGGCGGCGCGGTGGACGGCACGCAGGAGTTCGCCAACGTCATCGCCAGCTACCGCGGGACCAAGCCCATCGTGGCCTTCACCGACGGCATGATGGCCAGCGCCGCCTACTGGATCGGCTCCGCGGCTGATCGCATATTCATCTCCGGGGACACCACGCAGGTCGGCAGCATCGGCGTGGTTGCCACGCACACCGACATCTCGGGCGCCGAAGCCCAGCGTGGCGTAAAGACCACCGAGATCACGGCCGGCAAGTTCAAGCGCATCGCCTCGCAGTATGGCACCCTCACCCCCGAGGGCCGGGCCTACATACAGGAACAGGTGGATGCGGTCTACAGCGCCTTCGTCTCCGACGTGGCGAAGTTCCGCGGGGTCGATGTGGAGACCGTTCTTGAAAATATGGCCGAAGGTAGGATCTTCATTGGCCGGGCAGCGATAGAGGCGGGTCTGGTGGACGGTGTTTCCACCCTGGACGCCATCATCAACAGCCTGGCGGAAGGCGAGACCTTCGGCAGCGACTCGGGCAAGGCCGCGGTGTCGGCTGCCCAGAACCAGACCAGCGAGGCCGGTGCAGCCTCGACAACCGCAACCTCTCACAAGGAGAACAGCATGGACATCGAGACCCTGAAGGCTGAACACCCAGCGGTGTTCGACGCCATCAAGGCCGAGGGTGCGACCGCCGAGCGGCAGCGTATCCAGGATGTGCTGGCCCAGGCCCTGCCTGGGCACGAGGCACTGATCCAGACCCTCGCCTTCGACGGCAAGACGACCGGCCCCGAGGCCGCCTCTGCGGTCCTGGCCGCCGAGCGCAAGGCCAGGGAGGCCAAGCTGTGCGCCATGAAGGAAGACGCCCCCGAACCGGCGACCCCCTCGACTGATTTCGGCGCCTCCGCACCCCATGGCGAGGAAGCCTGGAAGGCCGAGTTCGAGGCGAACGAAGCACTGCGCGCCGAGTTCGGCGGAAGCCTCAGCGCCTACCTCGCCTACAAGAAGGCCGAGGCCAAGGGTACCATCCGCATCGCCACCAAGTAGGAGGAGACGACCATGGCGACTCTAGCAACCGACAAGTCCCGGACCTATGAGCTCGGCGACCTCAACAGCCTTCCGATGGTGGCGACCGACATCATCTACGAGGGCGCCGCGGTGGGCATCGAAGCCGCTTCCGGGAATGCCCGCCCCCTGAATGCCGGAGACCAGTTCGTCGGCTTCTGCGTTCAGAACGCCGACAACAGCACCGGCAGCGCTGGTAATGTGCGCGTCCAGGTGAAGACCCACGGCGAGGTCCAGCTTCCCGTGGCCGGCGTGGCGGCCACCGACATCGGCAAGCCCGTCTATGCCAGCGATGACGATACCTTCGTCCTCACCGCCACCGGCAATAGTTACATCGGCAAGGTGAAGCGGATCGTTTCGACTGGCGTGGCCGTGGTGGCCTTCGATGTGCGCCGGGGCGGGGCCATCACCGGCCTCACGACTTCCGTGGGCACCGCCAGCGACACCATCGCGGACGTGGGCGCTGCCTTCAACCAGGCCGCGCTGAACAACATCGTTGCCAGCCTGGCCGCGAAGATCAACGCCCTCGCCGCCATGCTCAAGTAGAAAGGGAGGACAACATGAGCGCCAAGGGACTCGGCAGCCGCGCCATCATCGGCTACATCATGGACGCCCTCGATCAGCCACAGAACACCTGGGTCGATGCGGTGTCTAACCTGTTCACCTCCGACCAGGAGAGCGAAACCTACAAGTGGCTCGGAACCTCCCCGATCATGCGCGAGTGGATCGGCGGTCGCCAGGCCAAGGGGTTCCGCGAGCACGGGTTCACTATCAAGAACAAGACCTTCGAGGCCACCCTCGAGGTCATGGTGGACGAGATCCGCCGCGACAAGACTGGCCAGGTCATGGCCCGCATCCGCCAGATGGCCGAACGGGCCCAGGACCACGACGCCAAGCTGCTTTCCGCCCTCATCGTCGCTGGCGAGGCTAGCGTCTGCTACGACGGCCAGTATTTCTTCGACACGGATCACGTCGAGGGTGACAGCGGCATCCAGAGCAACGACCTAACGTACAAAGCGAACAAGAAGAACGAGCCCACCCCCGCAGAGATGGAGGGCGCGATCCTCCAGGCGACCGAGGCCATGTTCGGCTTCAAGGACGACCAGGGCGAGCCCATCAACGGCAGCGCCAGGGAGTTCCTGGTCATGGCCCCCGTTAACATGCTGCGCGCCACCTGTGGTGCCCTGGGCACCTCCGTCGTGCTCGAGGGTGGCCAGGCCAGGAACAACCTCATCCAGGCCGTCGGAAGCCTGGGCGGGTTCGTCTACCGCATGGCGATCAACCCGCGGCTGACGAACAACGACCGCTTCTATCTCTACCGCACCGATGGCGCGGTGAAGCCCTTCATCCGCCAGCTCGAGGAGGACATCACCATCTCGGCGCTTGCCGAGGGCTCCGAGGAGGAGTTCCGCAACAACCGGCACCTCTACGGGATCAAGCGGATCGGCAACGTGGGCTACGGCCTGTGGAGCGGGGCCGTCCTGACGACCTTCAACTAGGACTGAGAGGGCGGGGTGGTTCACGCTGCCCCGCCCCTCCCCATTCGGAGGACCCCATGAAGCGCTACGAAGTGGTCGCGCCCGTGGTGAACGTCATCTCCGGGACCGTGCGCGTCACGCCCGACCAGTTCCGGGCCCGGCGTCATGCGCTGGCACTCGTGGGCGAGGCGGAGGACGGAACCGTGGAGGCGACGGTCTCGAGCAGCGTCGGCTTCAAGCGAGGCGAGGTGTTCGGCTACGACGGCGAGATGCCGAAGTGCCTGGCCCTGTGCCTGGAAGCCCTTGAGCCTGAACCCGAAGCCGAGATTGAACCCCAAGCCGAAGCGACCGCGGAACACGAGAACGTGCCCGAGAGCGAGGATGCAGGGGA
>ERZ795045.4035-NODE-4035-length-12230-cov-7.817988_pt1 | contig 12230 bp, 10 predicted proteins | sample MGYA00375129_ERZ795045 | MGnify/ENA primary metagenome ERZ795045 (study PRJEB30174, sample SAMN05720166) | activated sludge metagenome | isolation source: anaerobic digester from wastewater treatment plant | place: Japan | collected 2015-05-15 ... | reverse complement strand
TGTTTTTTTAATATGCTGATAATGTTTGATTTAATAAATTATTTTCGGATGAAACGAGCATGTATGGCAGTATTCACAAACGAGAATGAAAATAATTTATCAGTTTCGTACTTGCCTATGTGTAGAAAGCTCATCACATGCGAGTTCCATCCGGCCTTTTAAGAAAAATTTTTAAAATTATTTTCGGATGAAAATACTAAAAGACATAATAAAAAACGTTGAGATAAAACGTATCATAGGAGACGATACTATTCCCGTTCATGCCATTGAACCCGATTCAAGGAAAGTAACCCAAAACGATGTTTTTGTGGCAATAAAAGGTACCCAGTCCGATGGGCATCAGTATATCGATAAAGCCATAGCGCAGGGTGCCAGCGTGGTGGTGTGCGAGAATTTGCCCAACAACCCAGATCCCAGAATAGTATGGGTACAGGTCGACAACTCGGCAAAAGCTCTGGGAAGGATGGCCTGCAATTTTTACAACAATCCTTCCGAAAAAATCAAACTGGTAGGCATTACGGGCACCAATGGTAAAACTACTACGGTAACTCTGTTGTATAGGCTGTTCGAATCGCTTGGTTATAAGGCAGGACTTATATCCACTGTCGTGTACAAAGTACATCATCAAGAATTTGAGGCAACGCACACTACCCCCGATGCATTAACCATCAACCGGCTTCTTGCTGAAATGGTAAATCAGGGATGTAGTTATGCCTTTATGGAGGTGAGTTCGCACTCCCTGGTTCAGCATCGTACCGAAGGACTGAACTTTGCTGGAGCTATCTTTTCCAACATTACCCACGACCATCTCGACTACCACGAAACTTTTGATAATTATATACGAGCCAAAAAAATGCTCTTCGACTCGCTTTCCTCCGAAGCTTTTGCCCTCATCAATCTCGACGATAAAAATAGCCGCGTCATGGTTCAAAACACCCGTGCTCAGGTAAAAACCTACGCCATGCGTACCATGGCCGACTTCCGTGTAAAAGTCATCGAAAGCCATTTCGATGGTATGCACCTGCAAATCAATGGACTCGACATGCACACCCCTTTCATTGGGCACTTTAATGCCTACAACCTGTTGGCCGTATATGCTACCGCCGTACTATTGGGTGTCGATTCCACCGAAGCACTCACTCACTTGAGTGCTCAACACGATGTTCCTGGTCGATTTCAAGCTATACGCTCTTCGAATGGCATTGTAGCCATTGTCGATTATGCGCATACCCCCGATGCATTGGTCAATGTACTCAATACGATAAATCAGCTACGGAAAGGAAATGAACAACTTATTACCGTGGTCGGAGCTGGTGGAAATCGTGACAAAACCAAGCGCCCCATTATGGCCCGTGTATGTGTCGAACAATCCGACAGGGTGATTCTTACCTCCGACAATCCCCGAAATGAGGATCCTAACGATATTATCAACGACATGCTTGCGGGAGTCGATTCCGCCAACCGGCAAAAAGTACTGACCATTCCCAACAGAGCCGAAGCCATACGCACCGCTACCCTGCTGGCAAAGCCAGGCGATATTATCCTGCTCGCCGGCAAAGGGCACGAAACCTATCAAGAGGTTCAAGGGATTAAACATCATTTCGACGACCGGGAAGAAATCAAAAAAGCGTTTGAAAATCTTTAATAATACCTGCCATGTTATACCATTTATTCATATACCTCGATAAAGCCTTCCAGCTACCCGGCGCAGGTTTATTTTATTACCTGTCGTTTCGATCAGCTATGGCTGCAATTCTGTCGCTTATTATTTCCCTGATAATAGGCAAAAAAATCATCCAGATACTTCAACGAAAACAAATCGGCGAAGAAATTCGCAATCTTGGCCTCGAAGGCCAACTTTCAAAAAGGGGTACCCCCACCATGGGCGGTATCATTATCCTGGCCAGCATACTAATTCCTACCCTTTTATTTGCCAATCTTACCAATATTTACATTATCCTCATGCTCATTACCACCATCTGGTTAGGTTTTGTTGGTTGGATCGATGACTACATCAAGGTTTTCAAAAAAAATAAAGAAGGTCTTGAAGGTAAGTTTAAGCTGGTCGGTCAAATTTTACTGGGAATTATCGTCGGCGTAACCCTGTGGTACAGCAATGATGTGGTTATCAGAGAAAAAGTAATTCGTCCTGTAACCGTTCAAGTAGGCGACACTATAAAACAAAAGGTAGAAGTATCGTTCTATCAGGAAGTAAAATCGACCAAAACTACCATACCATTTATTAAGAACCACGAATTCAACTATCGCGATCTGGTATGTTTTGCAGGCAAACACGCCGAATGGCTTAAATGGCTGGTATATGTCCTGGTAATCATCTTTATTATAACAGCAGTATCTAACGGCGCCAACATCACCGACGGACTCGATGGATTGGCCACAGGTACTTCGGCCATTATTGGGGCTACCCTGGGGATTCTGGCATACGTCTCCGGTAATGCCATTTTTTCCAACTATCTGAACATTATGTATATCCCCCATAGCGGCGAGCTGGTGGTATTTGCCAGTGCTTTCATGGGCGCTACTATTGGCTTCCTGTGGTACAACTCATATCCTGCCCAGGTATTTATGGGCGATACCGGTAGTCTTGCCCTGGGTGGAATAATTGCCGTTTTTGCCATCGTCATCCGTAAAGAATTGCTTATCCCCATTTTATGCGGAATATTTCTCGTCGAAAACCTGTCGGTTATGCTGCAGGTGGGATATTTTAAGTACACCAAACGCAAATACGGAGAAGGGCGCAGGATTTTCCTGATGGCGCCCCTCCATCACCACTACCAGAAAAAGGGGTACGCCGAAACAAAAATTGTAACCCGTTTCTGGATTGTTGGATTTTTGCTGGCTGTCATTACCATTGTAACGCTGAAAACACGATAAAACCATAGCATATGAAACGCATTGTGGTATTAGGATCAGGAGAAAGTGGAACAGGTGCTGCCATATTGGCTAAAGTAAAAGGATTTGATGTCTTTGTTTCCGATGCAGGTACTATCAAAGATAATTATCGACAGATGCTAACACGATACGATATCCCTTTTGAAGAAAACCGCCACACAGCCGAACTCATCCTCAATGCCGACGAGATCATTAAAAGTCCTGGAATTCCCTCAAAGGTTCCTATTATTCAACAGGCTATCGAAAACGAAATACCAATTATCTCCGAATTAGAATTTGCGGCTCGTTATACCTCTGCCTATAAGGTGTGCATTACCGGTAGCAATGGCAAAACAACCACTACCACGCTTATCTACCACCTGATGAAAAAAGCGGGAATGAATGTAGGACTGGCAGGAAACGTGGGAAAAAGCTTTGCCTACCAGGTGGCTACCGAAAATTTCGACTACTATGTGATAGAAATCAGCAGCTTCCAACTCGAAGATATGTATGAATTCAAAGCAGATATTGCCATCCTGCTGAACATCACCCCCGACCACCTCGATCGATACGATTACGACCTTCAAAAATATGTGGACGCAAAATTCCGCATCACTCAAAATTTAACAGAGGACGACTATTTTATCTATTGTTCCGATGATGAACTCACAGTACGTGAATTGGAGAAAATTGTAATCCGGGCTCAACAGCTACCTTTCAGCCTACAACACAAACACCAACCCGGTGCCTACCTCGAGAATAATCAGGTAGTTTTCGACTGGAAAAACGCTAATTTCAACATATCCATTGAAGATCTATCGCTCAAGGGAAAACACAACACCTATAATTCCATGGCAGCCGGCCTGGCGGGTAACGTGCTGAATATCCGCAAGGAAATTATCCGGGAAGCCCTGATGGACTTTAAAGGCGTAGAACACCGCCTCGAAAAAGTAATGAATGTTGAAGGCGTAGAATTTATCAATGATAGCAAAGCTACCAATGTTAATTCGGTGTGGTATGCGCTGGAATGCATGACTGCGCCGGTAATATGGATTGCTGGTGGTACCGATAAAGGTAACGACTATACCCCACTATATGATTTAGTGCGCAAAAAAGTCAAAGCATTGGTTTGTCTGGGCAAAGACAATACAAAGCTGATAAAAGCTTTCGAAGGCATAGTACCACAGATAGTCGATACGCATGCTATGTGCGATGCAGTAAAGGCAGCCTATAGCCTTGCAGCAAAAGGCGATGTAGTACTTCTTTCCCCTGCATGCGCCAGCTTCGACCTCTTCGATAACTACGAAGACCGTGGACGTAAGTTTAAACAGGCCGTTAAAGAACTATTATAGAGTATGGTGGAGAGAATTAGCAAATACTTACGCGGTGATAAAGTAATATGGGGAATTATCATCCTCCTATCCCTCATTTCTTTGCTTGCCGTGTATAGCTCTACCGGTACCATTGCCTATCGATACCGCGAAGGAAATACGCTCTATTATTTTCTCCGACAGGGATCATTTCTGGTCATGGGATTGCTGGCTATCTATGTTACCCATTTGATTCACTACAAATATTATTCTCGTCTGGCACAATTATTCTTGTTTATAGCCATCCCCCTGTTGTTGGTGACACTTTTGATGGGTACCAGTGTAAATGCAGCCCCTCGTTGGCTTACGGTACCTGTCATTGGATTTACCATTCAAACTTCCGACTTTGCCAAAGTTGCCATCATCATGTACATAGCTCGTATGTTGGCCATCAAACAGGAAGAAATTAAAAATTTTAAACAATCCGTCGTCCCCATAGTCGTTCCTCTGGGCATTGTTTGTGCACTTATCCTCCCAGCCAACTTCTCTACTGCCTTTATGATTTTTCTGGTAGGTATGATACTCATGTTTATCGGTAGAGTGTCGTTCAAACATTTGATGCTCATTAATCTGGTCGGGATTGTTTTCGTTGCTCTGTTCATTTTTCTTATCCCTCTTACCAAAACAGGTTTAGGATATCGGGTAGAAACGTGGAAAAACCGCATCGAAAACTTTGTATCGGGAAATAAAGACAGTTCCGACGATGACAATTATCAGGCCGAGCAGGCAAAGATAGCTGTAGCTACCGGTGGACTTCTGGGAAAAGGTCCCGGTAATAGTACCCAACGTAATTTTCTACCCAATCCTTTCTCGGATTTTATCTATGCCATCATCATTGAAGAATATGGCCTTATTGGCGGGCTTGTTATTCTATTGCTATATCTTATCCTGCTTTACCGCGCGGGGGTAATTGTCCGAAAATGCGAGCGAACCTTCCCAGCTTTCCTGACCATGGGACTCACCCTGCTGCTGGTTATGCAGGCAATGATTAACATGGCTGTAGCGGTAAACCTTATTCCCGTTACCGGCCAAACTCTTCCCCTGGTAAGTATGGGTGGATCGTCAATCCTTTTTACCAGTTCAGCTCTGGGAATCATCCTCAGTGTCAGTCGTTCGGTTTTGCCAGGCGAAAATACCCCATTACTTAACGAATCTTCCTCTTCAACGGACGAAAACACTGGGAACGAAACTGAAGAAAAACAACAAAATCAGAATGTTTAAGGTGGAGAAGGATATGACCGCAAAACAAAATATACGACTTATCATCGCTGGAGGAGGTACCGGAGGACACCTCTTCCCTGCCATGGCTATTGCCCAAACCATAAAAAAATTAAACCCAACTGCAGAAATACTCTTTGTTGGTGCCCTTGGCAGGATGGAAATGGAAAAAGTTCCAGCAGCCGGTTACCCCATTGTGGGCTTACCCATTGAAGGTTTCAATCGAAAAAATATCCTGAAAAATTTCAAGGTATTGCTCAAGCTCTTGAAGAGCCTACGGCTATCACGCACTATTCTGAAACAATTTAACCCACATGCTGTAATTGGGGTCGGCGGATATGCCAGTGGTCCCCTTTTGTGGATGGCTTCGTACCGTAATATCCCTATTTACATTCAGGAACAAAATTCGTACGCCGGCATTACCAATAAACTGCTGGCAAAAAAGGCAAAAAAAATATTTGTAGCCTACCCTGCAATGGAAAAATTTTTCCCAGCCAATAAGATAGAGTTAACCGGGAATCCCATCCGGGAAGGTATTGAAAATGTGGCAGGCTTGCGGCAAAAGGCAATCGAACATTTCAAACTATCGCCCGAACGAAAAACTATTCTTTGCCTGGGAGGAAGTCTGGGTGCACGCAGCATCAACGAAGCCATTCTCGTTCACCTACCCTGGCTATATACCCAAAAACAGGTTCAGCTAATATGGCAATGCGGAAAGATATATTATGCCCAATTACAGCCGAAGGTTGATGCCACACAAAACGTTGTATTACTTGATTTTATTGCAGAAATGGACCTTGCCTACGCTGCTGCCGATGTAATCATTAGCCGTGCTGGTGCAGGCACTATTTCCGAGCTTTGTGTAGTGGGAAAACCCGTAGTACTGGTACCCTCGCCCAACGTAGCTGAGGACCATCAAACCAAAAATGCAATGGCGCTGGTACAATCCAATGCTGCTGTTCTTATTCCCGACAAAGAAGCTAAAGAAAAATTATTACCCGAAACCATAAAGCTGTTAAGCCAGGAGAACCTTTGCAACACCCTTTCCGAAAACATCAAAAAGCTTGCACTTCCTCAGGCTGCAATATCTATTGCTAACGCTATTCTAAACGACATAAACATTGATAATGATGGATTTTAAAAAATATACATATTATTATTTCCTGGGCATTGGCGGCATTGGCATGAGCGCCTTAGCACGCTATTTTAATTTCCAAAAGAAATATGTAGCCGGATACGACAGGTCTGAAACAAGCATTACCGAAGCGCTTAAAAAGGAAGGAATCCCTATCGTACACATCGATGATGTCGAAAGTCTTCCTGCTGATATCATTGCCCACCCCGAAGAAACCCTTGTCATATTTACCCCTGCAATTCCTTCCAATAGCATCTTACTAAACTATTTTCGATCGAACCAATATTCCCTGGCAAAACGTTCGGAAGTTCTTGGGTATTTGTTTGCACAGGGACGGGGCATAGCTGTGGCGGGCACCCATGGTAAAACTACAACGTCCACCCTCATTGCCCATCTGCTCAAACAATCATCGGTCGACTGTAGCGCTTTTCTCGGTGGCATTTCGTTGAATTATGCAAGCAATCTTTTACTATCAGACAAAAGCGACATCATTGTAGCCGAAGCCGACGAGTACGACCGTTCTTTCCTGACCCTGCATCCTTCCCTGGCAGTCATCACATCAATCGACCCCGACCACCTCGATATTTATGGTACCTATCAGGAAATTGTAACCGCATTCGAAGCATTCATACAACAAATTAAATCTGGCGGAAAACTCATTTACCGAAAAGGTTTATCTGCCAACATGCAATGCAACAAAAACATCGAAACCTACTCGTATAGCGTTGATGAGGAAGCCGATTTTTATCCACTGCATGCTCGAACCGATGGTAGATTTCAGCTATTTGATTTGAAACCCCCCTGGCAGGTCGTACCCCAACTGGTATTGCCCCTACCCGGTCGAATGAATCTTGAAAATGCTACGGCTGCCTGTGCTATAGCTCTATTGGCCGGTATAAGCGAAGAGGAATTACGAAATGCTCTGGCTACCTTCGCAGGGGTTAAGCGCCGATTCGAATACCATATCGACCATCCCAACATTAAACTTATCGACGACTATGCCCATCATCCCGAAGAAATTAAAGCCTGCATACAGACAGCACGTAGTGTTTATCCTGGACACAAGATAACTGGTATATTTCAACCTCATCTGTATTCTCGCACACGCGATCTGGCTACAGGTTTTGCCGAAGCGCTCAGTTTGCTCGACGAACTCATCCTGCTCGATATTTATCCTGCCCGTGAGGCACCAATCGAAGGGGTCAGCTCCGAAATGATCTTTAAACAGGTAAGTATTTCAAACAAATACCTGATAAAGAAAAACGAACTGTCCCAATTGCTCGATTCGCTCCCCCTGCAAGTACTAATTACCATGGGAGCTGGCGATATCGACCAATTAATCGAACCCATAAAACAACAGCTAATAAAACATTACGTAAAATGAGGAATTGGCTATACATACTATTGGGATTCGTAATCGTTGCTTTAGCTACGGTTTTACTAAGCTTTACAGCAAAGCAACAGCAAAAAACCATTTGCCAGGAGGTCGAAGTACGCATCCTTAATAGCAAATACAACAAATTTCTGGAACCCAGAGACATAACCAATCATATCGAAAATTACGGCATTAAAACCAAAGGCGAACCTTTAGAAAATATCAATACCTATCTTATCGAAAACGTTTTACATCACAGTCCCGTCATTCGTAATGTTGCAGCATACACCAATATCAAAGGTCAATTGATAATAGAAGTAGAGCAGCGAATTCCTATCGTCCGCATCATCGACAAATCGTTACAGCAATATTTCATTGATGAGGAGGGAGTGGTGTTACCCGACAGAATAAAGCAAATTGCCCACGTATTGGTAGCCAACGGTAACATACCCGCTATATCGGTACAAGCCGGCAAGAAAATTTTTCAACGGGCCAGCGATAGTTTACAGAAGAATTCCGTCCTCCAGAATATCTTTCTTGTAGCTGGTTTTATCGCAAAAGATGATTTCTGGAAAGCACAGATCGAACAGATATATGTCAACGACAAGAACGACATGTTACTCGTACCCCGGGTTGGCGATCACGTTATCGTCTTTGGCGATGCATCCGACCTGAAGGAAAAATTTGTAAAATTAAAATCGATGTATTACGCTTTCAATCAGATTGGTTGGAACCAATACAAAATATTAAACCTAAAATATAAAAACCAGATAGTCTGTACAAAACGTTAAAAGTATGAAAAATACTGAACAAATCATTGGAGCCATTGATGTAGGCACCACAAAGATTGTAACCGTCATAGGAAAAATAAACGACTCGGGCAAGCTGGAAATACTTGCACTGGCAAAAGCCGACTCAAAAGGGGTAAAACGGGGCGTAGTTCAAAATATTGAGGAAACAGTTGCCTCGATCCGAAAAACCGTTGAAGAGGCTGAATTAAAAGCCGGTGTAAAACTGTCCGAAGTATTTGTTGGCATAGCAGGACAACATATTAAAAGCATGAAAATTGGCAGTCACCTCCATCGCGATAACCTTGAGGAAGAAATAACCCGTGAGGATCTGCAGCGACTCGAAGAGGATGTACGCAAAGTACCCCTGGATATTGGCGAGTCGATCATTCACGTTATTCCTCAAAGTTACGTGGTCGATAACGAGACGGGTATTAAAAACCCTGTAGGTATGCTGGGACGACGCATCGAGGGCAACTTCCATCTGGTGATTGCCAACATGGCTATGGCCAAAAACCTCGAAAAATGTGTCAATCGTGTTGGACTGAAGGTAAAGTATCTGATGCTTGAGCCCATTGCCTCGGCCGAAGCAGTACTTACCGAAGAGGAAAAAGAGGCAGGGGTAGTCCTTGTCGACATCGGAGGTGGTACCACCGATATTGCAGTTTACCACGACTTTGTTATCGCTCATACCGCTGTCATTCCTTTTGGTGGAAACATCGTTACCGAAGACATCAAAAAAGGTTGTGCTATTCTTCAGCGGCAAGCGGAACAACTGAAAATACAGTTTGGCTCAACTTTTGGCGAACTGGCCGACCCCGATAAAGTGGTATCCATTAGCGGTATCGCTGGACGCGAACCCCGTGAAATCAGCTTCCGAAATCTGGCCTACATTATTCAGTTCCGTATGGAAGAAATCATCGACAAGGTATACTACGAAGTAGAACGTTCGGGCATTGCCGATCGCTTGAGTGCCGGGTTCGTATTTACCGGTGGTGGTGCGCTCATTCGTCATTTACCTCAGTTCGTTAAATTTCGAACCGGCATGGATGTAAGAATAGGCTTTCCGGGCGAATATCTGGCAGCCTCTACACCCGCCGAGTACAATCATCCCATCTATGCAACTGCCATTGGGTTACTCCTGAAAGGTCACGAATACCTCAAAACCCACAACGAAAGTATGACTGTAAATCCTTTAACATTCGCCCAGGCCAGCGAACAAAAACTTGCTGAAGAAACTGCCCAGCCCGATCCTGCTGCCAATGCAAAGGAAAGTAAAAAGAAACCCAGCCTGCTCGATACCGTACGACGCACTTTCAGCGAACTATTTGATGAAGATGATACTAAGATGTAAAACCAAACACCATTGCTATTATTTAAAACCTTATCATTATGAAAGCATTTGAAGATGACCTAATCCAATTCGAGATACAGAAACACCAGTCTTCCATTATCAAGGTGATTGGTGTAGGAGGTGGTGGCGGCAATGCTGTCAACCACATGTTTCGGCAAGGCATTAAAGATGTTGATTTTGTAGTCTGTAATACCGATGCTCAGGCGCTTGCCAATAGCCCAGTACCCGTAAAAGTCCAATTAGGCAGTTCCTTAACCGAGGGACGTGGCGCTGGCAATAAACCCGACATCGGCCGACAGGCGGCTATTGAAAACCTGCAAGACATCATCGACATCCTCTCGCACAATACCAAAATGGTATTTATAACTGCTGGTATGGGCGGAGGAACAGGTACAGGTGCTGCCCCAGTCATTGCCAAAGCTGCCAAGGAAATGGGAATTCTTACGGTTGCTATTGTAACTGTCCCCTTCCGCTTCGAAGGTCAGTTACGCATCAATCAGGCCATCGATGGAATCAATGAACTTGAAAAATACGTCGATTCCTTACTGGTCATCCACAACGAAAAGTTACGCGAAATATATGGCAACCTTAAAATTTCAGAAGCCTTTGCTAAAGCCGATGATGTGCTAACCATTGCGGCCAAGGGTATCGCTGAAATTATTACCGTTCATGGCTATGTCAATGTCGATTTTGCTGATGTACAAACTGTTATGTCGAATAGTGGCGTAGCTATCCTGGGTTCGGCTCGTGCAAGCGGCGAAAACCGAGCCCTCGAAGCCATCCAACAAGCCATCAACTCACCCCTTCTCAATAATAATGATATCCGTGGAGCGAAGAGTATCCTGCTCAATATCACCTCCGGCGAAGATGAAGTATCAATGGATGAAGTAGGAATTATCACCGACTACGTTACCAATGCCGTGGCCAAAGATGCCCTGCTCATCTGGGGTACTGGTTTCGACGCTTCGCTGGGTAACCAGATTAGCGTTACCATCATCGCTACCGGATTCGAGGCTAACTCTATCCCCGAAATGTATGGGCGAAACAAAAAAGTGGTTAACTATACACTTAACGACGAAAACGAAACAATAAAACCCGCCTCTACTCAGAATTCTTTTGAGATAAAAGTTAAAGAAAATAAGGCTCCTCTACAAAAAACCATAGAATTCGAGTTTGAAACCCCTATTGGTTCGGAAGTACCAGGCAGCGAGTTTACCGTAAAAGTTAACCCCCTTAAATCGCAGGAACGACTCAATGAATTGAAACGATATCAGAAGGTGAAAGAAAACCTCACCAACCCTTCCCCGCTCGACGAAGAAACCATCGAATTTCTCGAAAACCAACCTGCTTTCATGCGAAAAAATGTTAACCTGGAAGATTTACAATTGCCCAACCAATCGAAAATCTCACGTTATACGCTTTCCGATGATCCGGAAAAGCAAATCACGCTTAAGCCTGAAAACCCCTACCTTAACGATGCTGTGGACTAAAAGGAAACATTGAAAGATAAAAGGAGGGAAAATCCTCTTCCCTCCTTCCTTGAACTAAAATAAACTAAGAATGCGCTGCGTAAGATGCGGGGGAACTGGTGTCTCTTCTATTTCCCATTCCTGCATCAAATTTCTTACCTGCCATTCAAGTCCGGCAAGTAAATGCGACGAATCCTCGTCGTCAGTATTGTCATCATAAAAAAAAACAAGCGTAACATTTTTTCCCATAGGCATTCCGTTTTTAAAATTTAATTAAAAACGAAGTTAAAGTAAAAAAATTGTGCCAGTAAACACGGATTTTTCTTAGCCTATCAATTGCAGCAAGATATACGAAACCATCATTAAAATAGCTTTTATTCCTATCAGAAAAATAAAGGCTCTCGATGAAGTGAACTTGTACAGCCTGTCTTTACAAACACGGAAGATAAGTTTTCATACTTGTTTGATTTTGGGGCAGAAATGTAGCACATGCAAGTTCCATCCGGCATTTTGAAATATGATGATGTAGCCATCACCCGACCTTATGGCCTATCATATCATCCTCACCCCGCTTAGCAGCACCCCTCATCTACAACCTCACCCCGTCCTGACGGACACCCCTCTCCTTG
>ERZ795045.4027-NODE-4027-length-12264-cov-3.649767_pt1 | contig 12264 bp, 10 predicted proteins | sample MGYA00375129_ERZ795045 | MGnify/ENA primary metagenome ERZ795045 (study PRJEB30174, sample SAMN05720166) | activated sludge metagenome | isolation source: anaerobic digester from wastewater treatment plant | place: Japan | collected 2015-05-15 ... | reverse complement strand
TTCTATGGTGGGCCGTACTATGCGCCTGGCTCTATCCGTGCATATGTAGATCGGATTGTCCTGGTCATGCCGGACAATACCAATCTAGATCTTCCACCTGATCGTCTCAACACAATTCGGGAGATGTTGAACGATTGGTGGGAGTCTTACTGGAAGAGTCTGTACCTCAGGAAGAAGGAGGAATGGTGAGCGCGATTGAAACTGAGACTAAGAAGAAATCTCTCACGCCTGGTAAGCTCAGGCCGAGGGCAGGGGACACACTCTTCCCAACCACCACTCTCGCTGAGAGCGGGTTGTCCGCGCAGGGGAGGACGAAGGTCAAGCGCCTTCATGTCTTGATCTATGGCCCACCCGGTACGGCCAAGACCGTAATCTCCCATCAGCTACCTAACACCAGAACGCTCGACTTCGATGATGGTATGCAGTCTGTCGAGTGGGCGATCAAAGCAGGTGTGCTGAAGCGGAAGTTGGAGGAGATCGTATATCGTACTATCCTTCCACCCAAGAATGCAAGGTCCGGCGCGTCTGTTCTGGACATAGCAACAGACACGCTGGACGAGTGGGTGGCGGATGAAGACATCCCCCCGGAAGAGTGGGATAGGCCCTACCCGCAGTTCTGGGACACGCTGATCATTGACTCCGCAAGTCCCCTTACGGATGCAGTGATTCTGAAGGGGTTGAAGGAGAACGACCGCCTGAAGCTATCGAAGTCGTGGTCTCAGTATCGTGAAGGTGGAGTGATCCCGATGAAGCAGCAGGATTGGGGTAGCGCTTCGAGCCTGTTCTCCCAATTCATCAACTATGCGCGCAGCATCGGGAAGAACGTGGTACTGATCTGCCATGAGTACCACAATACCGATGAGGAAGGGAATCTCCTGTCAGTAGACCCTCTGTTGATCGGTCAACTCCGACAGAAGCTACCTGGGTCGTTTGACGAGGTGTGGTACACTCGAGTGGAAGGCACCCGCCAGGAACCGAAGTACGTCTTCCAGACCACTCCTGATCCCAAGCACAGGCTGCGGTCCCGGCTTGGCTGTCTGGACCCGATCGAGGACACAGACTTCTCGAAGATCAAGCGGAAGGTCGCCAGGTTCTATGGAGTGGATGAGGACCTGCTGTGGGTTGCCGCTCATGGCACCAAAGGGATAGAAGAGGCTGTGAAGGAGGAAGAGGAAGACAACCTCTCCCGCATCTGAAGATAGAAAGGAGGTGCCTGCGGAATGTAACAGAAGTGGTACATAGTGGTACACAGTTGTTCAATAATTGAACACCTATCAAAACCGAGACAAGGAGTACGACAATGCCGCGTCTGCACATCGACCTCAGCGAAGCTCAGAGCAACAAGCCTCTTCCCGACGGCATCTATTCCGCCGCTGTGGATAGCTTTAGCGACGTCCAGGAAGGGCCTAAGGCCAAGTACGTCACCGTGGGCTTCGTTCTCACCGAGGGTGGGCATGAAGGCCGGAAGTTCTTTAACAACTACCCCATCGAGGGCAAGGGCGCAGGAATGTTTGCCGACCTGATCTCGAAGCTGACGGGTGAAGATATCGACGTGGACGATATCGACGAACTCGACATCGACACGGACGACCTGATCGGTTCTCCCTGCGCGCTCGTGCTAAAGCAGGAGGAGTATCCCGAGGGGTCGAACGACTTCCGTTCCAAGATCGCCAAGGTGCTCGCGGCGAAGTGAGGTCCAGGAATGGAGGTGCCCCTTGTGGGCGCCTCCTTTTCCTTCCATCAACATGAGTCTGGAGAATGATTGATGTAGCTAGCCTTCGCCTGATGAGGGGAAAGATCCTTGTCGAACCGGCCTATGATCCGGATAGGCAGGGGTCTTTTTTTCGTCCGGTCTCAGAGCATGAGAGGTATTCCCAGGTAGGATGGGTGCTGGCAAAGGGTGAGTTGAAGGAAGACATCAAAGTCGGTGATGTGGTGATCTTCCCTAATGAGGGGATTCGCGTAGGCCTGTCCTACTATCGAGTACTCCGCCTGACCCTCAAAGATTTCGGGGATCTAGATGTGGATGAGGGGATGGAACCCGTGATCAAGGAGGCAGTGGAGCAGTATCGCAGAACGAAAAGGGATCTCACCATTACTTTAGAGGATGAGAAGGGTGAGCACTACAGGATGTTAACCAGTGATGTGCTGAGCTGGACATTCGTAGATCTACCCAATCCTCAATATGGGTTGGACTATGTAGACATGAAGATCATTCGCATCGTGGATGGTGGGAAGGTTAACGATCTTTACCTGCTCCACGAAGACAATGTTTTGATGGTGTTGGAGGATTGGTAGTTCAACCTGATCTGAAGGAGGGTGATATGTTCCGGAACCTGAAGGACGAAGAAGAGAGCGTGGGGACGGAGTATGTGGAGGAGAGAGATTGGGAAGAAGTCGAGGAGTACTACGAGGATGAGGAAGACCGGGACTGGGAAGATGATGACGATGGGGACTGGGACTATTATGAGGAAGAGTGGGAAGATAACTGGCGGCATAGCTGAGGTATACAATCCTATGGGCATGAACAAGCCCGGGGAGCGCCCTCCTCTTAGCGAGAAAGTGGCTGAACGGGTGGCAGAAGCTGCGCATGGGCTCAATCGGGCATACTGCTTTGCTTACGGTATGGATGCAGGATCAGCATGGAAGAATACGCTGAGCCCGGAGAAGGAATCTGTGATCGACGGGGTGAAATACATCTACGAAAACGATGTGTGGGACCCCAGGTTGAGTCATGATAGGTGGATGGAACTGAAGTTGCGAGATGGGTGGAAGTGGGGTGAAATAAAGAGCTGGGAGCACAGGACCCACCCATGCCTTCTCCCCTGGCATGGTCTTCCCAGGCAACAGCGGATCAAGGACATTCTATTCCTCGGTGTAGTACAGACTCTCCTGTTCTATCATGAGCTATGCAATGAGTAATAGAAACGAAGCACCCAAGCGACTCCTATCCTCGATCAAGCTGAATGCTCGTCAGAGGAAGGTGTACGATCAGGATGAGATAGTCAAGCTAGCTGAGTCCATCAGGAGGACGAAAGGGTTGATTCATCCTATCGTCATCGACCCTGAGGACGAGTCTCTGGTTGCAGGTAACAGGAGACTCCTGGCTTACATCCATCTGATGTCACGGTATCCTGATGAGGGGTGGGAAGAGATTCCCTTCATCTACAAGGGACAGGAAAGTGATCTGTTCCGCAAGATCTGCGAGCTCGAGGAGAACCTCCAGCGTGTGAATCTGGAGTGGTGGGAGGAAGCTGCTGCCATCAACGAGATCGACGAGCTGCAGCGTCAACTAGCTGCTGAGAGCGGCGAGACCTGGAGTATGCGAAAGACTGCCGAGATGGTGGGCAGGTCTTTGGGTACCGTGCAGAATTCCAAGGATCTGGTCAAAGCTGTGAAGAAGGATCCCTCGATCAAGAAAGAAAAGACCCTGACCGGCGCGCTGAACAAGATCAAGGTGCAGAAGAAGATCGAGGAACGGAAGAAGGAAATTGAGAAGAAGAACTCCGGGATGATTGTCACTTTCCCCGCGGAGATCATCCCGGGGGATGCGCGCGAGCTTATCAAGAAAGAGCCTGACAGTGAGTATGATGCTATCATCACCAACTTCCCCTTCGGTGTCGGGTACAAGACCAGGGAGGGGGAGCGGCTGTATCACGATGAGGAGGTCTACATCTCGGAACTGGTGCGAGATGTGGTGAAGGAAGGGTATCGTGTGCTGAAGGATAATTCCTGGTTCATTGGTTTCTTCGACGTGCGTAAGATTACCTACTCCAACTTCGTTCGGGAGTACATCGATCTGACCCTTCCCATCATCAAGCAGCATGTCAAGGATGAGGAGAAACTGTCTCACCTCCTGAATCTGGCATCCCTCTCGATGGGTCTGGCCGGGTGGTTCGAGGAGGCGGGATTTTCGTACATCCAGCTGGTACCCAACGTATGGGTCAAGCCCAACAAGCGTCAGGGTATTATCGGAGATCCCAAGAAGGGGAAGATCGTTGCCTACGAGGCATTTATCTTCGCTGGCAAGGGAGATCCAATCCTCCTGAAGCAAGGGCTGCAGAACATCTACATCTGCGACACCCCCGAAGGGAATGAGAGGGATTTCGGGATGCAGATGCCAAGAGAGTTGTGCGCTAAGCTAGTAGCGGAGGTGAGTCTCGGCGGAGGAAAGATCCTGGACCCGTTCGCAGGTGTAGGGTCCTTCGGCGAGGGCGCTCTGGATAACCAGTGCTCATTCAGGGGCTTCGAGTTGAATGAGGAGAGGGCCAGAATAGGTAACCTCAGATTGCAGGAGCACTTCTACGCCAGGAGCGGGGGCAGCCAGAATGAAGAACCTGGCCATTGAAGCAACTTACTGCGTCGGTGAGAACAACCTCGCTGAGGCAATTTCTGAGTTGCTGAACAGTGATGGAAAGATTATATCCATCCTCTTCACCGGGCTGATTCCGCTGAAGAAGCAGGCGCTGGATGCGGCTAACCGGTCTTCGATCGAAATGATTCGTACCTACACCCTTATCGGCATGGTACCGGAGACGGAAGATGGGAGAAATTAGGGTACCTCCGATTGGCCCTACGAACGCAAAGATAGTAATAGTAGGGGAAAGCCCGGATAAGCGGGAGATGTTGAAGGGAGCCCCTTTCGTTGGGCCTTCAGGCGAGGAGTTGAATAAGCTGCTCTCAGCCGTGGGCTTAAGGCGGGAGGATGTCTACATCACCCACATAGTAAAGTATCAACCTCCGAGTGACAGGAAGGATGAGTTCTTCTTCAAAGACTCTATCCCTACCAGGGAGTATATGGATGGGATAGTGGAGTTGGTAGGAGAACTTACTACCCTGAGAAGTAACAAAGGGGCAAATGTTGTGGTGCCTATGGGGAACTATGCCCTGTGGGCACTGACACAGCAGTGGGGGATTCATAAGTGGCGTGGCTCCATTATGGAGTCTACGCTGATGAAGGGGCTCAAAGTGATCCCTACCATCCACCCTGCGTGGATCCTTCGCACGCAGATGTGGAACAGGTTGCCCCTGCTGGAGTGGGACTTCCAGCGTATTGCCGCTCAATCCAAATTCCCTGAGATCAAACTTCCATATGCGGACATCGTGGTAGATCCGTCCCCTGATGAGATAGAAAAGGCAATCAAGCGTTTCACCTGTCCTGATCTGCCCTACATCACAGTGGACACGGAGTGGTACTCTCCCGATGACCTGGCGTATATAGGATTCTCCGACTCTCCTGACTATGCCTTCGTCATCCCGGCCACTACCATGCTCGCCTACAGGGCGTACAGGAAGATCTTGGGATCTCCAATTCCTAAGGTTTTCCAAAATGCTATGTTCGACGACGTGGCTCTGGCCAGGATTGGGATTGACGTGAACAACGTGGTTCACGACACCATGATAGCATGGCACTGCTGCTGGACAGATATCAGGGATAAGAAGCTGTCCACAATATGTTCAGTCCTTACCGAGTGGCCATACTACAAAGAGGACCTTGAGTTTGTAGGGAAGGATGATGAGAAAGGTCAGTATTACTGTGGCACGGCCTGCGTGGTAACACAGACAGCCATGGAGGCCATGCTCAGGGAAGAGTTCGCTATCACAGGGGCTGGTCGAGGGTATGAGATCTCCATGAGCGCGTACAATATCTTCTCGCGCGCATCGAAGTTAGGCATCCGTGCAGATGTAGACAGGATCTGGGAACTCCGCAAGCACCACTCCATGCTTGCAGATACTCTGGAACTCTGGGTATCCTCAGAAGTAGGCTACACAGTGAACTGCCGCTCATCCCAACAGGTTGCCAAACTGGTGTATGATGATCTTGGAATCAAGCGAGACACTCGCTCCACCAGTCAAGACAATCTGATGGACATAGCGGCTACCCTGTCAACGAACCCTAAGAAGGCTAAGGTTGTCGAACTCCTTAAGGCCATTATCAAGGTTCGGCAGAACAGGAAGCTAGTATCTTCCTACCTGAATATGGAGAATACGAAGAAGCAGAGAGCGATAGTAGATAGGGATGGCAGGATTCGCACTATCTGGAATCTTGCAGGGACTCGCAGTGGTCGCTTGTCCTCGACCATTCCCTGGTGGGGCGGAGTTGCACAGCAGACCGTGCCTGATGAAGTCAGGGATATCTTCATCGCGGACGAGGGTAGTATCTTCATTGGTTGGGACCTGGAGCAAGCGGAAGCGCGCGTAGTCGCAGTGAAGACTCGGGACTATGAGCTTCTGGATGATATGGAGAACGGGATAGACATCCATGTCAAGCTGGCCTCCATGCTGCCGTTCGGCATGACGTATGACCAGCTGATGGAGAAGATCAAGAGTAAGGGGAAGGATCACTGTGAGGAGCGAGTGCTAGCGAAGCACACTCGTCACGGGATGAACTACTATCTCACTCACTTCGGATTGAAAAGGAGGGTCAATAGGGACTTCATCAATACAGGGGTAGGGATCACTACTGCTACCGCCAGGGCAATTCGTGAGCGGTATTTGGAGATCTCCCCTGGCCTGGAAGTATGGTGGGAGGAGGTGTATCAGGCACTGCGCGCCGATCGCTCCCTCACCAACGCCTTTGGAAGAAAGCGGAACTTCCTGGGGCGCTTCTCGAAGTATGAAGATCTCCATCGTGAGGCGATCTCATACTATCCCCAGTCCACAGTCGGGGATCTCACTACCATCAGCATAGTGGAGCTAGCCAACGCAGCGCCGTATGCGATCCCCCTAACTCACATGCATGATGGAGGAGTGATTCAAGTTCCTGAGGAGATGAAGGATGATGCCATCGAGATGGTCAAGCGTTACATGACCAGGGAGATCTACGTCGATGGCGAGCCGCTTATCATCCCGGTGGAAGTGAAATGCGGATACAACCTGAAGGACATGAAGAGGGTGGAATAAGATCTTATTCCGCCGAGTTTGATGTCAAAGAACCCTACATGGGTAACTGGTTCAGGTTCGAGGTCATGGTAAACTTATATGGAAGTGAGATATCAATATTACTGAGAGATCTGACCGGGGGAGCCCTGGTCATTCCGCATAAAGACGTTCAATTATTGAACACCTATGACTTCTCATCTGCTGGACGAACTGAGGTCGGAGTCGAAGAAGAAAGAGCCGATGCGTCCTCAGACGATCAGACTTCAAAGTAACATCGACCGTGAGATGAGGGACTTCTGTGCCACGTATCCGGGGATCAAATTTGCGGTCCTCCTCAGAACCGTCGCAAGACTTGGTTGGGAAGAAGTCAAGCGGCAGCTCAAGTGGCAGGGTTCTCAAAGGTAACTGGCTGAAGTGGTATGCCAAGTATACCGAAGAGAGTGAATCCCCTGACACTTATCATCTCTGGACTGGCTTATCTGTGTTAGCCAGTGCAGTGCGGAGGAACGTGTGGCTGAACCAGGGGATATATATTCTCTATCCCCACATGTTCGTAATTCTAACCGGTCCCCCAGGGCGCGTAGGCAAGTCAACTACCATCCGTCTCGGGAGGACCCTACTCTTAGGTCTTGAGGACATCAGGTTTGGCCCTGACTCCGTAACCCGGGAGGAGTTGATCCGTCAGCTAGCTAAGATTGGAGCAGAAGGAAAGCAGTCTGCTTTGACCATTCACAGCACTGAGCTATCTTCCCTAATCCAGCCGTCTGGCATCAACATGATTCAGTTCCTGACTGACATCTATGACGGCGATGTGAAGTGGAAGTATGCTACGAAAGGTCAGGGTAGAAACACTATCCACAACCCGGTGCTGAACATTCTGGCAGGTACCACACCTAGCTGGATTGCGGAAGGATTGCCTGCTAACGTGGTGGGACATGGCTTCACATCGCGTACAATCTTCGTGTACGAAGAAGAACCGCGTTATTTGAAGCCTTTCCCGAAAGAGCCTGATCCGGCACTGGTGAAAGGGCTGATCAATGACCTAGATCACATCTCCAGGCTTGAGGGTCCTTTCACTTTCCCTGATGATGCGAAGGCAGTGTATGAGAAGTACTATCACAAGATAGATAAAACACTGCCAATCGACTATCGTATCGAAGGGTATCATTGGAGAAAGAGGGTACATCTCCTTAAGGTGGCGATGCTGCTATCTATATCGGAGACTGACGACCTGGTCCTCCGTCCTACCGATATCGAAACAGCATGGGACCTACTGGGGGAGATCGAAAGGAAGATGCCAAAGGCTTTCTCCGCAGTAGGTAAGTACGAGTATGCCTCTGATCTTGAAAGGATCCTCGCGCAGATCAGGTCCAGTAAGAAGATGTCTGCTACAGACGTCTACAACATGAACTATGCGGTAGGTGACTTTCAACAAATAGCGAAGATCATCCAGATGCTTACTGCAATGGGTAAGATCAGACGAGTCTCGAATGGGAAGGAGACTTACTACGAGGCAGTGTGACGAGTGGAGGGGAGTGCGACTACTGCACTCCCCTCTCCTCATCAATACCAGGGCTGTCCCTTCAGGTCCTCCACCCTGACTCCACTACTACCAGTCCTTACCCTGTAACCCCCGCCTACTTCACCGGTAGCTGTTAAGTCAGGCTTCCCGTATCTCTTCTGATACACCTCAGCCACGGGCAGTCTCTTTGGAAATCCACTTGGCTCCTGTACAAGGTTAGGATTCAGGGGCACTAACGGCAATTCATCATCGAATACGAAGTACTGTGTCCAGTTGACATCCTCCACCTCTCTCCCCAACATTATTACCAGACCTGCGCGCATAGGATCATCATGCGCTAGAGCTTTTCTCAAATCATCATGGAAGAAGATCTGCCCAGGCAGGCTCAATCTCCCTACCTCAGATGCGAAGTGCTTCAAGGCATCTGCCTTCTGATCCACAGGTGCATCTATAGCACGCTTCAGATTGATTGCATAATCTACCGCTGGCCCTCCTGCCCAACCGAATACTGATGCAGGAGCAATCCAGTTCCACATGGATATGCCGGTCTGTAGAGTCATGTTGGTGAACGCGCCTACCAATGCCAGTGTGCGCGCCCAAAATGCTGCCTGCTGAGCCTTAGTCCCCTGGAAACTTCTCCTTGCATACAGTTCGAGAGCCCACATAGGATATGTACCGAACATTCCCATGAAGCGGCCGAATGGTCTCTGCATCCATGCGGGCTGCGCGCCTACTCCATAGATGAAGTTAGCCTCATCTGAAGCAGCTTTTCCAATAAAGCGGAGCGCTTGCTCTCTTTGCCCATGCTTATATAGTGTAGTGAATTCCTTCTTCACTACATCACTGAACATGGGCAGCCCTTCTTCCAAAAACTTATCCCAGCTAATCTTTTTTGCCTCATACTCAGCAAGCTTCTCAGCTGTATGCAACTTCTGCCACCAGTACGACCATCCTCTCAACATCTGGTCAGAGGAGGCATAAGGAATCAGCATCTTCTCGGCTGCTTTCCTGCTTACATAACCTGCGCGCATCCCAAGTCTCATAGCCCCAGCCACAGCCATTGAGAACAGATTGTTGTTCATGGCTTCTGGAGCTACCGTCATGAGATTCTCAAAGATGGCATCTGCAAATGGGATACCTGCTTCAGTCAGCCTGTTGGCTCCCACATCTACTGTTTCAGCATACCCCTCTTTAGTGAGAGCCTTCTCTAACCCCCTGGATGCCCACTTGTTCCCTAGCCTTGGGTACTGCATCCACATCAGCTGTGTGATATTTCTTGCAACGAGAGAAGGTCTCAATGCCAAAGCAGCCCCATACATGCTGCTCATGGCAGTGTTGATAAACTCATCTGCGATTCTGGGATCTGTCTTAATCCCTAGCCGGGCCAAATACTTCTTTATAAAATCTCTAGAAGCCATCAGACCTGTTGAGGGTGCCCCTCTCACAATTGTGAGATACTCACTCAACACATCTCGGATAGGCTTCGGCAACACAGGGTCATTAAGGCTAGTCCCTGGTCGTGCGCGCTTCATCATGCTCTCCTGCAATGCAGGAGGAAGATCCTTAATCTTTAACGCTGGCTTCGTCCTGGTTCCAGTCAGAGTCGCAGCCATGTCCCAATGGGGTTTGACATGCTTCTCAAAAAGAACTCCCCGAATGTACTTATGCAGCACAATGCGCGGATCCTTCTCGAACACAGGCATTTCCCCGGTCCTGCTCATCCTGTACCACGCCTGGAACTCCGGAGGGATTAGTTCTCTCTTTCCGAAGATCTGAGCCAGGTCTACCATTCCAGCATTGGCCTCAGCAAAAGGCCTGATGCGGGTGTAGTACAGATTGATGAAGCGCGCCTTTGGAATACCGGCCTGCTGGAACCATACCTTCAGCATAGCATGGGAGCGCGCGAAGGCGTTCAACTCCTTTGCGCTCAAGCCAAGCTTCTTTCCTACCACCAAAGCTTGCTTCAGGGTCATGTCTGACCCTTCAACCTGCACCCAAAAATCTACTGTCCTCTCCATCTGCTTCCTGCTTAGCCCCTTCCAGGCTTTGTCAATCTCCATAGCCCAGGGAGCATACTCGTTACGGAAGATAGAGAGTCCAGTATCTAAGGAGTTGAAGATCCTGGTAAATACCTCCAGCCCGGTCAGCTTCTCAATCTGAATGAGCCAGTCTCTCACATTCCGGAAAGGAGCAGCGGGGATGTCTACCCACATCTTCTCAGAGTGCAGGTCCGGGGAGAAGGTGAAGTAGCTCTCCGCGGTATCGAAACCACCGGTATAGGCACCCAACCCCCTGGAATCGTACAGCCCTCCCAGCATGTCCTGTTCGGAGCGAACTACGTTCTTGATAGCTTCTGCGGCTGCGCGCTCCGAGCCAAAAGGAAGCTGCGCGCCTGTGTTGATGTCCCTCAACACTACCGAGCCATCATCACGACGAATGACCCTGAATCCTTTGTTGTGTGCCAGGGCCTCAAAGGGAATATCTCCCTTCTCCACCAGGTCGTCGAACTCCTTCCGAATGGCTTCAAAAATTTTCCTGTCCTCTGGGGGCACTAGCTTCCATACATCATTCCTGTATCTGGTGGCGAAGTATGTGCGCGCAGCAGCAAAGTCCACTGCATCAAAGGGGATTCCCCTCTCCCTTGCCCACGCTTCAAACAGGGCCTCGAATGTAACTACTGGAGGAGTCTCCAGAATATTCGCTAGCAAGGTGCCGGAAGACTCCAGATGCTGAATCGTGCCTCTAGCGGTGGCAAAGTTATGCGTGACCCTGTCCACCGCCCACCCTTGCATCTCCAGTCCATCTAGAGTCTGATACAAAGTGGTGAAGCTTTCATGTCTCCTAGGTATCAGCTGACCTTCGAACTCATCGAAGTAAGTTATTCTCCACGGCAGTTCTCCGTGTACCCCAGCAGACGGATTTCTGGTGATTACCGCTCTTGCGTGTCCAAGGCTGCTAGCCATGCTGTTAGGTACAGGGGATAGAATCACCCTGGCTATGCCCTCTTCACCAGTCCTCAACCCCAGCTCTTCCGGGTGGATGATTGCGCCGCCTATGTCAAAAGCTCTCCTCGCCTCGTCGGATAGGATGATGCGACCTTCTTTGACAGCATTGATCAGATCCTGCTCCGGTATCCCACTCAGTTTGGCCACCTTGACTGAGTTTTTCTCGACCCAGTCCGAGAAATCCCTGTACAAAGCATCCATATGAGGAGCAGGGATATACCTATCAACCCCGTAAGGGAGATCAGTAATATTTTTCTGCTTGACCTCGATGAGGGTCCCATCTGCCCTCTTCAGTTTGACATATTCCTTACGTGACGCCCTGCCAGCGTACTCATACAGAGCACCGTCTCGATACACGGTCTGCCCTATGAAGCGCCCTTCCTTGGCTAGCTGCCTCTTCTGCACATTGGAAAGGCCTCTGGTTCCGAAGAAGATGTCATACCTGCCCGCGCTGTTCTTTACAATCGTGTACTTCAGGTTGGGTATAGCCGCTTTGAACCTGTCCACGATCTCGACTGCGCGCGTAAACTCGCCCACTGCATTTCTGAGCAGACCGGAGTTAGCTTGTGCACCTGCCACGTCCATGATGGCGCGCAGAAGAACTGTCTCATCTGCACTCTTGTCCAGAATATCCTGCGCTGCGGGAGAGTTGGAGATATAGGACTCCTCGGATAGCAGCTTCGCAATGGAGGCCGCATCCTCAGCACTCTCAATCTTAACCTCCCGCCCATTCTGAATATCATCCAGGATCTTGGAAATCTTCTGGTGCTGCTCAAAGTTCCTGATCCTGTTGTAGCGATATGCTTTTATTGGGAAGGAGAGGGCATTGATGAGAATTCTCCCTACTCCGAACAC
>ERZ795045.4025-NODE-4025-length-12264-cov-11.988205_pt1 | contig 12264 bp, 16 predicted proteins | sample MGYA00375129_ERZ795045 | MGnify/ENA primary metagenome ERZ795045 (study PRJEB30174, sample SAMN05720166) | activated sludge metagenome | isolation source: anaerobic digester from wastewater treatment plant | place: Japan | collected 2015-05-15 ... | reverse complement strand
CAACAGGGCTAAAACAATTCCAGCAATACTCCTACATAACATTTTACTCCTCCTTTCGCCCATCTGCTCCCCAAATGTACGTTACTCCTCTCCTTGTTATCTTTCCCACTCGTATAGCAAAGCGCTAATCCGTGAGGCATACTCGGGATATATCATTTCCTGTAATTGTCGTCTGGACGGGCCACAGCCAGCATCAAACAAAGGCCAGTCCTCGCCGAATTCTGCGGCGAACTTAATAACCTCTGGATGGTTGATGAAGCGATCCTGCAAGTCGCGCAATTGGTTACGATCTGATTGATTAGTTGACATACTAGTTACTCCTCCTTGTTATACTTAATTCTGCTCCTGCCTCCCGACGTGGACGGGGCAGGCAGGAGCATTACAGCCGGGAGACCGGCTTAGATGGCTAATCTTCCTCCAGGTAATAAGATTCGTGCAGGCGAAAATCGTCCTCGTGCTCTCGATACCAGTCCAAGTCCTCAGCCTCAGCTACCGACATATCCCACTGATCAAGCCAGCCTTGGCGCACGTCTGTATAGTCCAAGGGGCCTCTGATGGCCGTGACCTGGTTGTTGTCGTCCAACCGGACAACGTAAGTCTCTCCTGATCTTTTGTGGCTGTAATACTGCTGTTTCATCTCAACTATCTCCTTTTCTGATAATAAGTTTCTTAAGTTCCTCAACCTCCTCAGTTGACCACACCCTTTTGTTTCCAATGCGGCGTGGCTCAGGGATTTTGCCCTGATAGAGCCAACTGAGGAGCGTCCGCCGGTTGACCCCTAATTTTTCGGCAACCTCGTAGGTTGTGAGGTTGCTGGGGTCTCTTAATACTCGCTTTGGCATTATACCTCCTTACCTAATTATAGATTATTGGCCTGTTCTATCTTTTCCTGCGCCTTCGCCATGAACTCGTCATGGCGTGCCTGCCGACCATCCTCGCTTATCCAACCATCATCATCATACAACAATGATGCTGCTGCTTTACCCTTAAGCGTCTCGGCTTCTGCCAGCAACTGTTCTTTGCGCTCTTTCCGTGCATTTTCCGGGTACGCAGCCTGCCAGGCTGCCAGCCTTCGCCTGGCTTCTGTGAGCAACTGGAAATGCCTGTTTAGGTCGTTATCACGTGCAGCCTGTGCTTGAGCAAACAGCTTATTAATAGCTTTCCGCTCAATTGTTGCCGGGTCTTCCTGCTCGGCTTTTGCGTCTGCTATTGCCTGCTCTACGGAATTCCGGGTGATGTTTGGTAGACACATCCCAGCCCGGCTGCCCGGCCTACTGGTCAGCCAATACCAATCATCTGGATTGTAGCCTTTCTGGATAAGTGCCTCCTTATATTTTGGGGGTACCGGCTCGATCGTTGCCTTGCATAGTTCTACCGGCCATATTGCTGATTTGCCTGCAACATGCACTCTGCCATGCTCAACTACCAACTCTCTGTCTGCATCTTTGTAGATTGTTGTTTTCATTTTTCGTTTGCTCCTTGGTTGTTAATCTCAATTGGTCTTACACTAGTATAATACCCTAATAATACCCTATTGTCAACTATTATTTGGGGTATTTTGCAAATTTTTTTTAGATTTTTTTTTCCTGGGGCTGTTTTTACGGCTGGACTTTCCGCGCGGAATATATCGTAGAATACCGTAACCTACGATCAGTCATACATAGTAGTCATCATAACCTCACAAAAAATTATTTTCAAGAACTATCAAAAAAGTATTGACAACAGAATTGTTGTCATGGTATAACGCTCATGATGAAAACAAAATTGTTTTCACTAGGAGGGATTTCATGATTGAGTATGGACCGGAGATACATGCAGCGCGATCTCGTAAGCGTATATCGCAGGCTGAGCTTGCAAAGCGAACTGGTATCTACCAGGCAACGCTCGTTGACATCGAGCAGTGCAGAATAGGCATTGATGATATCACCTACCGCAAGCTACTCGATGCTATTAACACTGAGCCTAACGCGAATAGTGAGGCCGCTGCCTGACTTGGCTACAAACATAATTCCACCTTCCTACAGTTATTAATTTACCCAGGGAAGGCGACAAGATAAGCGTAAACAGTACAGAGAGGAAAGGAGTTGTGAGCGTTATGTCCACACAAATGACCGTGACACCATCCGAGGAGTACGAGCAGCTTCGCCGTCAGGCCACAAAATGCGACTGCTGCCACAAAGAGCCTGCCGTCAGAGCCTACGAATTCCGCCGCCGTCTTCCCGGTGGTAAGATCGGCCCGGCAGAAGGTCGTGTGGAAATGTGCCTCAGATGTCAGGTCCTCAGGATCGGCGACTACTATCCGATGGACGCAGGCCCGGCTGAGAGCCTGTTTGCAATCCACGAATACGCCAAGATGCACCTGTTCGAGTCGCTCATTGGCGACTGCTACAGCATGGACGTGGAGGGCACCGTCAAGTATCTGGAGCGAACCTTCCGGGGCAAACGCCGCCCGAGATCGATCAGGAGGATATTAGACCGGGCCAGGGAGGGCGTCGTGTCTTACAAGCTCTTAACAACAAGGGTTAAGAACATCGGGCCCAAACAGCGGACTGGTGAAGACAGGCCGAAGTCGCTGTGGGCAAGACTGATCGGAATCCTGAAGACCGGCTGCTCCAATGTGGAGGCTATGGCTGAGGCCGCATTGCAGCGGGACAATATCTACACCAGATGGTTTGGGATTATCCTCGTTGCGCTGATTGTCACATTCGTCCTGTTCCACGGCTTGCGGATATGGATGGGAATGTAAAACTATGCTGACAGATGATCAAATCAAGCTCCTGCAGATGGCTTACGACCAGGCCAAGGAGGCCCGCCTGACGTTGGCCGAGCTGATTCCCACACTCAATGTAGGTCAGGCGGTGGAGGTCGGCAAAATCATTGGGGCAACCTTGATCATACAGGCTAACATCAGTCAGATATTATCGGAGGAGGTGAGGCTGGTCAAAGACCAAGTTGATGTCATTGAGGAGCACAAATAACACGCGGCTCGGACGGACTCCCATAGTATCCGTCCGAGCCGCCAAACAACAACCAATAGGAGTATATCACAATGAGTTCGACATTAGAAGAACTTGACAAGCAGATTGATGAAACATTCGACCGGATTGAGCGCAGAGAGATTGAGTTTTTACGCAAGCCGGTAGAGCAGCACATCAAAGAGATATTGGAGACAACTACTAATCTCACTGACAGGCAAATTGACCGGGCTATATTCGACCTTAAAGCGTTCGTTGAGAGATACGCGCAGATTATGAGGGGGTGATGCCGGTCAAAGACCAACCTGAGAAAGCCATTATCGAGAAGTGACGATGGCCCGAATTCGGAGATTTCAAGTTTCCGAAGCCGGGCCAATTACAACAACCAAGAGGAGTGTAGCACATTATGAAAACATTAGCAAATAGCGAAAAGGATCAAGCTATAGAGTTTGCTCAAAAGAAGAAGGAAAAGCTTTTAGAGGAGCTGGGCTGCGCGTCTGTGGTAGCCAGTACAGAGTCGACATTGAAGGCGATTGAAGCGGCTCATATGGAAACGATTGTGTCCGAGCTAGATAACAACGGCAAGCCAATCTATAGCAATGCTGAGAAGCGGCAGGCTGAGTTGACCAGAAGACTGGACAACAACAAAACCTACCAGGATTACAAGCGGATTGTTGATGAGCACAAAACCAAGGCCAAGATGTGCTCCATCGAGGCCACATACTGCTCGGACATGATACGCATCTTGTGCGCGTTCGGTGAGGCCAACCGGGAGGATTGACATGCCAAGAGCACAGAGGCCACCAGCAACAACACCAAATAAGAGATACCCGGTCTATTATAACAATCACTGTTGATTTTGAAAGGAACAAGTAATGGCAATCGATCATCAGAATCAGAATACACAGTCTGCGCAGGCTGTGCAGTTGCCGACACAGAAGACTCCGGCCAAGTCCGACATCAGGGACTTTGTGACCCTGATCTACGGGCAACCGAAGATCGGCAAATCGACATTCTGCGCAGCGGCGGATGGCGCACTGTTTATAGCGACTGAGCCGGGGTTGAACCACCTGGAAGTCTACCAGGTTCCAGTCAAAACATGGCGAGAATTCCTGGAGGTCTGCTCGCTATTAGCCAAGGGCGATCACCAGTTCCGCACCGTGGTCATCGACACTGTGGACAACCTGTATAAGTTCTGTACGGACTTCGTGCTCAACAAGCACGGACTGCAGCATCCAAGCGATCTGGATTATGGCAAGGGCTACGATCTGGTCAACACGGAGTTTAGCAAGCGGCTTACCGCGCTCAGCCTGCTGCCCTACGGGTTGATGATGACCTCTCACGCGCAGGAGAAGGAGGTCAAAACTCGGACCGGCAAAGAGACGAAGACCACGCTCACGCTGCCCAACAGCGCGAGGAAGATCGTCCTGGGTATGGCCGACTACATTTTGTATGCGGAGATCCAGGAGATCAGGGACGACCAGGGCGTCATTGTCGGATACGAGAGAGTGCTCCACACTCAGCCAACTACCATCTATGAGGCCGGGAATCGGACTCAGCACGAACTGCCGGACACCTTGCCGCTCAGCTACCAGGTATTCACCGACGCGATCAAGGAATCGATCAAACGGAAATTGGGGCAAACGACAGATGGCTCAGGTACAGACACTCCCACAGTTGCGAGTGGCGATGGTGATAACCCATTCGCAACCAGCGTTCCAGCCGATGTTCCCACGGCAAATGTTAACCAACCGAGCGTGGAAGTCAAAACTGACCAGCCGAAACCACCTTCGGCAAGAGCATCAACTAGCAGAGTATCAAGCTCCAATGCGAGCAGAGTAACTAGTAGAGGGAGGTAATAGTAAAAATGGACACCAGCAATCTGACATACCTCGACGATATGTTCGAGGAAGCCGAAGAAGCAGCAGGTGGCGGCGAACGCGTTCCCGATGGGGAATACGTCGCACGTGTGGATGCCGTTGAGTTCACTTTGAGTCGGGATGGTAATAAGCCCATGCTCAAGTGGGATCTGGTCATCATCGACGGCGAATATGAAAACCGCCATCTGTACCGCAACAACATGATGGCAACTCAGCAGAATATGGGCTACCTGAAAAAGGACTTGAAGACGGTTGGCATAGACATCTACGCCGAGGGTTTCAAGCTGCTCAATTTCCTGCAGACCAGATTAGGTGAGCTGCTCGATAGGGTCATCCGCGTGTCAGTGGCGACGCAGAAAAATGACCCCAGCAGATACAACGTGTATCTCAATGAGCTTTTGGAAGTTCCCAATGGCGCGTTGGTTGGAGCAGGTGCCGGAGCCAATAGCGATGACCCGTTTATAGGCGAATAGCGAGTAGCCAGGAGGCAAAAAGTAGTTAGGTAAATTATGCCGCCGGTCCTGACATCTAATGAGTTAAAGGAGGACCTCAAATGTCCAAGATAACTGAATATGAGATGCAGGTAAACAACAAAATGACAGATGGAGTCGAGTTCAAAGCGGGACCGGCGGCATTGTCAAATGAGAGGAGAAAAGGCTAGTGGCTAACATCATTGTCGATACACGTGAGCAGAAGCCATACATATTCCCAAACAGCGTCCGCAAGGCGCTCCCGGCTGGTGACTACTCATTGGAGGGATTGGAGACCAGGTACGTTATTGAACGCAAATCATTGGACGACTGGGTGCAGACATTGCTCAGGGGCAAATCCAGGTTTCGCAAAGAGCTCGCAAAGCTCCAGCAGTATGACTTCGCCTGCATCGTGATCGAGGGCGGGGTCGACGACATACTGGCCGGCAACTATAAGAGTGACATCAATCCGCAGGCGCTCTTGGGAATGACCGTCGCCATCATGCACGGGTTCCATCCGGTCCACGTGCTGCTGGCAGGCGACCGACCGCACGCCTACGCGATGGTCAGGGAGATGCTTAAACTGGCTGAGGAGAAATGGGGAAAGGAGATTATATCTGATGGGAATGGCGGCGCTTAGAACCAGGAACTATACATCGGAGACGGAGCTGCGCGGCAAAGTATCTCATCTGTATTTTTCGTCAGATACATTTTCCGCCGGTTGCCTGCAGGCCAATGACGGCCCGCTGTTCGACCGCGATATCAAATTCAGTATCAAGTCCAAGGTCAACCTGGATGAGGAGATCATCCTGCACGGCAAATGGGTTCAGCACGTCAAGTATGGCTGGCAATTTCAAGCCGACTCAGTGACCTACCCTATGCCGGATACAACGTCCGCTGAGGGACTGGCTGAATATTTGGCAAACAGCCCATTTTTCAAGGGCATTGGCCCGGCCAAAGCCAAACTGATCGCAGACCATTTCGGAGAGAATTTCGACTTCGCCGTCCGCAACGAATTGGAGCAGGTCGCCAGTGTGGGCAAGCTGTCACCCGAGTCCGCCGAGATACTTCAGCGCGAGTGGATAGCACGTGCGGACTCGAATGCAATCAGCACCTGGCTTGCAAGCTTCGGGCTAACTCACAACCAAATCAAGCGGATAGCTGATAGGTACGGCAACCGCGCGCGTCAGGTATTGACGGATAATCCATACATCCTCGCGGAGGAGTTGCACGGGATTGGCTTCGCTCGGGCTGACGAGATCGCGCTCAAAATGGGAATCTCAAAGGAGCATCCTGGCAGGATAAGGGCCTGCCTGAAACATCTGGTATTACAGGAGGCTGAGGAGGGCGGCCACACCTGGGTCGAGCGCAAACTCCTAGTCAAAAATGCCATTAGTAAATTAGCATTGGACACACTCCAGGCTGAGCAGCTCGTTAGGGACCAGCTCGCAAAACTTTCAACTGTGGGAGAGTTCGGGGAACCGGCCCAACTTACACTTATCAAACACAACAACAATAATAGCAACAACATGCTGGTAGCTCTCAGTTGGCTACATAGGCGTGAGAACGACATACTTGAGTGGCTGGTAAACAGCAGAGATAGTGCTCCCACATCGCTTGGGGATAGCACCATTTTGATCGACAGTGCCGCAAAGCAGACTGGAGCACTGCCAAGTCCCAAGCAGCGTGAGGCCGTTGAGATGGTGCTTAACAGCCGGATCTCCGTGCTGTCGGGCGGAGCCGGAACCGGTAAGACCTATATTATAAAACTCATTCATAGGATATACTCGGACGCCAACCGCCGTGTGGCGATGTGCGCTCCGACCGGCAAGGCCGCAAAGCGGATGGCTCAGGTCGTTGGAGACGATGCGCAGACTATCCACCGGCTGCTTGAATACAACCCGGCCACCGGCAACTTCACATACAACTCCGAGTACCAATTGCCATACGATCTGATCATAGTGGACGAGGTGTCAATGTGCGATATCAACCTTATCCACAGTTTGATGCAGGCCATCGACTTCAACGAGACTCAGCTCCTGTTTGTCGGGGACCACAACCAGTTGCCGCCCATTGGGGCTGGCAACGTGCTCCGGGACATATTAGACCGGAACCTGGTTCCGCATACCATCCTGACACACTGTTTCAGGAGCGCGGGGGAGCTGAAGCGCAATAGCAACTCACTTCTAAACGGGATCATCAAGCCTTCCACCGCTCCGATTGGCGATAGCGGTTACAGGGAGTGGCACGTCATAGACGACAGAGAGGATCCGGAGTCTCTTCTCCACGTGCTCAAACTATTGGTGGAGAGATATCTGCCGAGCTGGGGATTCGATCCGATGGAGGACTGCCAGATCATCACCCCATATAACAAGGGCAAATTGGGGGTCAACAGGCTCAATTTGGAACTTCAACGACTGTGGCAACACTTGAAATATGATGTGGAGTTGCCGGAAGTCACAGAGTCCAATTGGGATAAGCGCCCAAGGATGCTCGTCGGTGACAAGGTGATGCAGATCCGCAACAACTACAAATTGGACAACGGGCACGGCGTTATGAACGGCACAATGGGCATCATCACCGACATCATTGAGCGAGATAAGGACAGATACTACATAGTCAATTTTGACGACCGCGATCATTCTGTGGAGATCGAGGTTGGCAGCGATGAGGAGAAGGAGATCGTGCTGGCCTACGCCTGCACCATCCACAAAGTACAGGGGTCTGAGTGGCCCTGCGTCGTGTCGGTCATCCACAAGGCCCACACATATATGCTCAGCCGCAATCTGATCTACACAGCTGCCACCAGGGCCAGGAAAACGGCCATATTGGTTGGAGATCGGCTGGGTATGAGGCGGGCCATACGGACCACAACGCCGATGGAACGCAGAACTTGGTTGGGGATAGCCAATGCAGGATATGCAAATTAGACAAATCTATATATGCGGTGGGGAACGGGATGTCTGACCACACACAACATAATAACAACTACAACTATGACAATATACCGGAGGAGATGAAGGCTCTTAGGCAGTGGGTCTGCTACAAATTGGAGCCCAACGAGGATGGCGACCTGATCAAGATGCCGCGCAATCCCAATGGCGGTGCTCGTGCGCGTTCCAACGATCCGTCTACCTGGAACACGTTCGAGGCCGCGATAGCTGCGTCCAGGCGTTACGACGGCATTGGATTCATCATATCGGAGGATGACCCGTTTTTACTGATCGACCTGGACAAGTGCGTCAAAGAGGGGCAGATCGAACGCTGGGCGCAGGAGATCATCAACGAAATAGACAGCTACACCGAGTTCTCCCCTTCGAGAACCGGGATACATATAATTGCCAAAGCTAAGAAGCCCGGTTTGCGGTGCAGATCAACGAGCACACAGGCTGGCAACATCGAGATATACGACAAATTAAGGTTCGTGGTGATGACCGGTAACATCGTTCCGGGAACCAGGCCCACTATCCAGCCTGCACCGAACGAAGTGGCTGCGCTATACAACAGACTGTTCGGCAACAGTGATGCAGATAGTGTGGGCAAACCTGCGGCTAGAAGGCGACAATTAACCGAACAACAAAGCCCCATACTATCCGACATGGAATTGCTGGAGAAGGCGCTCACTGCCAAGAACGGGGCGCTCTTCGGCCAGCTCTACGCCGGCGACATTGCCGCCTACAACTACGATTGGAGCAGTGCTGATCAGGCGCTCTGCAATATGCTGGCATTCTGGACAGGACGAGATCCAATTCAGATGGATCGGCTTTTCCGGCAGTCCGGATTGTATAGGGATAAGTGGGATTCGAAACGCGGTGATACCACCTACGGGCAGATGACCATAGACAAGGCGATCTCCGACTGCAGGCAGGTGTATGAGTCTTTTGATCCCAGGGACTGGGTATCGGTAACCGAAGCAGCGGAGATATTAGGTATATGTGAAAAGGCTGTCAGGCGCCGTGCCGCTGGTCACGTTAAAACTGGAAAGTTGCGATCAATCCGCATAGATGGCCGGGTCATGATCCATAAACAGGATCTCAGCAGTCAAATCGGAGGGAATTCCGATGGCGATGGAGGGAATTTCATAGGGAATTCAGGGAATTCCGGAGGGAATTCAGGGAATTCCGGAGGGAATTCAGGGAATTTCGGAGGGAATTTGCCAGCAAATTCCGGGAATTCCGTAGCAAATTCCCTGGACACAGCGCGAAATTCCCTACCAAATTCCCTCAATGGGCTTGGAAATTCCCTCGCAAATTCCCTCTACGGTGACCCGGAGAAGCGAACCCGAGTCTACCCCCAGACCGACTATGGCAACGCTGAGCGCCTGGTTGATGCTCATTCCGATAACATTCGCTACTGCTATCCCTGGAAGCGCTGGCTTATTTGGCGCGGCAACCGCTGGTGCATTGACAACACCAATGAGATAGAGCGGCTGGCAAAGCAGACGGTCAGAAGTATGTATGCTGAGTGCGCCACGATAGATGTGGATGAGGTCCGCAAGGCGCTGGTAAGGCACATCAAATCCAGCGAGAGCCAGGCCAAGCTGAATGCCATGATATCGCTCGCTGAATCTGAGCCGGGGATCCCAATTATACCAGATGAGCTGGACTCTGATCAGTGGCTCTTGAACTGCCGCAACGGTACCGTAGACCTGCGAACCGGCAAACTGCAACCGCACGATCGGGGCCAGATGATAACTAAGATCATCGACGTTGACTACGACCCTTCGGCAACCTGCCCACTGTGGGAGCAATTTATCTTCGACATAATGGGCGGCAACCAGACCCTGGTCAACTTCTTGCAGAGAGCTGTGGGTTATTCGCTTACAGGTGATATGTCTGAGCAGGTGTTCTTCATCCTGTACGGTATCGGTGCCAACGGCAAATCAACATTTCTCAACACGCTGCGCGAGCTGCTGGCCGAATATGCTATAGAAACAAGCCCGGAAACCTTTGCAGTCAAAGACCGGGGAAGCTACACCGGAGACATTGCCGACCTCAAAGGAGTCCGCTTTGTGGTAACTACCGAGTTCGCTCAAGGTAAATCACTCAATGAGGTTGTAGTCAAGCAGCTCACGGGTGGCGATACAATCCGGGCCAGGCGACTTTACCAGGACGAGTTCGAGTTCAAGCCGACGTTCAAAATCTGGATGGCTGCAAACAACAAGCCCAGGATCAGAGAGTCCGCAAATGCTATCTGGAGACGCATACGCCTCATTCCGTTCCTTGAGCAGTTCTGCGACATTAGCCAGGCCGAATACAACCCGGATGCAAAGTTAGCTGACCCGCAGCTCGCCGCCAAGCTCAAGGCTGAGCAGGCCGGTATTCTGCGCTGGGCTGTCGATGGCTGTTTGATGTGGCAGAAGGAGGGGCTGGGGTTACCTATGGAAGTTCGAGAAGCCAATGCCAAATATCGAGCCGAGATGGATTTCCTAAGCGACTTTCTGGCCGAATGCTGCATCGTCACACCTGAAGCCAGGGTCACTACCCAGGAGCTCTTCCGAGCCTACTTGTATTATTGCGATCGGACTGGTGACAAGCCGGTGGGGAAGCGGACGTTCAATACAATGATGCGGGAGAGGGGATTCCACGATGGGCGGGGTCACGCCAATAAGCCTATTTGGCTCGGAATAGGGCTTATTGATGAGGTTCATAGTGGAGAATGTCAAGAATCTTCTTCTGGTACTTCGGTTACTTTTGATACTAAGGTTACTAATCATGCAGAAATTTTACATGAGAAAAAATCAATAGAAAAAAGAATGGGAAAATCGGTAACCGAAGGTAACCAAAATAACGATGAACAAGGTCAGGACCAGGGTCAGAACAGAGAAAATCAGGATCAAAATGGTATGTGGTGGATCGACGATTAAAAGCGAAAGTGGAGCATTGATATGGGAATAAGAGTAATTTCACAAAGAGCGATATCAAACAGAACCAGAATTAACGGCCTGCTGTGCGGCAATACATTGGCATTGCCAAACAACAATAGCAATAGCAATAGCAATAGCAATAGCAATAGCAATAGCAATAGCAATAGCAGTAGTATTCCGACTCCAAGTTCGTCTCCAAGTTCGAATCCAAGTTCGTCTGCGTCTGCTCGCTATCTACCCAACCTGCGCAGGCGCAATCTGGAGCCGGTCATTGACATCAATCGGAGAGCCAAGAATGGTAACTTCGGATTGGCACTCAATCCACTTAAGCCGGATGTGCAGGTTCCGCAGGAGGTTATAAGCGTCCTCAAGGAGCCGAAAGCCAAATCTGAATTGCTTCAGGAAATGCTCCAGGAGGCAAAGGACAAGGGCGATCAGAGCAAAATCCTGGTGACCAAACTCTACATCAATGGCTACGCTGCCATTAAAAGTTGCGTTCTGGGTGAAGTTGTAGTCTTCATCAGAGATGAGAAATCAATTGAGAAGATCCCCAGTCAATTTGGAAAATGTGTAATTTACACCTGGGACGAGCTTGTTGAGCTTCACAGGTGGAAGGTTGGGGCTGATGATCTCAAATTGGCTCACGATATCAAGCGTGAATTCGGAGGACGGATAGAAACTACCAGTAGTAATAGAGATCAAAAAGAAACGGAGAAGAGAAGAATATCATGACCAATTGCCGGGGCCAATACAACTTAATACCGCTCCCAGAATGGCTATCGGACAAGCCCCGGCAATACTTTCAGGCAGGGCAGTAATAATAGAATTCGAATTTGGAGGTGATAAAACCTCCCAATGGAAAAGTTGACAAAGCTGCCCTGCCTGCAAATCAGAGAGGAGTTAGAGGATGCTTGGGCGAGGAGTATCAGAGTTAATCGAGTGGGCTGAGAAGGGGGGAGGCAGATGTCGAAAATCGAGAATCCATTCAGAGATTATCTACCGGCGATCGTAAAGAAGTACGGCATGTATGCGGAGTGCGAAAGTTGCGGTTATCGCAAGGGCAGGACGTGCCT